>Ga0265292_1000843_pt1 | contig 33530 bp, 34 predicted proteins | sample Munlanlewell296A_FD_189080 | JGI IMG/M metagenome (GOLD analysis project Ga0265292, IMG submission 189080) | Leachate microbial communities from a municipal landfill in Southern Ontario, Canada - Leachate well 296A | ecosystem: Engineered > Solid waste > Landfill > Unclassified | place: Canada... | reverse complement strand
TGGTTCCGCGCGTTCGCGTTTCGGTGGCCAGCAGTGAGGGGCCGCCCGAGTTGGATCGTCTTGCCGATTGGACGGCGCAGGGGCCTAGGGACCTGTTGCGGTTGTTGAAGACGCTCGCCTCGCTGCGGTCGTCTCGCTAGACTAGCGTTGGCGCGCGCGCCAGGTCGTCGATCTGCGCCTCGAGCCAGCGCGATGGTGACATCCCCGGCGCCAATTCACGGAGTATCTGCCCGCGTCGTCGACGCTCTTCGGCGGGCATGTCTACGGCCGCTTCGAGTGCAAGTGACGTTCGTCTTTGGTTGTACGGATCCACGAGAAGCGCTCCCGGCCCGAGTTCGGCAGCGGCCCCAGCGTTGGTGGACAACACGAGTACCCCGTCGCGCTCGTTGAGCAGAGGACCCTCCTTCGCGACGAGGTTCATCCCGTCGTACACGGGGTTCACAACCAAGACGTCGTACCTGCGGTAGGCCGCGAGCGAGCGAGCGAAGTCGTCGCTGATTTCGAGCACGATCGGCTGCCAGGTCGCGGTCCCGAACCGGTCGTTGATCTGGTGCGCGCGCGCCTCGCATGCGGCCATGTACTCGCGGTATTCGAGCACGTCCTCACGGGACGGGGTCAGCATGACAAGGTGCACGACGCGCCCGTGGAGGTCGCGCCGGCGCTCGAGCATTGCGCCGTACGCGATGAGTCCCCGGAGGATGTTCTTCGAAAGCTCGGTCCGATCGACGCGAACAATCAACTTGCGATCGCCCGCGATCTCGTTGATGTCCTTCACCGCCGCGGCGACCTCCGGTCGTTCCGCCTCGGCTCGCAGACCGGGCTGATCCACGCCGAGCGGATACACCCCGACGCGCGTCGAGCGTCCGTTGAACTTCACGATGCCGTTGCGAACCTGAGCTCCAAGCACCGCCCGGCAACAGTCGGCGAAGTTGTTCGCCCATCTCTTGGTATGGAACCCGACGACATCGGCGCCGAGCATGCCCTCCAGCAGCCACCCGCCCCACTGGCCGATGACCGAGAGCTGCCCGGCTCGGCAGAAGGGGATGTGCCAGAACAGACCGATCGGCAACTCCCCGCGTGATCGACGCAGCATGCCGGGAACGAGCGAGAGGTGATAGTCGTGCGGAAGTGCGAGCGCGTCCTCACCGGCTTCAGAAGCCAGCATGTCGGCGAAGCGCCGGTTGACTGCTTGGTACGCATCCCAGGCGTCGGTTTCGCGACGACCGAATGCCGGCGGGCGCACGGGATCCCAAAGATAGTGGTGCAGGAACCACAAGACCCGGTTAGAGAAGTCGTTGTAATACGGGTCGTAAAGCTCTTGCTCCACGTCGATGAAACGTACGCGCAGGATCTCACCACCGGGCGTCCGCAAGCGAACGTTGGGATCGCGCTCAGTCGCGCGCGCGCGATCAGCGTCCGACATCGGCGCGGCGATCCACGTTCCGTCTCTCCCGCGCAAGGCGTCACCGACCGCAGTGACCAGCCCTCCAACCCCGCGTCGCTCGGTGACGTTTCCGCTTTCGTCTGGGACCAGAGTGACGGGCCCACGGTTGGATGCGACTACGAGGGAGCGGTCATGGTGCGCATCCATGTCCGTCGGTGCGGGGTCGTGAGGCATCTTCCTATGCTACATAATCGCCGCTTCGGCCCGATTCGCGGTGTGCGTGCGTCGTTCCGCGTACCATTGGACCGTGGCCACCGAAAACACGCAAGGCCGGAGTCTGCGGGATCACATTGTCGGCGCGGGGATCGTTTCGTGGGCGCTGATTGGAATCCTGGTGCTCGCGTACGGAGCAGTTTCGTTCTTGGTGGTTCCTCTGTGGGTCATCTTCCCTCCGATCGCAATCGCGGTGCTGGTCGTCTACTTGTTGAATCCGCTCGTCGCTCGCCTGCAGCGCCTCGGCGTGTCGCGCGGGTACGGCGTCCTGATCATCTACGTTCTGTTTCTATCTGCCGTTGTGACGATGTTCACGTATTTGGTTCCTCTTCTTGGGCGCCAGTTGTCGGGCTTGCTGGACGAACTCCCCCGATACGCCAATGAGATCGCGGACCGGATTAACTCCATTGCTCTTCGTCGCGGAATCAGCTTCCGGGTTCAGGTTCCGTCGGACCTGACGGAATTGATCAGATCCAACCGCGACACCGTCGGGTCGTTCCTTGGCGGGGTGCGTACGGTTGCCGGAACGATCGTTCACGGACTTGTCGTTGTGATTCTCGGGATGGTGCTTTCGATCTACGTGTTGCTCGACTTACCGAAGATTCAGGCCTGGATCAAGCAGGTCATTCCTGCGAGCCGACGCGACGAGGTGCTCGGTCTTGCTGAGGAAGTCGGAGGGGTCCTCGGGGGGTTCTTCCGCGGCCAGTTACTGGTGGCGGCGTTCGTCGCGGCGGCGAGCGCTATTGGGCTCACATGGGTCAAGTTGCCGTTCGCCGTCTTGATCGGGTTGGCCGCCGGGATCTTCAACTTGATCCCGCTGGTTGGACCGTTCCTAGCCGCCGTTCCAGCCGTCGCCGTCGGGCTGTTGTCGGACCACCCGGTGCGCGCGCTCTACGCGGCGATCGTGTTGCTCGTCGTGCAGCAGATCGACAACCACATCGTCAGTCCGAACGTGATGGGGCGCACAGTTCGTTTGCATCCGATCACCGTAATGCTTGCGCTTCTCGCCGGCGGAACCATTGCGGGGATTCCCGGCATGCTCGCGGCGATCCCGACCATCGCGTCGTTTAAGGTCATCGCCCGTTACTCCTGGAGTCGTCGTCACCGGCTGGGAGTCAGGCCGCCGACGCCTCCCGGGCCGCAGCCGTCTGAGTTCGTCGGCTGACCGCCGCGGTTCGCGCCGCCATTTCGGATCTCACAACCCGCAGTCCTGTGCATTCGTGCGCCCGGTGAAGGGGATGTGAAGGCCGGCGACGAATAGGGCTTGGTCGAGCCGGCGGGAGCGCGGCTCCGGAGCGGTTCGAGAGCCTGCGAGATGGAGGAATCATGCGTCTTCGTTCTTTGTTCACCGCCGGCGTGACCGGCGTGCTGATCGTCGGCGCCGCCTGGGCGGGAGTCGGTCTTGCTCCGGTCCCAACTGCAATCCCAGGCGCGCCCGGATCGCGCACGCCGACGACCGCGCGTTCGCTCGATGGGGCGAACGTCGGTATCGGAGACGACCTCGGACCCGACGAGGCCCTGGTCGGTGCGGCCAAGGTAGACATCAAGCCGATGCCCGACGAATCCAAGGGCGAGGTGTGGGAGCACGACGACGCGGCCAAGTGCTTGCCGATGACGAGCGGCGACGTGGAGGGAAGCCTCACGCACGCGGCGAACTGGCGACTCCCGTGGATCGAGAATACCAACTGCATCTACATGGGGGGTTTCGGCATTGGCCCCTCGCAGCCGGTTCTCGGGTGGGACGACTACGACGCGGACGTTCCTGCGGGCGGCGAGAACGGCTACGGCCTGTGGGCTCGCTCGTTCGCGGTTTCTCGTGGTGGCGGGACCTTGGTCCTGACGATCCTCGACGGTGAGGGATACAACGGTCTCTACAACAAACTCTGTCCGTCGGACGAGGCCTGCGGTGCGCACGATCTTGCTGCGCAACTGGGTGCGGAACTTGGTCTTGATCCGGCATCGTTTGTGTTCTCGTCGACGCACGCTCATTCCTCGATGGATTTCATCGGAGGGTGGGGGGGTGTTCCCGAGTGGTACATGCGCCAAGTGGCAAACGCGATGCGGACGTCGGTGCGCGAAGCGGTTGGACAGATGGTTCCGGCGAGGCTCGAGGCCGGCGACACGCTGGCACGCCCCTACAACAACGAACGGCGTGACACATATCACTCTGCCGAAGACCCCACGGTGAACTGGATTCGCGCGGTGGGGAGGGACGACGAGACGGTTGCCACGGTCGCGACTTTCGCCGCTCACGCGACGTCGTTCGGCTCGGACGAAACCGTGGCCCACGCCGACTGGCCGGGCGTGTTCGCCAAGCGCGTCGAGGAGCGGTTCGGCGGGATCGGGCTGGCGTTTGAATCGGGGCTTGGCAACATGTCGGCCGGCCGCAACTCACGCGGGAGCATGGGCAAGGCCCTCGCGGATCTGCTTCCCGGAATCGGCGGCGGGACGCTCGTGACGCAGCCGGACGTCAATGTGGCGCAGACGTTCTGGGATCAGCCGGTGACCAACACCCCGCTGATGACGCTCGGGACTGGAGGGTTCTTTGACAGGCCTTTCCAGTCGGCCTCGGCTCAGATCACTCCGGCCAAGGAAGGGTCGAACAAGCCCTGCGTGTCGGCTTCCGGGGTCTCGGTGCATGTCGCAGCAACTGCGGCACGCATCGGCGGCGTGATCGTGACGGCGGCCCCGGGTGAGATCTTCGCCAACTTCTCCAACACGATCGAAGAGATGGCGCCGATTACAGGACTGGCGATCGGTCAGGCCAACGACGCCCTCGGGTACATGCCGCAGTCCTTCGAGACCGATCATGCGGCACGCCAGGGTCCCGGCTTCGCCGGCGGCGGCATGTTCGAGTACGAGGACGCATACTCGATCGACGCGTGCTTCGGTGACAAGACTCTGGAAACACAAATCGCGATGATCCGGGCGCTCTTTTCTTAGCTGCGTCCGGAGAGGGTCTTCGAAGCGGCGGGATCGTGCGGCGCGCGCCGGGACGGGTTTAGGCGCGCGCCGCGATCTCGCGCAAGGCGTCGGCCCACCCAAGGTTCTGCGGTCGGTCGGTGGCAATCACGTTGCCGGCCGCTTCGCACCGGGCGGCAAGTTCCGCGTCGTGCTCGACCGCGTCGCCGACGATGATGAACGTCCCGACTTCGCCGGCGAGTTCGAGATCCGCGACGGAGTCGCCCAGCGCGACGCACGCCTGACGGTCGAAGCCCCGGCGCGCGCGGTCGATCGCGACGGCCGCCCCCTTTGAGACCCCGCGGGGCTGGAGGTGGTACGCCCGCGCGCTCCCCTTCGGGATTCCCAGGTACTGCCCGTGCAGTCGCCCGTTATCGTGCAGCGTCAGCCAGCCGAATCCCTCGCGCTCCAACAGCGCGTCGGTCTCAGATGTGTCCACCAACCCACGGAATAACTGGGTGCACTCTCTCCATGCCGACCAAGGGGTGTGGTGTTCCAGGCGGTGCCCGAAGGAGCGAAGGAGCAAGGCGACGGCGCCGCTTTCCTCCATGATGGCCGCAGGCATCCCCGGCTTCGGAGTCGCTCCGAAGTTCTGGACGACCTCCCGGCCGAACTCGTACGAGATGAGCGCGCCCATCTCGGCGATTACCGTGCCGAGCCCCAGGATCCGGGCGTCCGCCTGGAGTCCGCGCAGCCCGCGGCCCGAGACCGGGACCACATCGACTCCGGCCGCGCGCGCCGCGAGCAGCGCCTCCGCCGGTTCGGTCGTCGCAGCTCCACCCGGGTCGTGCAAGAACGAGCCGTTCTTTCCGAGCATGGTTCCGTCGAGGTCGGTGTAGACGACTTCGACCCCGGACAGCGCGTCGGGGACCTCGGATACACGGCCCAGGTTCATGCGGGCATGCTATTCGATGCGCGGTCTTCCGCCGTTTGCCCTATCCTTGGACCTCACATGGGCGCGATCCTTGGTCTTCGTTGTCGTGAGTGCGGCCGGGAGTTCCCGGCCGAGCCGGTGCATGTGTGCGAGTTCTGCTTCGCACCGCTGGAGGTCGTCTACGACTACGACGAAATCCGGAAGAACATCAGCCGCGAAAGCATCGCGGCCGGACCCCGGTCAATTTGGCGTTACACCGACCTGCTGCCGGGCAGCGAGAAGCGTGTCGATCTCGGAGCCGGCTATACCCCGCTGGTCCCGGCTCCGCGTTTGGCGGCCGAGCTTGGGCTGCGCGACCTATGGATCAAGAACGACACCCTGAACCCCACGCACTCCTTCAAGGACCGTGTCGTGTCGGTGGCGCTGACGGTCGCCCGCGACTTTGGTTTCACGACGGCGGCCTGCGCGTCGACCGGCAACCTTGCGAACGCCGTTGCCGCACATGCCGCTCACGCGGGCATGGATGCCTACATCTTCATCCCGGCGGATCTCGAGGCCGCCAAGATCGTTGCGACGGCGATCTACGGACCGAACCTGGTCGCGGTTGAGGGGACCTACGACGACGTCAACCGGCTGTGCTCGGAAATCGCGGGCATGTACGAGTGGGCCTTCGTCAACGTCAACATTCGTCCCTACTACGCCGAGGGTTCGAAGTCACTTGCGTTCGAGGTGGCCGAGCAACTCGGCTGGCAGGCGCCGGATCACGTCGTGGTCCCGATTGCCAGCGGATCTTTGCTGACCAAGATTCGTCGCGGGTTCGATGAACTCGTCACGGTGGGGCTGCTGGACGGGCACGCGACGCGCATCAGCGGCGCGCAAGCCGAGGGATGCTCACCGGTAGCAACGGCGTTCCGAGCCGGCGAGGAACACATCCGTCCGGTGAAGCCGAAAACCATCGCGAAGTCCTTGGCGATCGGTAACCCGGCCGACGGGTACTACGCGATCAAGGCTGCGCGCGAGACCGGCGGCGTGATCGACTCGGTTACCGACGAAGAGGTGCTGGAAGGAATCGCTTTGCTGGCTCGGACCGAAGGGATCTTCACCGAGACCGCAGGGGGAGTCACCATCGCGACGCTGCGCAAGCTTGCGGCTGCCGGCGTGGTGCGCCCCGATGAGCGTGTGGTCGCGTTGGTGACTGGAGACGGGCTGAAGACGATCGAAGCCGTTGCCGATTCCGCGAAACCCACGATGGTCATCCCGCCGAAACTCGACCTGTTCGCTGCTCGAATCGAGGAGGGGAAGTGACAGTCTCCGTTCGTATTCCTACGCCGCTTCGCCGCGTCACCAACGGCGCCGCGGAGGTCTCTGCCTCGGGGTCGACCGTTCGGGAGATGATTGAGGATCTGGAGCGCCAGTTCCCAGGGATCCGCGGGCGCCTGTGCGAAGAGAACGGAGAGATCCGTCGGTTCGTCAACTTTTTCGTCGGCGAGGAGGACATCCGGTTCCTCCAAGGTTTGGAAACTCCGCTTCAATCCGGGACGCAGGTCTCGATCATTCCGGCGGTCGCCGGTGGGTTCTGTTAGACCGGTTCGCAGTTCGCCCCGATTTCGCGGTCGTCGGGAGTCCCGCTTTGCCCCTGCTCTCGGGCTCGGATACCCTTTTCTCAGGTAACGGGTACTGTTTATTGGGGCCGACATGCTAAGGGTTTCACTGAAGACGGAATACGGCCTGCGCGCGCTGATGGAGTTGGCCGCTCGCCGTTCGGAAGGAAACGTTCCCGCTCGACAGATCGCCAAGTCCCAGGGAATCCCACTGCGGTTCCTTGAGCACCAGTTGGCCGCGCTGCACAAGGCCGGCATCGTCGACTCCCAGCGGGGCGCGAATGGTGGATGTTCGCTCGCGCGAGAGGCGTCGGAAATCCCGGTTGTTGAAGTCATCGAAGTTCTCGAAGGTCCCCTCGCGCCGATGCATTGCGTCGAGCCGCACGACGGTCGTTGCGCGCGCTCGCACAAGTGCGGACTGCAGGAGTTGTGGATGCGAGTGGAAACTGCGGTGCGTTTGGTCTTCGAGCAAACGACGATCGCCGATCTCGCCGAGCGTCATCGCGAGCTGCAACCGTTGCTGTGGCCTGAACTCGCCACCGGTTCCAACGACGCCTGAGTTACGAAGAGCCGACGAACGACACGCGTTTTCGCGCATCGCGTCGCGCAGCCATTTCCTTCCTTGACTCTTTACTCCGACCACCTTCAGAACTACACTCCGCGACGGTGTGACGCTTTCAGTCGGTTGATGCCGACTGCCGAGGGAGGTGGGACCGAGTGCCCGCAAAGAAGACAGCTGCAAAGAAGCCCGCGGTGAAGAAGGCCGCGGCGAAGAAGACGGTCGCAAAGAAGGCCGTCGCAAAGAAGGCCGTCGCGAAGAAGCCTGTCGCGAAGAAGGCCGTCGCAAAGAAGCCGGCAGCGAAGAAGGCTGTCGCGAAGAAGCCGGCAGCGAAGAAGGCTGTCGCAAAGAAGCCGGCAGCGAAGAAGGCTGTCGCGAAGAAGCCGGTCGCCAGGAAGACAGCTGCAGCGAAGAAGCCGGCAGCGAAGAAGGCTGTCGCGAAGAAGCCTGCGGCAAAGAAGACCACGGCGAAGAAGGCCGCCAAGAAGTAAGGCCATCGTCGAACGGCGTGAAGAGGCCCTGAAACTGGGCCTCTTCTGCTATTTCGAGGCGACTTGCGGTCGTCGCGCGCGCAGGAGGTGGCAGAGTGAAGTTGTTGGAGAAGATCCGAGATGACGTCGTCGCGTGCGCTCGTTGTCCTCGGCTCGTTGCGTGCAGAGAACGCGCGGCGGCCAATCCCCCGGCGCGGTTTCTGGAGTCGGAGTACTGGGCCCGACCGGTGCCGGGGTTCGGTGATGGGCGCGCATCTCTAGTCGTCGTCGGTCTTGCTCCGGCGGCGCACGGCGCGAATCGAACCGGGCGAATGTTCACCGGCGACCGGTCGGGGGACTGGCTGTGTCGAGGACTGCATCGCGCAGGTTTCGCCGACCGGTCGGATTCGGTGTCGCGAGACGATGGATTACGCCTGACCGACTGCTACGTCACTGCGGTCGTCCGATGTGCTCCACCGTTCAATCGGCCCACTCCGATTGAACGGGATGCGTGTGCGGAATTTCTTGAACGTGAGTTGCGGGCACTGACGCACACACGCGCGATCCTGGCGCTGGGATCTTTCGCGTGGGACGGCGTGCTGCGGGTGCTCCGATCTATGGGCGAGCCGGTGTCGCCGAAGCCGAAGTTCAGTCACGGAGCAGAGGTCGTCGTCGGTCGTCGCGTGTTGGTCGGCTCGTATCACCCGAGTCAGCAGAACACGTTCACCAGGCGGCTGACTGAGGCGATGTTCGACGACGCCATCTCGCTGGCCGCGCGTTGTGCGCGCGCGGGTTGACCCAAGGTCTTCTCGCAGCTTTCGGCCGTCGTCTGCGAAACCGCGCGCGGCGCATCTGTTGACGCATGTGCCCGCTTGCCGGCGTGTAGGACTTGCGCGCGCCGCGACGGGGGCCATATAAATAGGCGTTAGCACTCGGGCCTTGAGAGTGCTAGAGACCGGGCTTCGCCCGGACGAGGCTTTTGACCAGGGAGAACGGGGTGAATGCCCCGGCGTTATCGACGACAGGAGGGTGCTGATGGCTGCAAAGCTCATCATGTTTGGTGAGGAGGCTCGCCGCAAGCTCGAGTCCGGCATGAACCAGCTGGCCGATGCGGTGAAGGTCACGCTTGGCCCGAAGGGCCGCAACGTTGTGATCGAGAAGAAGTGGGGCGCCCCCACGATCACCAACGACGGCGTTTCGATCGCCAAGGAGATCGAACTCGAGGACCCGGCCGAGAAGATCGGTGCGGAACTCGTCAAGGAAGTCGCAAAGAAGACCAACGACGTCGCAGGCGACGGTACGACCACGGCGACCCTGCTCGCGCAGGCGATGGTGAAGGAAGGTCTTCGCAACGTGGCCGCCGGTGCCAACCCGATGGGCGTCAAGCGCGGGATCGAGAAGGCCGTCGACGTCGTCGTCGAAGCCATCAAGGCCGCGTCGAAGGAAGTCGAGGACAAGGACGAGATCGCGCACGTCGCTGCGATCTCCGCCAACAACGACCCCGAGATCGGCGCGATGATTGCCGAGTCGATGGACAAGGTCGGCAAGGACGGCGTCATCACGGTCGAGGAGTCGCAGACCTTCGGTCTCGAACTCGAACTCGTCGAGGGCATGCGCTTCGACAAGGGCTACATCTCGCCGTACTTCGTCACCGACCCCGAGCGGATGGAAGCGGTTCTCGAGGACCCCTACATCCTCATTGCCAACTCGAAGATCTCGGCCGTCAAGGACCTCGTGCCGGTGCTCGAGAAGGTCATGCAGTCCGGCAAGCCGGTCGTCATCATCGCCGAGGACGTCGAGGGCGAGGCCCTCGCGACCCTGGTCGTGAACAAGATTCGCGGCACGTTTAAGTCCGTGGCCGTCAAGGCTCCCGGTTTCGGCGACCGTCGTAAGGCCATGCTCCAGGACATCGCGATCCTGACCGGTGGCCAGGTCATCTCCGAAGAGGTCGGCCTCAAGCTCGACAACACGACGCTCGACATGCTGGGCCGCGCGCGCAAGATGGTCGTCACCAAGGACGAGACCACGCTTGTCGAGGGCAGCGGTGACGCGGAGCAGATCAAGGGCCGCATCAACCAGATCAAGGCCGAGATCGAGAAGACCGACTCCGACTACGACCGTGAGAAGCTCCAGGAGCGCCTCGCGAAGTTGTCGGGCGGCGTCGCGGTGATCAAGGTCGGCGCGGCCACCGAGGTCGAGCTGAAGGAGAAGAAGCACCGCATCGAGGACGCCGTGTCGGCGACCAAGGCAGCGGTCGAGGAAGGCATCGTTGCCGGCGGTGGCGTGACGCTGCTGCAGGCACAAGCCAAGCTCGACAAGCTGAAGCTCGACGGCGACGAGCGCGTTGGGGCGAACATCGTCCGGCGTTCGCTCGAGGAGCCCGTCAAGCAGATCGCAATCAACGCCGGCCTCGAGGGTGGCGTTGTGGTTGAGAAGGTTCGCGCGCTGGACGCGGGCTGGGGCCTCAACGCCGACACCGGCGAGTACGTTGACCTGATGAAGGTCGGTGTCGTCGACCCGGCGAAGGTGACGCGCTCGGCTCTGCAGAACGCAGCGTCGATCGCAGCCCTGTTCCTCACGACGGAGGTCCTCGTCGCGGAGAAGCCCGAGAAGAACCCGCCGGCGATGCCCGGTGGCGGCGGCATGGGTCACGACGAGTTCTAAGAAACTCGGACGGGATTTCAGGAAAGGGCGGCCGGATGGCCGCCCTTTCTGTGCGAAGGCCGTGGCGGTGGGAAGCAGACGTCGAATTGGGCAGGAACGCTGTCGTGCGTTTAGGCGGGTTGAGCCATTCCGGGGAATCCGACCCAGCGAGTAGGATTGACTCCTGTCGCTACTCCGAGGGGAGGGATTCAGATGTACGGAACCGTCGCGCGTTTTCACGCGAAGCCGGGGCGCGCAGGAGACCTGGCCGCGCTCATGGATGAGTGGGATCGGGATTTCAAGCCCCTGGTTCGCGGGGCGATGGCTGGGTATGTCTACCGGCTGGATAAGGACCCGGACGAGATGATCATGACCGCGGTGTTTCAAGACAAGGAGACATACCTTGCGAACGCGGCGAGTCCCGCGCAAGACAAGTGGTTTCAGCGCTTCCGTGAGCTGATCGACGGCGACCCTGAGTGGAACGACGGAGAGATTTTGGGATCGGTCTAGAGTCGGGTCGTCTCAGGGCGCGCGCTCACGGTTGGGTTCGCGCGCCAGACGAGCGTCGAGCCGCTCCCTGCCGGGATGGGTCCAGGCGCGCGCTCCGGGCGGACCGCCCAGCCTCCAGCCGTGGTGGGTCTTCTGCGCGTGGTGGTAGCGGCACAGCCGCGCGAGGTTGTCGAGGCTCGTGGGGCCGCCGCGCGCCAGCGGAATCACGTGGTCGATTTCGAGCCCCGAGCGGACGTCGCAGCCGGGAACGACACAAGTTTGATCCCGGGCTTCCAGCGCGGTGCGGACGCGCGCCGGGATCCCCCGCCCGAAGTGAGCAACCGCCTGTACGTCTGCGCCGTCGGTCGCCAGGGCCTTGACGACTCCTTCCGCCGCCAGTCGTCGCGCCGCCGCGACGGGGATCGGTCCGACGCCGGGGATCGAGCACGTCTCGCCGGCGTCGGTTCGTCCGCGCGCCAGCGCATCGGCATCCACGTGGACGTGAACGACCGCTTTCGGTCCCGGCGTTCCACACGCTAGGCCGACGAGCGCGTCGGCTGCATGTGCGTCGACAGACTCCCGCTGCCCCGAGCGACGCGCTTCGCGCATAAGTTGGTCGGCGCGCGCGCGAATCACGGCGACGACTTGGGCTCCGTCGTCGGGCGCCAGGCGCGCGTCCATACGTATCGCACCGTCGGGGTCCGACCAGTGCCGCAAGAAACGTCCTCGGCGGATCCGCTCGGCGGCGTTCTCGTCGGATTCTGCGGCCGCGCGCACTCCTCGGCACTGCTCTCGCAGTTCCGCGACGGTCTGGCTTGCGGCGAAGGTCAGCAGGGCGCTTTCGGCGCCGGGGTCTGCTTCGGCGGCCGCGGCGATCTCGGCCGTTTGAGACTCGGATAGCTTCCCGGTGGCGAAGGCTTCGCGTGTCGCGGGCAGTTCGTGCAACCGGTGGGCGGTCTGCACCGCGGTGATTGCGTGTGACAGGGTTGTCTGAGTGCGTGACGCCATCCAGGTGGCGGGCGTGCGGTATCCGAGCCGGCGCCACGTTCCGGTCCGGAGCACGCGCTCGGAAGCGAGCGTTCGCCCGGCCTGGCACAGCCGCTCGCCTTCCGCGAAGACCTCTACCACACGTTCGGCGTCGAGGCCCGACATCTCGCGGGGCCGCAGAGCCGACACGGCCGCGCGCAGGGCGCCGATCACATCCTCGATTCGTTCGCACATCGCGCACAGATCCAAACATGAGGGCAGGACAAAAACCCGCTGGTTTTCGGGAAAAGCGAGCAGAAACCGACGATCGTGCCCTGAGAATTCTCACTCTTGGGCGCAACCCCGGCCGGACATGATGTGCGCACGGGGGGCCGGATTTGGCTTTCCTGCGGGCTCACGCCCTACCCTTAGACACCTTGCACGCCCAAAGAGGGAGGACGCATGGCTGCAGAAGAGCGTGAGAGCCTGCTGCTGCCGGAGGCGCGGGAGTTCCTTGCCCAGCCGAAGCAGTTGCTGATCGACGGGAAGTGGGTGGATGCGGCCTCCGGACGGACGTTCGCGACCATCGACCCGGCCACCGAAGAAGAGATCGCGCAGGTGCCCCTGGCGGGCGCCGACGACGTGGACCGCGCGGTCGCCGCGGCCAGAAACGCGTTCGAGGACGGACGCTGGTCGGCGCGCGCCCCGCGCGAGCGTGCCGCCGTCCTGTCCAAGATCGCCGACGAACTAAGTGCCAAGGCGATGGCCTTCGCGCAGATCGAGGTGCTCGACCAAGGCAAGCCGGTTGCATTCGCGCTCGGCGAGATGATGCACGCGGCCCAAGTCTTCCGCTATTACGCGGGTTGGTGCGACAAGGTCTACGGCGAGACCCACGCGACGTCTCCGGAGCAGTTCGTCTACTCGCTTCGGGACCCGGTCGGGGTATGCGCGCAGATCGTGCCGTGGAACTTCCCGCTCGTAATGGCTGCGTGGAAGCTTGCGCCTGCGCTCGCGTTCGGCAACTGCTCGGTCCTCAAGCCTGCGGAGGAGACGCCGCTCAGCACGCTGTGGCTTGCGAAACTGTGCCAAGAGGCCGGCGTTCCCGACGGTGTTCTTAACGTGCTCACCGGCGACGGAGAGACAACTGGAGCCTCGCTGGTGGCCTCAAGGGGGATCGACAAGATCGCCTTCACCGGATCGACGGAGGTCGGTCGCAAGATCATGGTGGCCGCAGCGCAGAACCTCGCCCGGGTGTCCTTGGAGCTTGGCGGGAAGTCCCCGAACATCATCTTCGGTGACGCCGACATCGCAGCGGCTGTTCCGCAGGCTGCGTTTGGGATCTTCTTCAACTCCGGCCAGATGTGCACGGCGGCCAGCCGGTTGCTGGTGCACAAGGACGTCCACGACGAGGTCGTTGAGCAGTTGACTGCGGCAGCGGCGTTCTGGAAGGTCGGTGACGGACTCGACCCGACCACCATGGTTGGTCCGCTGATCTCGCCCGCACAGTTGGATCGCGTCACCGGATACCTGAACATCGGCGTCGAAGAGGGCGCGACTGTGCGCTGTGGCGGATCAAAGGTCCAGGGTCGCTCCGGTTACTTCGTTGAGCCGACGATCTTCGCCGGAGTGAAGCCCGACATGCGGATCGCGCAAGAGGAGATATTCGGGCCGGTGCTCTCGGTTATTCCCTTCGAGGACACCGACGAGGCGCTGCGAATCGCGAATGATTCGATGTACGGCCTTGCCGCCGCGGTCTGGACGAAGGACCTGTCGACGGCTCACCGAATGGCGCGCGGCCTGCGCGCCGGCACGGTCTGGGTCAACAGCTACGGCGTGGTCGATGCGGCGGTTTCCTTCGGCGGCTACAAGCAGTCGGGGTTCGGTCGCGAACTTGGTAAGCATTCGGTCGACCTGTACACACAGGTCAAGAGCGTTTGGGTGACGGTGTAACTATGCGTGCAGCCATCTTGGAAGAGTGGGGAAAGCCTCTGGTTGTCGGCGAGGTCGAACTTGGATCGCCGGGGCTCGGCGAAGTTCGCGTCAAAATCGCGGCAACCGGCGTATGTCATTCGGACCTGTCGGTGCAGAAGGGCCTGCTTCCTTGGCCGGTTCCGGCTGTGCTCGGGCACGAAGCCGCCGGTGAAGTGGTTGAAGTTGGAAGCGGAGTTCGATCCGTCGCTGTGGGTGATCACGTCGTGATCTCGTGGGTGCCGATGTGCGGGACGTGTTTCTTCTGCACTCGCGACCAGGCGCACTTGTGCATCACGTACCGGTATCTGCTCGGCAAGATGGATGACGGAACGAGCCGGATCAGCAAAGACGGTGTTGAGATCAGCCATGGGGTGAACTCGGCAACGTTTGCGGAAGAGGCTATCGTTCGCGAGACCGCCGTTGTGAAGATCCCCAAAGACGTTCCGTTGGACGTCGCCGCGTTGATCGGTTGCGCGGTGCTGACCGGAGTGTTCGCGGCGATTACCACCGCGCGCATTGTGCCTGGAGAGCGCGTCGCCGTCATCGGGTGCGGCGGTGTGGGGCTCAACGTGATCCAGGGGTGCAGGATCGCCGGCGCCTCGACGATCCTGGCGATCGATCCCGTCGAGTCCAAGCGTGATGCGGCAGTGAAGTTCGGCGCCACTCACACGTGCGCGCCGGATGACGCCGCCGGGATGATCATGGGGTTGACCGACAACATCGGACCCGACGCGGTGTTCGAAGTCGTGGGGCGCGCGGCCTTGCAGCGGACTGCCTTCGACCTCGTGCGCGCCGGTGGACGCGCGGTGATGGTCGGCGCGGCGCCGCTGGCCGACGAACCGTCGTTCCCGTCGCTTGGGTTCTTGTTCATGGAGAAGAAGATCCTGGGCTGCTACTACGGTTCGTGCAATCCGCGTCGCGATATCCCGCGGATCATCGACCTGTGGCGTGCGGGGAGTCTGGACCTCGAGGGATTGGTGACCGATCGGATGCCGCTGGAGTCCGTCAACGAAGCGTTTGAGGCGATGGAAGCCGGGACTGCGATCCGAACGCTGCTCGTGCCCTAGTCTTCCGGCGCCTGATTCCCTGGTGCCTTTGTAGCCGGGCGCCGGTAGGCTCTTCGTCCGTGACTCCGCATACGGCTTCGAAGGACATCTCGGCGCAGGTTGAGCGCGTCCTGGTCGAGTTCCTCGACGCGCGCGCCGAGGCCCTTCCCGACGCAGCGGACCTGATCGGCGAGATCAATCGGGTGGCCGGCTCGGGGGGGAAGCGTCTTCGCCCGGCGTTCTGCGTGTGGGGGTACCGGGCAGCCGGCGGAACGGACGACGTTTCGATTACCAGGGTCGCTGCGGCGCTGGAGTTGCTGCACACGTTCGCAATCGTGCACGACGACGTTATGGACCAGTCGCAGCTCCGACGGGGCGAGCCGACGACCTACCGGAGGCTGTCCGGCACGCCGTTGCTTCGTCGCGATCGCGATCGGTTCGGTGAATCCGCGGCGATTCTGGTCGGCGACCTTGCGATGGCGTTCGCCGATGAGTTGTGGGGGTCTTCGGGGTTCGAGGGAGCTGCGTGCGACGACGCATCGACGCTGTATCACGCGATGCGTGCTGAGGTGATCGGTGGTCAGTACCTGGACCTGCTTGCGGCCGCGCGCGGTCGCGCCACGCTCGAAGAAACGCGCCGAATCAGCGTGCTGAAGTCCGGTCGTTACACCGTCGAGCGTCCCTTGCTGATCGGGGCGACGTTTGCCGGGGCGTCTGAGGACGTGCGGGAAGCGCTCGCGGCGTTCGGTGCGCCGTTAGGGGAGGCGTTTCAGTTGCGCGATGACGTGCTCGGCGCGTTCGGTGATCCGAACGTGACGGGCAAGGACGCCGACGGAGATCTGCGTGAGGGCAAGCAGACCCTGTTGGTCGCCTTGGCGCGGGGCGTTGCCGATCCGGCGCAGCGCGCGGTTCTGGACGCCCGCCTGGGAGCGGCCGATCTGGATTCCGCCGGCGCTGAGGAACTCCGGACGGTCTTTCGCGACACCGGGGCGTTGCGAGACGTGCTCGCGTCGATCGAGGACCTAGCCGCCGCGGCGCGCGCGGCGCTCAAGTCTGCGCCGATACCGCCGGTCGCTGCCGCTGCGCTTGCGGGCCTTGCCGAGTACGTTTCCGTGCGATCGGTTTGATGTAGAGGGAGCTGAAGGTGGAGGTCGTGGACGCGCTGAAGGGAATCCTGTCGGAGTTGTCGGGCGCGGTCGTCGCCTATTCCGGCGGCGTCGACTCTGCGCTGCTCGCCGACGTTGCCCACGAAGTCCTTGGGGAGAGGATGCTCGCAGTCACGGCTGTAAGCGCATCGCTGGATCCCTCCGAGCGCGAAACAGCTGCAGCGCTCGCGGCCGAACGCGGCTGGGCGCACAGAGAGGTTCGAACCGACGAGCTTGAGACGGCCGAGTACCGCGCGAATGGTCCCGACCGCTGCTACCACTGCAAGAACGCACTACTGGATCGCTTGGAGGATCTGGCGCGCGCCCGTGGTGCCGTCGTGCTGATCGGGGCCAATGCCGACGATGCCGACGATTTCCGCCCGGGCATGCGAGCGGCCGCCGAGCGTGGGGCGCGCGCGCCGTTGCTCGAGGCGGGGATGACAAAGGCCGACGTGCGCATGGCTGCGCGCGCCCGCGGGTTGCGCGCGTGGGACAAGCCCGCCGCAGCGTGCTTGGCCAGCCGCATTGCCTACGGCGTCGAGGTCACTGCGGAGCGACTTGAGCGCGTGGCGCGCGCAGAGGAGTTCGTGCGCGCTTTGGGCGCGCGCGACGTTCGTGTTCGGGACCAGGACAACCTCGCTCGTATCGAGGTGCCGGCGTCCGAGGTGCCTCGCCTCGCCGATCCGGCGGTCGCAGCCCGTATGGTTTCGTATCTGAAGGAGCTGGGCTTTCACTACGTGACGCTGGACCTGGAGGGATTCCGCAGCGGATCAATGAACGTTCCGCTGCTCAGCGTGAGTCGCATAAGGAGCTGACATGGCAAAAAGCCGGGTACACCTGACGTTCCCCGAGAATCTCGTCCAGGAGCCGATCATTTTCGGGCTGGGCAAGAAGTTCGACATCGTCACCAACATCCGCAGGGCTAACGTTGAGGAGACCTTCGGTTGGGTGATCCTCGAGATGGATGGTGACGATGATGCTCTCGAAGCCGGCCTTCAGTACTTGCAGGCTTTGGGCGTTCAGATCAGCCCGATCGACGGGGATGTCGTCGAGGGCTAACCGAGGCAAAGCGTGCTCCTCGACGCGGTGATCGTCGCGGCCGTCGGGCTCTTCGTCCGGCGCGGGATGCGTCGCGGCGTGATTTCGTCCGCGTTTGGGCTGGCGGGATTCGCCGCAGCCGCCGCCGCGGCTGTGTTCGGTTACCACCTTGTTGCGGCGCCGCTCGCGCGCGCCACCGGGATGTCGCCCGGGGCGTCGGACTCAGCTGCGGCTCTCGGGATCTTCGTCGCAGCGTCGATCCTGGCTTGGGCCGCTGTGCGCCGGCTGCGTGCGCTGGTGCGGCTCACGAAATGGGGAGTCGTCGACTCCGCGGCCGGCGGCGCGCTCGCCGGAGCGTGGGCGCTATCGTGGGTGTCGGTCGCGCTGTTGGCACTCTCGGTCGCACCGGGGCCTGCGTCGCTGAAGTCCGAGGCGGAGCATTCGGCGCTTGCCCGGGGGATCGTGGAAACCGCACCGCGGGTGCTCACCGCGATCGCGGGAGCCGACGTGCGGCACTTGATCACTTCGGTCACCGGCGCGGGTTTCCGGTAGCCTTTCACACCATGCCACGTATCGCGATAGTCGGATCGTTCTCGACCGGAAAGACCACCCTGGCGGAAGCGGCGGCAGAGCCGCTCGAGTTACCGCTGCTCCCGGAAGTTGCGCGCGAAGTCGCGGCGCTCGGGTTCAAGCTCGACAAGGACGCTACCCCCGAGGTCGAGTCGTTGATCTTCATGCGCCAGTTCTACAGCGAAATGACGCACCAGGACTTCGTTGCGGATCGATCCTTGATCGATGTAATGGCGTATGCCGGATGGGTGCTGGACAACCAGGAGCGGCGCAAGGAATTCGCCCTGTGGGATGCATGCCTGAAGATCGCTGAGCACCAGTTGCGCAGTCAGTACACGCACGTGTTCTACTTGCCGATCGAGTTCCCAATCGTTCCCGACGGGCTGCGCCCACTCGACAACGACTTCCAGCGCGAGATCGACGAGCGCATGTTGGCGCTGCTCGATCACCATTCCGTCAAGCACGACATCTTGACCGGGACGGTGGACGAGCGCCTGTCGCATCTACTCGATCGCGTTCGTCACTCGAGCCCCTCGTAGCGGCAACGATGTCCTCCTCTATCGAGGACGTGCTGGCCGGTCTGCAAACCGAGCGAGCGCGTCTTCGTCGGGAGCACGAGGAAGGTCTCGGCGGGCTGGCGCTTGTGCGCGCGCAGTCGGACGCGGTGGATGCCGCGGTGATCGCCCTGTGGAAACTCCTTGTTCCCGTGCGCCCGGGTTTCGCTCTCGTCGCGCTCGGCGGGTATGGCCGCGGAGAACTGTCGCCGCGTTCGGATCTTGACCTCATGGTGCTGCACGCGGGGAAGGCGGGAGCCGAGCCTGAGCGACTGTTCTATGCGCTTTGGGACGCCGGGTTCACGGTCGGCCACGCCACGCGAACAGTCAAGGAGTGCGTTCGTCTGGCGCGTGAAAACATCGAAGCCGAGACGTCGTTCCTGCAACCTCGGTTGCTCGCCGGGGATCGCGCACTCTTCGACGAATTCGCGACGCGCGCGCTGGACGCGACGCGGAAGCGGGCAGGCGACTTTGTCGAAGATGTGCGTGAGTTGATGCGCCGGCGTCACCTCACCGGCGGGTCGGCCACATCGCAACTTGAACCGAACCTGAAGGAAGGCGCCGGCGGCTTGCGCGACCTGCACGTGCTCGAGTGGTTCGCCGTGGTCGCCGGCACCAACGAGCTGCTCGGCGCGCGCGATCGCGCGCTGCTGGACGATGGCGCCGAACTTCTGCATCGCGTGCGCGCGCATCTTCACTATGCGACCGAGCACCAAACGGACGTGCTCTTGTTCCAGCATCAGCGTCCCGCGGCGCTGTTCCTGGGGTACTCCGACGGCGAACGCCCGGCCGAGGACTTGTTCATGCGTCACCTGTTTGCGGTGACGCGCGCGGTTGAACGGGTCGTGACCGCGGTTGTCTCCGACGTGAGCGCGCGGTTCTCCCGCGCGCGCCCTGCTCGCGCGACGCCCGGCGACTGCTTCGCCGTCGAAGGAGGTCGAGTCGTCATCCTGCGCGAGCCCGATCTAGCGCGTGAGCCTGAGCGCGCGCTCGAGATGTTCTCGCTGGGCGCTCCGCCGGGTGCGGCTGCTATGCGGTGGTTCGACGAAGCGCAGGGGAGCAGCCCTCCGATCGCGTGGAGCCCGGAAGTGCGGCGCGCGTTCTTCGCCTTGCTGCGTACGGGCGACCCCGTCGCGATGGAAACCGCCGACCATTCGGGGCTGTTCGGGCGACTGCTTCCCGAGTGGGATGCGGTTCGTTGTCAGCCGCAACGCAACGTCTACCACCGCTACACGGTGGACGCGCACTTGTTCCACACCGTCGCAGCGTTGCGCGCGCTTGCCGATGACGAGGATCAACTGGTGCGCGACGTGTGGGCGGATGTTTCCGACGTCGACGGGCTTCTGCTTGCCGGACTGCTGCACGACGTCGGCAAGGGCGGGACGGGCGACCACAGCGAGGCTGGTGAGCGTCTGGCGCTCGTGCTCGCCGATCGGATGGGGATCGCCGAGCCGCGCCGGGGCCGCGTGGCCTGGCTCGTGCGGCATCACCTTGTGTTGGCGGACACCGCGTCGCGCCGGGACATCAACGACGAGAACCTCGTCGTTGACTTAGCCTCCCGCGCTGAGGATGCTCAATTGCTGCGGATGCTGTTCCTGCTCACCGTCGCCGATGGGCGGGCTACCGGACCGACGGCGTGGTCGCCGTGGAAGGCGGGTCTCGTCGCCGAGCTGTTCACCAAGGCGCTGCACGTGATGGAGCGAGGGGAGCTGGCGACGCGCGACGCAGTGGATCTCGCGCGCCTGCGCATGGGCGAGCTTCGTGGCGCGCTGACGCGGTACTCGGCCGAGGAAGTCGAGGCACATCTGCGCGAGATGTCGCGCGCGTATGTTTTGGCGTTTCCTACGGCGGTGCTGACTCGCCATTTCGCTCTGATGGCCGGACCTCTGGGGCAGTCCGAGGCTCGCACGCACGTCGCGGCGACCGAGGATGCCGGCATCTACGAGTTCACGCTCGCAGCGTGCGATCGGCCGGGGTTGTTTGCTCGGGTTTCCGGAGTTCTGGCCCTCAACGGGATCAGCATCGTCGCGGCGCAGGGATTCACTCGCGCCGACGGTGTGGCAGTCGAGGTGTTTCGCTGCGTCGGAGCGTTTGAGCCGGCGATCGATTCCGCCCGTTGGGAGCGAGTCGCCGATGATGTTCGGCGCGCGCTTGCCGGGCGCCTCTCTCTGGAAGCGCGTCTTGCCGAGAAGCGGCGCGCGTACGGCCGTCGCGTCCCCAAGGGAAAGCGCGAGGGACCGAGTGTGCTCGTGGACAACCAGGCGAGCGACTTCCTCACTGTCGTCGAGGTGCACGCCGCCGACCGGGTCGGCCTGCTCTACGACATTACGAGCGTCTTCGCCGACCTGTCTTTGGACATCCAAGTTGCGAAGATCGCGACCTACGCCGAGGACGTCGTCGACGTCTTCTACGTCCGTGATTCGGAGGGGCAGAAGATCACCGACTCGGAGTACCTCGGCGAGATCGAGCGCGCGCTCTTGCTGCGGTTGGGCGACTCGGGGCCCTGAGGTTTTCTATACTCCCGAATATGCGAAGAATTGCCGCAGTTACAGGATTGCTCGCGTTGCTTTCCGTGTCGTGTTCGGCGCGAACGCCGCTGACCGCCGAGTCCCCCTCGCCGTCTGAATCGTCGCCGCAGGTTGTCGTCAGCGCGTCGCCGTCACCCTCGGCCGTGCGCGCTCCTCGTCTGCGAGCCGCCGTATACGTCTCTGAGGGATCTCTGTGGATGTACGAGGCCGTGACCGACCGAGTCAGTGAACTTGCCCGTGGTGACGGGATGCGCCTGCCGCGGTGGATGTCGACCACGACGGTCTCGTTTGTCCAGGACCGCGAGAGCGGCTCGGCCACGTTGCGTGCGTACGATATGACGACGCAGGAGGTTCGCGACATCGTCTCGGTTGCCACGGGCATCGACGCCTACGGGTGGAGCCCGGAACGGCATCTTCTTGCGTACATCACCACCGACAGCCAGTCCTACCCGCACCTGAACTTCCAGGAGGTCGTCGGGGGTGGCGCCACGATGCCTGTGGCGACGCTTGGTCGGGCGTTCGGGCGCGAACTGACCCCGTACGATGATCGTCGTATCGAGTTCTCTCCGGATGGGAGTCGCGTGCTCGTGGCGTACACCCCGGCCGACGGCGAGCCCGGTCGCACTCCGACCGCAGACGAGAGCCCGTTGCAGGTTCGGGGCGCCGATGGTTCTCGACAGTTCGCCGTGGCGACCGATCGCGAGCCGAGCATGGCGGTGTGGTCGGTCGACGGCGCGCGCGCGTATTACCGCGACGAGGGCGGTACGCATGCGTGGGTCGCGGCAACCGGCCGGACTGAGCGCGCGCCCGGGAATCCCGCGTGGTTTAACCCCTCGGCGTCCAAGGACGGGAAGTGGATCGCGTACGACACAGGCGCGACGACGAAGTCGGTCGCCGTCCAAATGGTGGACCTTGGTACCGGGAAACGGACCAAGCTATCCGGGGCGGGATGGTTTCACCCCGTCGCCGCGAACGAGCGCACCGTTTGGGTGCAGCGAGCGCAGCCTTGTAGCCCCGACTGCCTCCAGCCGGTTGTTCCAGGCCCTGAGGTTGCTGCGCTGGACACGCGTACGCTCAAAGAACGTAAGTTGGCTTTGCCGACGCTGGTCGGCGCCGACTTCCTGTATCGATAGCCGCGCGGCTACGGGAGATACGGTCGGGGGTTGCGGTGATTTCCGTTGATGCGGACTTCGAAGTGCAAGTGGTCGCCCGTCGAATTCCCGGTCGAACCGCATGCCCCCACGAGTTGGTGCTGGTCGACCGTGGCGCCTTCGCGCGTGTAAGAGCGTGACATGTGTCCGTACAACGTCGTGTAGCCGCTGCCGTGGTCGATGATGACCATGTTGCCGTAGCCGCCGCCCCACTCCGACGCGATAACTCGTCCGGCCTTGGATGCGGCTATTGGGTCACCGGTTCGGCAGTCGATGTCCATCCCCGTGTGGAAACTCCCGTGCCGTGATCCGTACGGGGATGTAATCGAGCGTCCACGCGTCGGCCAGGCGAAGCCCATGCGTCCCGGCGGGCCGGTGTTCATCGATCCCGAGTAGTAGCCCGAGCGTTGCCGGATCAACTGCAGGATCCGGTTCTGTTCGGCCAGTTCTGCCTGTAACTCCTTGCGGTAGGCCGCGATCCGCCCCTGCACGATGCCGCGCGCCTCACGTTGAGCCCCCGTCGCTTCGGCGACGACGCTCACGCGCGCAGCTACGTCGCGCGCGCTCGACAGCGCTCGCGCGCGAGCTTCGCGAAGCTGTGCGCGCTCCTGCTTGGCCTCATGCGAGATTCGCCCGAGATCCTCCAGCACCGTGCGGTCGAACATGGCAACGGAGTCGAGTGCCGCCGCGCGCCCGACGAACTCCTCAAGGGAGCGCGCCTCGACGATGGTCTGGAAAGAGGTGACGGGGCCCGCGATGTACAGCGCTCGCGCGCGGCCCGCGATGATTGCCCCGCGCTTCTTGCGCTCGCGTTCGAGTCTGGTGAGGCGCTGCTGGTACTGAGAGATCTGGAAGTCGAGTCGCGAGAGTTTGCCGCGCGCCAGCGACAGGTGATGCCGTTCGCGATTCAGGCGGCTTGTCAGCAGGCTCAGCGCCGCGCTCAATTCGGCATCGGTGCGCAGCGCGCTCGACAGGCGCGCGCGGGTTGCGCGAATCTCGCGGCGGGTCTGTTCGAGTCGGGAACTGGAGTAGGCAGTCGCCGGAGAAACCGGAGCGATCGCCAGGAAGGCGGAGAGTGCGGCGACGAGCGCCGTGGTCCGAACCTTCAGCACCAAGCCATGCCCCAGTCTCCTCCCAGACGGCCCCGAAGCGGGGTTCGTCATGACCTTGTTACCAAATCATGCGTATCAGGGCAAAGAAGGCTCGACCTGAACCCCTGTGACCTGCGAAGATGCAGCGCGACACAGGGAGGGACGAGTGGCAGACGACGCTGAATCAACGGTCGCCGGCCGGCGACAAGCGGAGGCCGACCTCATCGGCAGCCTGTGCTACGGATTGCTGCGTTCGTTTGCGGCGGCGGCGCGGGGGACGGTGACGGCACCGAGTATCTCGCTTGCCGAATGGCAGGCGGGCTTCGCGGTGGATGAGTTTGAGCGGTACCGGCTGCTGCGCGCGCGGCTCGACGAGATCACCCAGGAGCCCGAACTGGCGATGGAAGCGCTCCGTGGTCCGCTTGACGGCTTTTATGAGGCTGCGATCGCTGACGGCTGGCTTGAAACGCACGTGTTCCATTTCATCGGAGACACGATTACGACCGACTTCGCCGAGATCCTGGGTCCGTGCCTGACGGCCCCGACGGCCGAGGCGGTTCACCGTTCGCTCACGGGACGTACGGCGCAAGAGGCGTTCGCGCTTGAGCAGATAGCGGAGGCCTTGGAGTCCGATGGGCCCGAGGCCCAGGCGCGTATCCAGCGATTCGCCGGGACGATGGTGGGTCAGGCAATGAACCGGTTGCGCGACACGTTGCTTTCGTCGAACGCACTCGAGATCGTTCTCGGTGAGGGCGGGGTCAAGCCGCTCGTGCTCGAGTTGCTGGCGAGACACCGCGAACGCCTCGAGCGACTTGGACTCGATTCGCTCGACGACTGACTCCGGTTACGGATAGCAGGCGTGACCTTGCGCGCGGCAGCGCGCGGTCTGCTGGAAGTCGCGCACGTAGTAACGCGCGAGCGCGAAGTCAGAGAAGCCGCGGGGATCCTGCACCCAGAAGATGAAGTCGACGTGGTGTCCGGCTTGGCTGGGAGACGGTTTCCACGTGAACGCTCCGGTCTTCGAGTCGATCGAGTACGTCCCCTGCAGCGGGACTCCTTCCGCGTCGCGATCCACGGCGACGATGACGTCGAATCGAAGTGGATCCTTGTCGGCGTCGGTTGCTCGCATCGTTAGGTTCACTTCCTCGGCGATGTCCATACCCCGCAGGGCCGACGAGATCTGCACCATCTTGGGCGCCGAGTTTGTGGTTGTGGTCTGGCGGTCGCGTCGGAAGATGTCGGACGTGCTGTTTGTGTCGTCGGCGACGAGGTCTTTTCCTGCCGAGGCGAACACGACGTGGCGCCCTTCGTAGGAAATCGAGGGGCGCTGTGAGGCTCCGGACGACTCGCCGAATCCGCCTGGAACCGATACCCGGCTGGTGACTCGCGCTTCGAGGTCGCGCACAAAGACGTCGGTGGTTCCGTTGGTGTCCCCGGCCGCCAGGTTGGTCGCATCCGAGGAGAACGCGATCACGTGGCCGTTCGCCGAGATGCGAGGATCGTAGCTGTCCCCGTCGGCCACCGGTCCTGCCGGGTTGCTGGACAGCGGTTGCGAAGACTTGTTCACGCGGTCGTACATCATCACGTCGCGGGGGTCGAAGGGGTTGACTACCAATGAGTCGTCGGCCGAAATGATGTCGCGTGTCGGACGCAAAACGTCGTTGTTTGCGATCGTGTCGCGCTCGGTGATGACGCTGTACGCATCGAATGCGACGTAGCGTCCGTCGGCCGAGATAACCGGGTTCTGGCTCATCACCTTTGCGGTTCCCGCCCATGGGCCCATGGCGATTTGCGTGGAGCGCCCGGTCGCACGGTCGAGGATGAACACGTCGGACGCTGTGGGAGTGTCGAGGCCTGGTCGTTTCGCCCCGCGGTGGTAGGCGACGTACCGCCCCTCATAGGAGATGCGCGCGTGCGACGTCCAGATGGTCTCCTGCAGGGGCAGATCCTCCGCGATCGCCGGAGGTGCGATCCGCGCGGTCTTCTTCGCTTTGACGTCGCGGATGAAGGCGTCGCTCGTGTCGTTGGTGTCGCCTGCCGCGAGATTGGCGGCTTCCGACTCGAACGTGACGTACTCGCCGAAGAGCGACACGAACGGCGAGTTGCTCGGTCCGTCGGCCTGCGTTCCTACCGTTGAGACCGACAGTCGCTTCGTTGTGCCGGACTTGAGGTCCCGCAGGAAGATATCGGCGACGCCGTTGGTATCGCCGGAGACGAGGTTGGTTGCAAGGGACGCGAACGCCAGCCACCGTCCGTCCACGGAAAGCGATGGGGAGTAGCTGGCTCCGTTTGCTTGAGCCTTCGTCGACGTGACGGACACACGGGTGGTGACTCCGGTGGCGATGTCGCGCAGGAAGATATCGGCGACGCCGTTGGTGTCTCCGGACACGAGGTTGGTCGCGTCGGATGAGAAGGCGATCCATCGGCCGTCGAGGGACATTTCGGGACTCGTCGTGTCGGGAACCGAGGTTGCGGGTGTCGCGTTGTTCGCCTGTGTGCCGCTGGACGTAACCGACGCGCGCGCGGTGGTCCCCGGTGCGGCGTCCGAGGGCGCGACGGAACTCGCGGCGAAAGCTGTCGTCGCCGCGAGCAGAATCACACGTGCTCGCCGTCGTCTCATGCGGTCGTAGCGCGCGTTTCGTCGGGCGCGCTACCTGGTTGAACGAGCAAGCACCGGGTTCTCGGACGCTTCGGTGTCCGGCCCCCCGTTTATGTCCGGTTCGTTCCGGGATCTCGGTGAACGACGGTTGCGCGGGCCTGGGCGCGCGGCCGCACGACGATCTGGTCGATGTCGACGTGACTCGGCCGCGTCGCCGCCCACGAGATGCAGTCGGCGATGTCGTCGGCGACCAGCGGGGTGAGACCGTCGTACACGGCCTCTGCGCGCACGGCGTCGCCGTCGAAGCGAACGAGCGAAAACTCGGTCTCGTCCACCAGCCCAGGCAGGATCTCGGTGACCCGGATCGGCTTGCCGAGCAATTCGAGACGAAGAGTGTCGGTCACCGCGCGCACGGCGTGCTTGGCGGCTGTGTATCCGGCGCCTCCGGGGTACGTCTCGATTCCGGCGATAGATCCGATGTTGATGATGTGGCCGTCGCCGGATCGCTCCAACGCCGGCAGCAGCGCGCGCGTCATCCGCATCAGCCCGAGTACGTTCGTCTCGAACATCCAAGTCCACTCGTCGTCGCGCGCATCGGCGAGCGACCGCAGTCCTTTCGCGCCGCCGGCGTTGTTTACCAGCAGTGAACACCGCTCGATCCCTGCGCAGAAACGCACGACGCTGTCCGGATCGGTAACGTCGAGGAATGCCCAGCGCGCGCCGGTCTGGGCGGCCACTTCCGCGAGACGGTCGGTGCGGCGCGCGCCGATGAGAACTTCGAACCCATCGGCCGCGAGGCGGCGCGCGGTGGCGGCCCCTATTCCGGAGGACGCACCTGTGACGATCGCGAACCGGCTCACGACGCGAGTTCTAGCAGATCCGCGAGAACTACGGGGGCGCGATGATGAGCCCGGCTCCGGCGAGGGCGTCGCGCACCGCGCGCGCGATCTCGATCGATTCCGGCGCGCCGTTGCGGATGCAGATCGTGTCGGCTCGCACCGCGATGGCGCGGTCGTCGATCGTGTCCACGGCCCGCCCGAGGGCGATCGACAACGCTTGTGCGGCGGCTTCGTCGGGATTCGAGATCACGGCTCCCGGTTCGGCGGGGTCTGCCGGCGTTCCGTCGTCGGTGTAGCGGAGGTCTGCGAACGCCTCCTCTACGACGTCCATCCCCATCCCGCGAGCGATGGCGGGCAACTCGGATCCGGCCAGGCCGACGATCCGAAGCGTTGGATCGATGCTCCATACAGCCGTCACGAACGCCTCGGCGACTGTCGCGTCCGCTGCTGTTCGTCCGTACAGGTTTCCCTGAGGCCGGACGTGAGCGATTCGGGATCCTCTCTTCTCGGCGATGCGCGCGAGAGATGCGACTTGGACCGCAACGGCGCGCGCCAGTTCTTCGTAGGAAGCGCCGACCGCGCCCTCGGGAACGGCGTATCCGGCGAGCGCTCCGATGGCGACTCGATGCTGCACTGCCAGTTGTACCGAAAGCCTCATGTCCTCACGATCGCCGGTGTACCCGCCGCAGGCGATGTTCACCGAGGACACGATCGCGTACAGCGGGCCGTCATCGCCGCCCGCGCCGACGTCGGTGCTGAGGTCGAATCGCATGTGGTGTCCTCTGCGCGCACCCGGTGCGCGCACCGTTTTCGGTAAGGCGAAGCGTACTCCCGATGTGCGCTGTTCCCGCAAGGGCTCGCTCGGCTTGCCGGCGTTGCTAGGCTTGGTTCGTGATGATCACGGAGGGCGTAGCGGTGCGCGACGCGCGCACAGACGAGTTGGACGCCGTTGCGCGCCTCTTGACCGCGGCGTATCGCGAGTACCGGCCGGGGCCCGACACCCCCGAGGATCTGCGTGGCGAGTTCGCCGCTTACGAGAATGACATAGTGGATGTGCGCGCGCGCTTGGCCGACTCGGTGCTTATCGTTGCCGAACAAGGGGGCCGGCTGGCGGGGTCGGTTACGTACTACCCGCCGCGCCCCACGGGCACCGGCGAGAACTGGCCGCCGGGATGGGCCGGGATTCGCCTTTTGGGGGTTTCGCCGGAGGCGCGCGGTCGAGGTATCGGTCGCGCGCTCACCGAGGAGTGCGTGGCGCGCGCGCGCGGCGTCGGGGCGTCCACAATCGGGTTGCACACCACGAGCTTGATGGTCACCGCGCGGGGGATGTATGAGCGGATGGGCTTTCGGCGGGTTCCCGAGCACGACTTCCTCGTCACCGACGACTTCATCGTCATGGCGTACCGCCTGGACCTGGTGTAGCCGGCAGGCCCGGCCTCAAAGAAACGCGCGCATGTTGTCCAGCGCGGCTTCTGCGAGCTGTCCTCGAGCGCGAAGCGACGGCAGGTCGGAACGCCGAGCGCGCTGAGTTCCGAGCCGGCAGAACTCGAAGGCGTCGCCGGAGATCACGTCGGATGCATCTTCGGGACCCAGATGCCAGACCTCTGTGCCGAACGTCAACTCCGCACTCAGTGTTCCCGGCGGCGGCGCGACCTTCGCCACAGAAAGCGCGTAGGGGACGGCCCGCAACGCGAGCAGGGCGATCGAGCGAAGGTGTGGGGGCGCCGTGAGCGGCGCGCCTACCGCTTCGCGGATGTCGCATCCGTGTGCCCAGTGCTCCATCAGGCGAGCGGTGACCATCATGCGCGCGCTCATCCCGAGTCCCCACGGGACGCGATCTTTCGGGCCCTTCGACAGCAGGGCATCTCGGCTGCGAGCAGACGTTGCGACATACCACTGCAGCACTTCTTCCGGCGTCATCGCGCGCCCTTTGACGCACCCGGACTCCGTGTAGGCCTCGGGGGAGGGCGCCGCAAGGGCTTCCTCGTTGAGTTGGCGGGGGCCGCCGGTCACGGTGTCGGCGCACACGTCGCTGGTGTCGGCGAGGTGCGACACCTGATCGCGCACGTCCCAGCCCGCTGCGGGAGTGGGGGCGCTCCAGAGTTCGGGTTCGAGCCCTCGAAGCAACACTTCGAGATCGTGCTGTTCGGATTCAAGTTCCGCGACTGCTTCAGCCATCTCGTCCATACGTTGAGCGTAGCGCCGGCCGTCAAGAACGGGCAATCCGGGCGATTCCTCGCACGCCGTCTAGAAAAGCGCTGCGGCCAGATCGCGGCGTGCCGCGAGCGCGAGCGGATCGTCGGGTGCCAGCGTGTCGAGCAATTCCAGCAGTCTCGTCCGGACCTGTTCGCGTTCGTAGCCCACCGACGCGCGCACGAGGTCGATCATGCGCTTGAGCGCCGACTCGATAGTGCCGTGCGCGAACTCGACGGAAGCCAGATCCATGATCGCGTCGATGTCTGCGGGGTTTGCCGCGGCGCGCGCGCGCAATGTCTGCTCGTCCGCCGAAGCCGCGCGCAATGCCACTTCGGCGCGCGCCAGGCCTGCTTTGGCTTCGGCGCGGGCAGGCTCGTGCGCCAGGGCCGTGCGGTACTTCTGCGCAGCGGACTCCAAGTCGCCGCGATTCTCCGCATCAAGGCCCTCTTGCACTGCGACGTCCGCCGGCGTCGGGCCGAGCCCGGCGAGCCAGTCGCGAACTTGCGGCTCCGGTAGGGCGCCGACGAACTCGGCGACGTCGCGGCCCCTTCGGAAGGCGTGAACTGCGGGGATTCCCTGCACTCCGAAGGCCGACGCGAGGCCGGGGTTCGTATCCACGTCTACCTTGGCCAGGATCCACTCCCCGCCGGCTTCTTCCGACAGGCGTTCCAGCATCGGCCCCAGCGTTCGGCACGGTCCACACCACTCGGCCCAGAAGTCCACGACGACCGGAACCTCGTGCGACCGGTCCAGGACCTCCTGCTCGAAGGTCGTCTCGGTCACGTCGATCACGTTAGACATGACGTCAGTTTAGGCGCGCGCGATAGACTCCCGCGCGGACTGAAAGGAGATCCCATGAATCTCGAAAACAAGGTTGCTTTGGTTACCGGGGGTGCCTCGGGCTTGGGGCGCGCGACGGCGCAGGCGCTTCTCGCCGGAGGCGCGCGCGTCGTCATCGTTGACCTGCCGACGTCGCAAGGCGAAGCGGTGGCCAAGGAGATGGGTGCGAACGCTCGTTTCGCGGCGACCGACGTCACCAGCGAAGCGGATGTTCAAGAAGCGGTTGCGACCGCGGTGCGGGAGTTCGGCGCGCTGAACGTTGCCGTTTCGTGTGCCGGCGTTGGCTGGGCGCAGCGAACCGTGGACAAGAACGGCCCGCATTCGCTGGACTTGTTCTCGAAGGTCATCCAGATCAACTTGATCGGCACGTTCAACGTGATGCGTTGCGCGGCCGCGCAGATGCTGCAGCAGGAACCCGAAGACGGCGAGCGTGGCGTGATCATCAACACCGCTTCGATTGCCGCCTACGACGGCCAAATCGGCCAGGTCGCCTACGCGGCGTCCAAGGGCGGCGTCGTCGCGATGACGCTTCCTGCGGCGCGGGACCTGGCCGCGCGCCTCGTGCGCGTGTGTACGATCGCACCTGGGACGATGAACACGCCGATGCTGGCACTCCTTCCCGAGGAGGCCCGGCAAGCGCTCGCGGACGGGATCCCGCACCCGAAGCGTTTGGGGGACCCCGCGGAGTTCGGCGCGCTGGCACGCCACATCGTGGAAAACGCGTTCCTGAACGGCGAAACGATCCGTCTGGACGGAGCTTTGCGGATGCCTCCGAAGTAGTCCTTTTTGAGATTGACAATCATTCTCAATTGGTTCTAGGGTGACGACCATGCGGCGCATGTTCGTCCGAGTCGCTCTGTTACCGCTCCTATTGGGCGTCTTGCCGGCGTGTTCTTCGACGGCAGGCGCGCGCCCGGACGGCCGTCCGGAGGTGGCTGCGTCCTTCTACTCGCTCGCGTGGGCCGTGCGCGCGGCGGCCGGCGATGCCGTTCGCGTGGTTGACCTCACTCCGCCGGGTGGCGAGCCTCACGATGTCGAACTGCGTCCCCGTGATCTGATTCGTCTGCGAACGGCGGATCTCGTCGTGTACATGGGTGGGGGGTTCCAGCCGGCCGTTGAGGGAGCGGTTCAGAAGGGGGCACCGGCGCTGAACGTGCTGGATGTCTTGAACCCTGTTCAGTTGCTCCCCAAGGATCCGCACGTGTGGCTCGATCCCGCCTTGATGAGTCAGGTAGTTTCCTCCGTCGCCTCGGCGATCTCGAGGCAGATCCCGGTCGGCGCGCGCGCAGAGGTGGTTGCGCGCGCACAGAGGTCGGCGCGCGCGCTGGAGGACCTCGACCAGTCCTATCGCGACACTCTTTCGAAGTGCGCGCGCCGGGACCTGGTAACCGCTCACGACGCGTTCGGGTATCTCGCGCGCAGGTACGGTCTGCGACAGATTCCGATCGCCGGGACATCGCCGGAGTCCGAGCCTGCGCCTCGCCACTTTGAAGACGTTGTGCGAATCGCCCGAGCGCGCGGAGTCACGACCGTGTTTTCCGAGAGCATCGTGAGTCCGCGCGTCGCGGCGGCCGTCGCGCGCGCCGTCGGCGCTCGTACTGCGATGCTCAATCCGATCGAGAGCCTGACTCGCGAGGGGCGCGCGGCCGGAGATGACTACGTCTCGATCATGCGGGTGAATTTGCGTGTGCTCGCGGAGGGACTCGGATGTCCACGCCCGTTGTAGAACTGCGCGACGTTTCGTTCTCGTACGAGAGCGGGCCTGTTCTTTCCGACATCAATCTGACTATCGGCTCGCAGGATTACGTCGTGCTGCTCGGTGCCAACGGCGCCGGCAAGTCTACGTTGGTCAAGGTGGCGCTCGGCTTGCTCGAACCCGGTGCCGGGCGCGCGCTGCTGTTCGGGCGTCCGGCGCGGGACGCGCGCGCGCGCGAGCGTGTGGGCTACGTCCCGCAGCGCGCGGCAATCTCGGGTCGCGTGCCGGCCACAGTGCTGGAGGTCGTGCTCGCTCAGCGAGCGGGGAGGCGCCTGGTTGGGCCGTTCCTGCGATCCGAGCGGGAGATGTCGATGCGCGCGCTGCAGCGCGTTGGACTGGAGGATCTCGCAGGGCGCCGCATCGGGGACTTGTCCGGCGGGCAGCAGCAGCGCGCGCTCATCGCGCGCGCGCTTGTGTCCGAACCGGGATTGCTCGTTCTCGACGAGCCGACCGCAGGCGTGGACAGGGAGTCGCAGGTGCATTTCGCGGGGGTGTTGCGTGAACTGCACACGCAGGGCGTCGCCGTCGTGATCGTCGCGCACGATCTGGGTGCGGTCGGAAACGACCTCACGCGAGTGCTCGCATTGCATCAAGGACACATCGATGAGGTTCCGCCGGCTGAGGCGCGCGAGCAGGTCGGGCTGTTCGTGGAGGACCACCCGCATTGATCTTCTTGGAGTTGTTCTGGCCGGCGATCCTCGCAGCGATGGTCGTCGGTGCCGCCGCGCCCGCGATCGGTACTTTCGTTGTGCAGAAGCGCCTGTCGCTGATCGGCGACGGCATCGGGCACATTGCTTTCGCGGGCGTTGCCGTCGGGTTGTGGCTCGGCGTGTCGCCGTTCGCTGCGGCGCTGGTTGCGGCGATCGCCGGGGCGCTCGGGATCGATCGACTGCGAAGGCGCGCGCCCGAGGAAGCGGACATGGCCCTTGCGTTGTTCTTCTACGGGGCTATTGCGACCGCCGTGTTCGTTGCCAGCATCAGTGGGTCGTACAACGTGAATCTGTTCGGGTTCCTGTTCGGCCAGGTCCTCACCGTCTCGCCCGGTGAGTTGCTTGCGATGGCCGGCCTCGCGGCCGCGCTTCTCCTGACGGTGCTGCTGCTGTATCGCGGGTTGTTTGCGATAGCGATCGATGAAGAAGCGGCCCTTGTCGCCGGAGTTCCCGTCGGAGCGCTGAACGTTCTGTTGATGTTGCTCGCGGCCGCGACGATCGGCATCGGGATGCAGGTCGTCGGCATCTTGTTGGTTGCCGCATTGATGGTCTTGCCGGTCGGCGTTGCACGCAATCTCGTACGCAGTTTCCAGGCCTCGATTTCGGTTGCGTCGGCGACCGGGGCTGCGTCCGCGGGGGTCGGGCTGGTTATCGCGAGCATTGCCAACAGCGCGCCCAGCGGGACGATAGTTCTTGTGGCGGCGACGGCATTTGTTCTTTCGGATCTGTTTCGTCGCGGGCGTCTGGCGCGCGCGCGCCGAGTAGTCCGCGAGGCCTCCTGATGCGAAGAACCGCGCAGCGTGACGAAGTACTTGAGGCGCTCGCCGGAGGCGAGGCGCTCGCCGCGCAGGAGCTGCACGAGCGCTTGCGCGCGCGCGGCAGCCGCACCGGCCTGGCCACCGTCTATCGCACGTTGCGCATGCTCGCCGACGACGGCTCCGTCGACGTCCTGCGCGATGACGTGACCCAGGCACGCTTTCGCCTGTGCTCGGCGGAACATCACCACCACCTGCTGTGCGAGACCTGCGGCAGCGTCGTTGAGATCCCCGATTGCGAAGTGGACGGCTGGGCCCGCAAAGTCGCGCGCGCGCACGGATTCACCGTACGCACGCATCAGGCTGAGATCGTTGGCATGTGTCGCGCGTGCGCGAAGACGCCGCCCGCACGGTGAGTTGCGCGCCAAAGCCGCTCTTGTCGTTCGTCGGGGGATTAGCGGCGGCGGCTCATTGACGGGAATCAGAGCTTCGGTCCTTGACAGTCGTGCGGGGGGGGGGGG
>Ga0265292_1000842_pt1 | contig 33627 bp, 17 predicted proteins | sample Munlanlewell296A_FD_189080 | JGI IMG/M metagenome (GOLD analysis project Ga0265292, IMG submission 189080) | Leachate microbial communities from a municipal landfill in Southern Ontario, Canada - Leachate well 296A | ecosystem: Engineered > Solid waste > Landfill > Unclassified | place: Canada... | reverse complement strand
GTTGTATTATCGTAATGCCGGGACAATTGCGTATTCCGGGTGGGAGATGCAGAAGGCCGGGACTAACGGGTATACAGGGTATATCCCCAGGAATATTGTTACCGTCGGAGGGATTGAGTATTATATAGAAGCGGTTGATAATAATAATAATCGCGGGTATGTGCCGATAGGGTATAGCACTGCGCCGTATATGATTACCATAAGGCGTACAGTGAGTATGTTGAGAGGGCAGGTACGGCAGAAGGGCAGCGGGGTTGCGCTGAGCGGCGCGTTGTGTGTGTTAAGCCCGGGGAATGTTAAGTATAACACTGATGTTAACGGGAATTATGTGTTTGATAATTTGAACCAGGGAACGTATTTTCTTTCCGTAAGTAAAACAGGGTTTGTTAACAGTGATGTTTTGAGGATAAACCTTCCAGTCGGGGAAACTATTACTCAGAATTTTACGCTTTCAGAAACAGATACCTCGTCAGTATCCAGCACGGTAGTGGTGGTTAATTCCGTATTTTCGCCTAATCATTCGGATACCAGAAAAAGTAAAGCCGTGTTCAAAATTAATATTAATAATGCAACAACTCAAAATGTGGTACTAAAAATATATGGTAGTACCGGGAGGCTGGTGCGTGTTATCGATAATTCCGATATCGGTATGGTTGCATTGGTGAGTAATGAACTTCAGATGTATTGGGATGGATATAATGAAAACAGTTCTCAAGTGTCAAGCGGAGTGTATTTTTTCCAGGTGGAACTGGAAGGCAGTGTGAAGTCATCAGGCAAAGTTGTTGTCGCGAAGTAGGGCGTTTTATCATAAGTGCCTACATTGTTATACAATAAGTGTGTAAAACGGTTTACTAGTGCGGGATGGTGTAGTGCGCAAAAATATTTACTGCTAAAATTGTGTTGTTTATCAATCAAAAAAAGTGTAATATTTTATATATACGTTATAAATGCATAAACACGGGTGGCAGCTGTGTTGCAAGTTCTTTTTTTTAATAATAAACTATTAATAATATAGCTTCCTCAAAAATTTGTGTGTAGTAAATTAAGAAAGGTGCGGTGCTAAGAAGTATGTTAATCGTAGGTGAACGCATAAACGCAAGCCGGAAACTTGTTAATGCAGCAGTATGCCAGAGAGATGTTGAACATATAAAAAAAGAAGCTGTTTCGCAGTCGGATGCCGGGGCGGATTTTATAGATGTTAATGTCGGGACTTTTGTTAATAATGAGGGCGAGATGCTGGAATGGGTGATAAATGTTGTACAGGGTGCTGTCGATAAGCCGTTATGCTTGGATAGCCCTAACCCGGATGTGCTTATCCGCGGATTGAAGTTATGCAAAAATACGCCGATGATAAATTCTATTTCCGGAGAACCGGGACGTTACGAAAAAATTGTTCCTCTGGTTAAGGAGTTTGATACCAATATTGTTGTCCTGTGCATTGGTGAACAGGGTATGCCGAGTTCTGTAGAGGAACGCGTTAACTACGGGTCTGTTCTTATCGACCGGTTAGTTAAGGATAATGTAGCGGTTGATAAAATTTATGTTGACCCGTTAATTATTCCACTGGGGACTGATAATAAACAGGGAGCGTATGTGCTTGAAACGTTGCGGGTTTTTAAAGCTAAGTATCCGGGGATACATTTTATCTGCGGGTTGAGTAATATATCGTACGGGTTGCCGAACCGGTGGTTGATAAACCAGGTGTTCCTGGTTTCCGCAATGGCTGCAGGTCTCGATGGTGCGATACTTGATCCGACGGATAAAAAAATGATGGCTAATCTCTATGTTGCGAATGCGATACTCGGGAATGATGAGTACTGTATGAATTATATTTCCGCGCATCGTGAAGGTAAACTGGGGATTGAGAAGTAGGTTGTATTTTTATGAGTTGTTGTAAGATTGCGCGTTCAGTTAGTTTTGTATTACTGATATTATCGGTGATATGCCCTGCAGGGTATGCTGCGGATATACGGATAGGGTTGACTTATAAAAGCAGCCTGTATCCGAACAGCCTTGCGGGGTTAGCCTCTGTTTATGTTACTGGCATTCAAAAGTATGAGATTTATGATACGGCTACAAAAACAGTTATTTTCTCTGGGAATTATAGTAAACGCATAGATGTAAGCGGGACTAAGGTTTCTGTAGATACTAAACTTTATACCGGCCCGCTGGTGTTACGCGGATACCAGAGTGATCCCAATGTAATTGTAGGCATAGGGACTGATAATTATCACTGGACAAAGTTCCGGGGGGAATTAAAGTTTTCATCGAACGGTACGTCGTTAGAGATTATTAATGTTCTTGATATGGAACAGTACCTTTACGGCGTTGTGCCTTCAGAGATTGGTACCAGTGCACCGATTGAAGCGGCAAAAGCACAGGCGATTGCCGCAAGGACGTTTGCGTTCGGATCTATGAGAAAACATGACTCCCTGGGATATGACCTCTGTAGTTTGGTGGACTGCCAGGCGTATAAGGGGTATGATATTGAACGTAGTACACTTAATAGCGCGGTAGATCTTACTTGCGGATTGTCAATGAAATATAATAATCAAACGTTGAAGTATGTGTTTTATTTTAGTAACTGCGGGGGTAAAACTGCTAATACTGAAGATGTTTGGGGCGGTACCGCACTTGGGTATCTGCGTAGTATTGAAGATAAGAGTGTTGGGATGGCAACGACTTATTGTTCGGGAGCTACTGATTATACATGGGTACTGACTATGACAAGTACTGCGTTGTTGACAAAGCTTAAAGCAAATAATAATACTGCACCAGCAAGTTCTGAATCAGTAATTTCTGCCAACGGAATACTAGTAACGAGTACTGATGTATCCGGGCGGGCAAAAAATGTTAGGATAACCTATGCTTCACCGTCAGAAATAGTTGATGTTACCGGTGTACAGTTCCGCTCGGCTATTGGTTCGGTAGATTTTCAAAGTACGCTGCTTACCGGCATCACCTATAATTCCGGGTCGTATACTTTCTCAGGGAAAGGGTTTGGCCACGGGGTGGGTATGTGTCAGGACGGTGCGTTGAAGATGGCGGTTGCGCCGTATAACAAAACGTATGATCAAATACTGAAACAATATTTTACAGGGATTGTGATAAGCGACGAATCCGGCCCGATGATTGCGCATACGCAGGTTAGTTCCGCAGCGTATAATACGGCGTTAACGGTTTACGCGAATGTTACTGACGGTACAGCAGTGGGAAGCGCTAAGGTGTATTACTGCACAAATATCGTTGGGACATATTCTTCAGTAAACATGGCATCGCTCGGCGGTGGGCGGTATTCCGCTATAATTCCCGCAACAGCGTTTACCTCTAAGTATTTGTATTACTACTTTTATGCGGTTGATACCGGTTTAAACGCTGCGTATTTCCCTGCAACATATAGTATTGCACCGTTTAAGATTACGGTTGGGCCAAGTGATGTTGATGCACCGGTGATCGTTCATTCTCCGGTACGCGGTGCTGCGCCTCTGACTGCAATAATTATTTCCGCAGGGGTTAACGACGCTACCGGAATAGGGTCGGTAATTTTATTTTATAAACGTGATACCAGCAGTGTTTTTACATCGCAGTTTATGCCTAAGACATCGGGTAGTACGTATTCTACGCAGATAAGCGCAAGTGAGGTTACAGGGAATATTGATTATTATATCCAGGCAAAGGATTCGTCGGATCTTGAAAATATGAAAGAGGCCGGTACTGCTGATAGTCCATACCGTATACTGGTTTCCAGTAGCGATACCACCGGCCCGGTTGTTACACATACGCCGCCGGGGAATAAGACAGAAGGCGATATAGTTATTATTTCAGCGACAGTGACTGACGGTAGCGGGGTGGAGGCTGTAATGCTGTATTATCGCAAAAAAGGGGATAATGTATACGGTTCACGCGCTATGCTTACGAGTAACGGGACTGTGTATGAAGCACCGGTGCCAAGTGATATTGCAAAGTATCCGGGGGTAGAATATTATATTATCGCATGGGATATTACCACGTTCAGGAATTCCGGATATTACGGGTCTGCTGTAAGCCCGAATACCGTTAATATTATAAGTAGTAACGGAACTAATGGCGGGTCAGGGACAAATAATGGTACTGCTGCCGGTGAGGCTAAGGTGGTCAATACGCCGAATTCGTCCGGGAGTTATAGTATAGGTATCAACGCCGGTACGCAGGCATCGTCTGCTGTGAGTGATGTGGTTATAAAGATATATGATCTGCGCGGGCGTATTGTTCGGATGCTTGATAGTACAAACGCGCAGTTGGTAGTGAAGAACGGCGTTACAACGTTTGTATGGGATGGGAAGAAAGATAATGGTGAACTGGTATCCGGCGGGGTGTATTTATACCAGTTGGAGTCAGGGGATGGAATTATTTCCGGTAAGATTATTATCGCAAAATAGGTGTGTTATATAATAATTAAGTGATGTGTAAAGGAGAATTTGTAAGATGAAAGTAAAGATGTTGTCAGTTGTTTTGGCGTTAACCTTATTTTCGGGTGCGAATAGTTTTGCTGCGGTATCCGGCGGGATTATTACACCAAAAAAGTTTGAGTTTAAACTTGCATACTCAAATCCTGAACTACAGGGGCAGGGGTATAAGGCGTTTGCCAGGGTTGTGGAAGTTGATGCCATTCCGCAGGATGATGCCGAAAAAATTAGGATCATTATTAACGAGATGCTGAAGGGGCCGAATGTAACTGAAGCAAAGCTCGGGGTGAAACTCGCTGCGAAGAAAAATAATGCGTATGTCCAGAAAATTAGCTTACAGCCAAACGATATTGACGGGCGGACTCTATATCTTGAGTTAAGCCCGGAAGTTGTGGTTGGCGGGATTGACGATGACCTTTTGGCTGGGTTGTATGACCAGGTGCAGTGGTCGCTCTGGGAGTCGGGGTTTGCGGATATTAACGGGCTTGATATTCGTATTGTAAACAAAAAAGGTGTACCGCGCGCGCTAGGGCATTACACCACAAAACTTGAGTACGAAGAAAAAGATTTTATTAAGAAATAATTTTTTGGTTTTTTATAGAAGGAGACCTGATTTAATGTTGGCAGTAAAACGTTTATTTGCAGTAGGAGTGATGGTATTACCGTTGTTTTTGTCGCCGGTACCAGTGTCTGCGGAATTGCCTCTCGAAGGACGGGTTTTTGCGGTTAATCCCGGGCATGGTATGCTCTGGGAGACTGCGTTGACCCCTGATGCGTTCACTACGGAACGCGGGGCGTCATTCGGCGGGATTGAGGATTATTCTAATCCTATGCATACCTGGCATATTATGAACTACATACTTGAAAGCGGCGGGGCTACGGCGTATCAGGTTCGGGAGTATTATAATTACAACAATAGCAGTGTTAAGTACGGGCTCTCTCATCCATATGCAGGGGCGGAAAATCAGCCGTTGTTCAGAATGACTGCGCCGTATTGGATGAAGAAGGATCCGTTGGGATTATTAATCCCGGAGACTGTGCACCGGACAACGTATTATTATACCAACCCTACCGGCGCAGGGGCGGCAAATGAAAAAAACCGTTCTAACCGTTCACGTCCGTTTTTTGCGAACTGGTTAATGAAAGACAAGCTTGGGCGGTGCGATGCTATGATCACTGTACATACAAACGCAGCATCCGGTACAGCTCGGGGGACGTTGATGTTGATTGACGGGGATAATAATTCGGATGATGCTGAGGATTATGATGGTACTGATATGGCGGAACATACCGCAATTTATAGTAAGGCGAAGACGTTGTCAACTACTGTTCTAAATAAGGTTGTGTCGCAGCTTCAGAGTTATGTTGATCCTACCTGGTCAAAAAATGGTTCCAGCGGGTTCCTGTACCGCACATTTTCGTATGCTGAAAATAGGTATACAAAAACGCCGTATGCTATGCTCGAAGCGGGCTTCCATGATAACGCGATTGACGGGCCGCAGATGATTACTGACCGGTGGAATATGATCTTCGGGCAATCGGTGTATAAAGCGTTATGCGATTATTTTAAGGCAACTGATTATAATTTGCCGTCACAGATCACTGATCTCGTTGCGGCACCGGGTTTTGCTGCCGGGCAGGTGAGGTTAGTATGGACCGCACCAGGAGAAGACGGGACTCTGGGGTCTGCTTCAGCGTATATCGTGAAATATTCAGCAAGCGCTATCACCAGTACTACTACGTTTAATGCTGCAACTACGTATACTCAAACATGGATTCCTAAAAAACGGCGTTCACGGGAGGAGTATATCCTTACGGGGTTCACTCCGGGGAATACGTACCATTTTTCTGTACGGTCAAAAAATTTTACGAATGATACTTCACGCGTGTCTAATCCTGTCTCCGCTGTTGTCTCCAATTCCACCGGCGTGGCGGTAGGGAAAATATCTGGGACTGTAAAAGGGTTGATGACAGATGAAGGTATTGCTGCGACAGTTACACGTGATCCCGACGGGAGTAGTATGCTGGCGTCTTCCGGAGGAGTATTTGCTTTTAATGACCTTTTTGCTGGGAGTTATTCAATCACCGCAGCGGCGGCAGGGTATACATCCTCAACTACTGTCTGCGCTGTAGTGGCTGGGGGTACTACGACAGTAGTGATTTCATTATCCGGGGGGACTTACGGGATGATTACCGGGAAGGTTACGGATAGTGTCCTCTCTGTAGAGTTAAGCGGTGTAAAGGTTACGGATGTTACCGGCGGGGGGATCGCTTATACTGATAATGACGGGGTGTATAAACTTGTAAAACTTTCAGCAGGGGCGCATCAGATTAGTTTCCAGTATAGTAACTACGCAACGAAGAGTAAGCTTGTGGTGGTGACTGCAGGACAGGTGACAACCTCAGATGAAACACTGGTTTCTACCGGAGGGTCTACCTACGGGGTTATTACCGGGACAATTAAGAACTCACAGAATTCGCAGTTAATCTCCAACGCTGTGTGTGTGTTAAGCCCGGAGAGTTTGCAGAAGCTGACCAACGGCGAGGGTGTGTACCGGTTTGAAAATGTTGTTATGGGGAGCCATACGGTTACCGTGAGTTACGGCGGGTTTATTACTAAAGCTGTTAGTACAAACCTTGCGCCCGGTGCAACGGCGACATTAAACATTAACCTCGTTCCCGATGGCAGCGGGGGGAGTGAGACAAAGATTTACGGGAAAGTTTTACTATCCGGAACCACTACGGCTATATATGATGCGGATATTATCTTGTATCTCGATAGCGTGCAGGTTGGGAGTGCGTTGAAGTCGGGAAGTGATGGTTCATACGAGTTCGGTGACTTAAGTCCCGGGAGTTATGTTCTTGCGGTGTCCAAGAACGGGTACGAATCCGCAAGAGTTGATATAACCCTGGTTGCTAATGAAGCAAAGGTTGTGAATGCCAGCCTCACAAAAAGCGAGGTCAGTGAGTTAAGCGGTGTGGTTAAGGATAAGAGTACGCAGCAGCCGATAGCGGGTGTTGCTGTGAAGCTTACAAAGAGTTTAATTGAGAAAACTGCGGTGACGGGTTCTGACGGGGTGTTTAGTTTTACGAGTTTAAACTTTACCAGCTGTAAGTTGTCATTCAGTAAAGTGGGGTATGATTATAAAGAAATGAATGTTACCCTTGTACTTGGGATGCCGAAAAATGTTGCGGTTGAGCTTACGCAAAAGGGTAATCTTGAGGAAGTAAAGGTTAAGGCGGTGTATATACCGGTATCTTCCGACGGGACAGAAAATTTGTTGCCAATGAAGTTTAATCTTTCGTCCGGGAATGAACTTGCTGCAGTGAAAATTTATGATATTAAAGGGCGTATGGTTAAGAACGTTGAAGATATACAAACTAACGGGGCGGAGGTTACTGCTACTTGGAATGGTACGGATTCTGCCGGGAGGAAGGTTGCCAGCGGGGTGTATTTTTATCAGATAGAGTCCGGTGGGAAAGTAAGAAGCGGGAGAGTGTTGGTCGCTAAATAAAATATTTATTGTTTAATTTAATCTGTAGTTATACGGAAGGATGCGTAAAATGAGTAACGTAAAAAAGTTGTTTGCCGTAGGCGTAGGGATGGTAGTTGCAGTAACGGGGATAGTGGCAGGGGTTTCATTGTTGGCAGCTGCTGGTGCGGGTAATAACGCAGTAGCGGGTAAGGTGGTTAAAGCGCCGCTCGTAGTTAAACAAAGCAGTAGTGCGGTTGCTGTAAGTACAGCGCCTGTTTCAGATGCTGTTCCTCCGATACCTGCAGGGAATAATAAGTATAAGATTTCTTTTATGAAGGACTCGTATCCCGGTGATTTGGAACGCGAAGCGCCGGCAGCGGAAGATTTACCTGCGGATCCCGTAGAACGCACGAAATATATTATTAAAGAATGGTTACAGGGGCCGACTGACGAAGAGAAAGCGCTGGGATATACTACGTTGATTAGTACCGGTGCTTGGATTAAGTCGTGTGTATTTAATAAAAATGAAGACGGGTATTACGTTGTAGAGATAGATTTTAGTACGGAAATCTTAAAGAATCTGGATGAAGAAAAAATTTGGTTCATTCATGACCAGATGGCGTATATGCTTACCTCCATGGGAATGGATAATATTGTCGGGACTAAGATGACTGTCGGGGGTAGGGCGTTAGCGTCGTATCTTGAAGGTAATAAACGGAAGGAGTAGTGGGTATACTGCGGTTTAGGAGAAACGGGTTATCTCTAATATTAACTGTTTTATTCGTGCTTACCGCCGGTGGGGATGTTATTTACGGCGGTGTGCTGGCGGGAAGGCATATTGTTATCAGTCCGGGGCATGGGTGGCAGTGGAACCCTAATGATTTAGCCACAACACTGGATTGGTATACCGAACGTACAGCGCAGCAGCTTGGGCTGATTGAAGATTTTAATAATCACTGTATCGCACGGCATGTAAAGGCGTATCTCGATGATGCAAGTGCGTTGACGCATACTGTGCGGGATATGAATCCCGGGACAATGGAACTTATCTACACCGGACAGGGGCCAAACACTGCTATTGTAACAAAACCGTGCCATTATCCGCGGTGGCAGGTGGGGACAAGATATTATTTTCATGGAAATTTTTATGGTGAGAACGTTCCTGCTGCAGTATATGACCCTGCTTACGGGACTGGTACAGAAAAAAATAAGTGTTTACGCAGCCGTACGTATTACGCAAACTGGTTGAGGAAGCAGTATAATAAATGCGATCTTTATCTGGGTATACACTCTAATGCTTCAAGTACGCAGCCGGCGCCACGGGGAACTGTAGTGTTGTGCGATAATGATAATAATTCTAACAGCGCGTCGGATTATGATGGCGGAGATTTTTCTGAGCATACATTAAATATCACGAATAGTTATAATTTTGCAAAAAAACTTGCTGCACAGGTTGTCGCGATGTTGAAAACTTATTACGACCCAACCTGGGCGCCGATATATAATGCCTATGGTGTATGGCAGGCGGATTATAAGTGGTGGGAGACACGGGGTGTACAAAAACCTAGTGCCACGATTGAGTACGGGTTTCATACAAGCGTTGATGATTCCAGGGCGTTACTTGACGAGAAAGCGCGGAGGTTGATGGCGCTGGGGGCATACAAAGGTATCTGCGATTATTTTGGGGTTACGGATTATGATTTACCGTCAGTAGTGACAGACTTGCGTGTGTATCCAGGTAACGGTGTCGGGCAGGTGCGTATAACGTGGACTGCGCCGGGGGAGGATGGGACATATCAACCGGCAAAGCTCTATGTTCTTAAATATTCTACCGCGAGTATTGACTCTACGGTAAAGTTTACCGCCGCAAAAACGTATACTCAGTCGTGGTTGCCAAAAAAACGGTATAGTAGAGAAGAGTATGTCTTGAGTAATCTTTTAGCCGGGGTGACTTACTATTTTTGTTTGCAGTCAAAGAATGATACAAATGATACTTCTAAAATTTCAAATTGTACGTCGGTAGCAGCACAGGCGGTTGCCGGTGCGAATGTGCCTGTTGGCACGGTTAAAGGAAAGGTTGTGGATTTGGTTACTAAGATGCCAGTGGTTGCTGCAGAACTGCTGGTTTCACCTGAAAATATTGGGGTTACTCCCGGGGTTGACGGGGGATACGCGGTCAGCGGGTTGAGTGAGGGTGAGAATACTGTTACTGTTACGGCTCAAGGGTATATCACCGTATCGTCAACTACATGGGTAGTTGCGGGAGCGACGGTATCCATAAATTTTGAGCTTCTGTTGAGTACGTATGCGACGTTGACCGGGATAGTCAGGGATAAAAGTTCAGGGGCGGGAATTTATAACGCAAGAGTGCAGTTAGCAGGAACTGGTAATGTTAGCGTAAATACGGATATTAACGGTTGGTATGGTGTTGGTAGATTGGCAACCGGGGCGTATTATCTTACAATTTCATGTGATGGATATCAGTCCGGGAGTCAGATTGTGACATTAAGCGCAGGGAATGAAACTGCGGTGAATATGCAGTTAACCCCATTAGGTGCAGGGGTCAGTAAAGGTGTTGTCACCGGAACTGTAAAGATTGCCGGAACGAGCGGGTATATTTCCGGCGCGGCGTGTACATTATACCCTGAAATTATTACTGTTGTGACGGATGGTGCCGGGATTTACCGGTTTGGCAATATTGTTGTCGGGAGTCATACGGTAACGGTTGTATACGGCGGGTACCAAACTTTAGCGTCGACCTGCGCACTGGTTTCCGGTGCAACTGTATACCTTGATTTTGGTTTATCAGCGGGTAATACGCAGTCCGGGGGTAGGTTGTTTGGTGTAGTAAGTGCCGGGAGCGAGGATGTTATTATTTCCGGTGCGGTGTGTACGCTGCAACCAGGGAATTATGGTACAACTAGTATGGATGACGGGAGTTATGTGTTTACTGGATTATCCACAGGAACGTATGTTTTATCCGTCAGTAAGACTGGGTATCGTGCAAGTGCGGAAACTGTTGTGATGAATGAGTATATAATGGAATTTAATGTTACGCTTGTCCAGCAGAGGAGCAGCGTTATCAGCGGAAGGGTGTTTAACAAAAATACTGGGAACGGGGCAGGCGGGTTGATAGTAAATGCTGTTAAAGGTAATACCGCCAGAACTGTTGTTACTGATGAGGATGGGCGGTATCGTATTGAAAATATAAGTGAAGCCGGATACTGGACGTTGACTGTCGGGAGCGTGGGGTATAAGGAAGTTAGTTCTAATTTATACGTATCAATCAGCGGTGAATTATTTCAAAATTTTGAGCTTGTGCCGTTTGAGAGTTTGGAGAATATAGTTATCAGCGCGAAGGTTTTTACGCCGGTGGATACAAATGGTAGTAAAAAAAGTTTGAGGATAAGTTTTAGTTCAGATACCGGCGATACTGTCAATGCTAAAGTTGTTGTTTATGATATTCGCGGGAGGGTAGTTAAGGAGTTGGAAAAAGATTCTTCCAGCGCTGAGGTTAACGCGTTATGGGATGGGACGGATAATTCAGGGCGTGAGGTTTCAAGTGGGGTGTATTTTTATCAGATTGAAGCTGGGGGTAAGGTTAGAAACGGTAAAGTTGTTGTCGCTAAGTGAAATGCAAAGTGTAACTTTATAAGAATGATATTTTAAATTTATTCGTATTATAGAGGAGTGTAAGTAAAAATGAAGAAACTGGTAGCCTGGTGTGGTTTTAGCGTCTTAATTATTTTTGCGCTATTGATTGCAGGGACAGTAGAGGTTGATGCCGGAGCGTTGACCGGGAAAAATATTGTGTGCAGCCCTGGTCATGGGTGGGTGTGGAATTCAACTCTCACGCGGTGGGCGACGGAACGCGGAGAGGCGCAGTTAGGGATGATTGAAGATTTGAATAATTACTGCATTGCACGGCATGTGAAGACGTATCTCGAAGATGCTGGCGCTGGGCTTCACTGGGTTAGGGATATGAGTTCTAAGAATAGCGATAAGTATACAGGGAAAGGGCCGGATCCGTCAACTGTGACAATCGCAGCAAATTATCCGTGGTGGCAAATAAGTTCACGGTATTATTTTTATGTAAATCGTTCCAGTGAGAATGTACCGGCTACGGTTTACAGCGCGTCCTGGGCGTCAGGGGAAAGTAGTAAGAGTTTGCGCAGCCGCACGTATTATGCTAACTGGAAACGTAAGGAATTTAATAAGTGCGATCTGTATCTTTCCATGCATTCAAATGCTACCAGTTCCGCTTCATCACGCGGGGTAGTGGTATTGTGCGATAATGATAATAATTCTACTGATGCGTCAGATTATGACGGCGGGGATTTTAATGAGCATACGTCAAATATTACAAATAGTTATAATTTTGCGAAAGCTTTGGCAGCAAAGCAGCTTAGTATTATGAAAACGTACTATGATTCCGGGTGGAAGACTACCTACAATGCGCTTGGGGTGTGGCAGGCGAACTGGAAATGGTGGGAAGTGCGCGGGGTGCAGAAGCCAAGTGCGTTGATCGAGTACGGGTTTCATACAAATTTGGACGATACAAAAGCGTTAACCGACGAAAAAGGAAGAAGGTTACTCGCACAGGCAACTTATAAAGGTATCTGCGATTATCTTGGAATTACGGATTATGAATTGCCTTCTACAATTACTGACCTTAAGGCAAATACGGGGACGGCTATTGGTACAGTTAAGATTATATGGACCGCACCGGGGGAAGATGGTACGATGCAGCCGGCAAAAACGTATGTCGTTAAGTATTCTACCAGTGTGATTGATACTAAAACTAAATTTAATGCTGCAACGACGTATACCCAAACCTGGGTTCCCAAAAAAAGGTATGCTAGGGAAGAGTATGTGTTGAGTAATCTTACTGCTGGAGTGACGTACTATTTTTGTGTTCAATCAAAAAATGATACCGCTGATTCTTCAAAAATATCAAATTCACCATCAGCACCTGCACAGGCAACAGCAGGGACGGGCTTGCCTACCTGCAGTGTTAATGGTACCGTCAAGGACTTAATCACAAAATCGCCGATCTCTGGAGTTTCAGTGGTTGTGGCTCCGGATAATCTTACGGCTACAACGGGGACGGATGGGATGTATAGTATTATCGGATTGGAAGGCGGGGATTATACTGTTAGCGTAACTGTAAACGGGTATAATACCGAAAGTTCTACATTTACCGGCGTGGTTAATACTACTTCGACAGTAGATTTTGAGCTTGTCGTCAGTACCTACGCGACACTATGGGGGTATCTTACAGATAAAAATACAGGGGCACCGGTGTATAATGCCAAGTGCCAGCTTTCCGGAGCGAATAATATCAGCGTGTATTCCAATATTGACGGATGGTACGGGTTTGGAGGTTTAGCAGCAGGCGGGTGTTATCTGGTAGTCACGGTTGCGGGGTATCAGACTTTTAGTCAAATAATTACTCTTACTACCGGGCAGGAGACACGGATAAACGTTATTCTTCAACCGTATGGTGCTGGGATTAGTAAGGGTGTAATCGTTGCGGCTGTACGTGATGCGTCTACCCGCGCAGCGCTTAACGGTGCAGCGTGTTTACTGAGCCCGGAAATGACACAGCTTGTTACCGATGCATCAGGAGATGCGAGGTTCGAAAATCTTGTTATCGGGAGTCATACTGTGACAGTTTCTCTCGGTGGGTATAAAGTTGTTGTGTCAACCTGTAACCTGACTTCCGGGGCAACCGTGCAATTGGAGTTTGCTATGTCTCCTAAAACAGGGGCTGTGGGGGGTAGGGTTTACGGTACAATTTATGATGAAACTGGGTTGTCAACAATTCCCGGTGCGGAGTGTGTATTGAATCCGGGAGAACTTAAAACTACGTCGGATGATAACGGGAATTATGAGTTTATTGATCTTAGTACCGGCGATTATATAGTGTCGGTTAGTAAATATGGATACCGTACAAGTTCGGATACTATTACGCTTGAAAGTGAAAGTGTTGAACTACGGGTAAATTTAACCGAAGCAAAAGGGAGTACACTAAGCGGGCGTTTTCTTGATAAAACAAGTAATACTGGTATTTCAGGGTTAACTGTGACACTTACAAAAAATAATGTGGTGATGATAGCTGTGACTGATACCGATGGAAGGTTCATGGTTAGTAATGTACGTACTGCCGGGTATTGGCAGGTGGAAGTTAATAATATGGGTTACAAAGCGTTCAGTAAAAGTGTGTATATTGAACTTGGCGCACAGGTGGAGATTAATAATGAACTTGAACCTAATGAATCGTTGTCAAACGTTACTCTAAGCGCGAGAGTTTATACTCCCACAACAACGGATGGTGTTAAGAAGGATTTACAGATTAAGTTTAATCTTCCCGTGAGTGCGGGGGGTAGTCCCGCGGTTAAGGTTGTTATATACGATATCAAAGGTAGGTTAGTGAAGGAAGTTAGCCGGTTATCCTCCGCAGCAAGTGAAGTCACTGTGTTATGGGATGGGACGGATATGTCTGACCGCGCGGTGGGTAGCGGTGTGTATTTTTATCAAATACAATATGAAGGGAAAACGCGTAGCGGGCAGGTAGTAGTGGCTAAGTAAATATGTTTTTGAGGTGAAACCAGAAAAATTGCTTGTAATAACGTTTATAATTAAATAAAATTAATTAAATTGTTTAAAGAAGGAGTTGTCGTAACAATGTATAGAGTATTGAAAACCTGGCTGTTTGCTGTAGTTGTATTGTCTTTTACTATCACAACCTGTAATGCAGCGTTTACCGAGTTCGCTACAAGTGTACGTGCCGTAGGGCTTGGGGGTAGTGCGTGCGGGTTGACGGGTGATGTTAATAATGTGTTTGGTAATCCGGCAGGGATTTTTGGGTTGGTGACATCGCAGGCGGGGGTTGCATTTTACCAAATCGCACCCGGGGTTGAAGGCGGGGCTGTGACACAGGGGATGGTGGCGTTTGGGATGCCGTTAAAGGCGGCTGGTATTACAATCGCCGGTAGGTGGTTGAATATGTCAGTCTCAGGGATGTATGCGGAAGATACTATGGGCATCGCCGCTGCGAAGTCTGTTAACGATAAACTTACTGTCGGGGTGGAAGTTAAATTATTAAAAGCGTCGTATAAAGGTGATGAAGTGGCGAATGACGTGTATTTTTCTGCTGGGACTGAAGCGCAGGGAGTGGCTCTGGATGCCGGTGCCGTGTTTAAGGCAATGTCAAATATTGATATCGGTATTTCGTTGAAGAATGTTAACCAGCCGAATATCGCAATTAATTCGTCTGCTGAAAATAAAGCGCCAATGATTATACGCGCAGGGATGGCGTATCGTTTACCACAGAAGTCGCCGGGGTTTGTTACTGCGGATATTGTTATGAACCCTACGGAAGGTACTGAGATTAGCGCAGGGATTGAAAAAAATGTGTTTATGAAACAGTTAAACGTGCGGGGCGGGGTTAATTATATAATGGATACACAGTCGTCATTGAATTGTTCTGCCGGAGCAGGGTTTGCATTCGGGCAGATGGAAGCGAATTATGCGTATGTTTTTCAGGTAATGGGCGGGTTAGTGTCATACCAGAATCATTATGTTGGAATGAATTTTAAGTTCTAACAACAAAGTGTAGGGAATGAATTTAGAGGTTGTCTCAATCAACAGTAGAATAAAGAAAAGTGGTTACAAGCCGGTAAACGCGGGTATCCGCGTGTTTGCTTTTACATTGGCTATGTCTTCAATATTATTGTCTTGTGTATTAACAGCAGTATTGCCGTGTGCCGCTGCGGAACAAAAGAAACAGATCGTTATCAAATTATGGGAGTATCCACGCTGGTCGTATGGCCCGCAACAGGATAAGTTTGGGTGGGTACTCGAAAAAATTGCTGAGTTTGAAAAACTTCATCCCGGGGTGAAGGTAGAGCTCACCAAACTTTCATGGGATGGCGGTGTACAAAAAAAACAAATCGCGATTGCTGCTAATGATTATCCTGATGTAACTGCAGAACCGTTGGCTAATATGATTAAGGCGATTGATAATAGTGTGGTGGAACCGCTGGATGAGTATTTAACGCCTGATGACTTAAAAGATTATTTTCCGGGTGCAATCGAGGCGTTTACACATAAAAAAGCGGGGGATGAGAAGTTTCGTGTATGGGGATTTCCATGGCTTAGCTCCGGGTCAGTGTTGTTTGTAAATAAAAGAATATGCGCTAAACGCGGGGTCGTACTTCCTTCTGATGGGAAATGGACTTATGACGAGTTTGTTGATATATTAAAGAAGTTGACTTACGATTCTAACGGCGATGGGCAGACTGATGTTTACGGGTTTGGGTATACGATTGAAAAGTTTACGCCTAACGTATGGCCGGTATTTCTCTGTGACGGAGCGGCTATACTTAACAAGGAAATGTCAAAGTATACGCTTAACTCTCCTGAAGGTGTATCCGGGGTAAAGAAGTTGTTGGAGCTGGATACCAAATATCATGCAGTGGTACCGCGGTCAGCGGCGTTGAGTTCAGGTGATATGTGGCAGATGTTTGCGCGGGAAGAAAAGGTTGCTGTGGCGCCTTGGGGTATGTGGGCGGTACAGGCGTTAAGGAATCCTAAAAAATCAGCAGGGTTTGATTTTGAGATTATGCATTATCCCACTATTGCCGGTGGAAAAAATATTACGTTTGTCGGGTGTACCGGTTTTCTGGTGTTAAAACAAAAGGATCCGGAGAAGAAAAAAATGTGTGTTGAACTCTGCCAGTATCTTACTAATACAGAAAATCAAAAAGCGGTTTACGTGTATTCCTCTTTTCCGACAAGAAAATCTACCGGGAATTTATATACTGCTGATACTGCGATGTCACGCGGGGCGGAAGTTGTTGCCAATGGTATCATTACACCGCCGCATCGGGATTGGTTGGAAATTGATGACAAAATATTCAGGCAGTTACAGTTAATTTTGCTTGGTAAAGTGGGGATAGAAGAAGGGTTGTCCGCACCGGAAAGAGATATTGATGCTACTTTGGCAGTAGCGGCATCGGTAAAAAAAGGTGTGCCTATCCCCGTGTGGTTTAATGTGTTAGTCGCGTTACTGCTTGTTTCTGCCGGGGCGTATCTTGTGTATTACATTATTAAGTCATGGGCGGATATTAAGAGGAACAGTTTTGCGTACTTGCTGATACTTCCTGCGTTGTCAGTATTTTTTATATTTTTGTTTTATCCGTTGTTACAGGCAATATTTTTGGTATTTCTGGACTACCGACTTGCAGGGGAAACGTATTGGGCGGGGTTAAAGAATTTCGAGTTCGGCGTGTTTAAGAGTTCGGTGTTTTGGATCTCAATGAAAAACACTTTAGTATATTCAATTGTACGTGTACCGTTTACTGTATTGATATCTTTAGTGGTTGCTACATTGATTTATCCGTTAGCGGACCGCGCACAGACAGTATTTCGTGCAGCGTTTTATTTGCCCGGTGTTATTTCGTTGGTAGTGATGGCAATGGTGTGGAGATGGTTATATAATCCTAATTACGGGTTGCTTAACCAGTTGTTTATTAAGCTTGGGATTATTGATAGCCAGAATTTGGTGCCGTGGTTGACTGATACGCAGACGGCTATGGTTAGTTTAATGTTGATGGCGGTGTGTACGGTTCACGGGGCAGGGGTTATTATCTACTTAGCGGCAATGAATAATATTCCGGTATCGTTGTACGAACTTGCGGGGATGGAAGGCGCAACAGGGTTACAAAAATGGACAAAGATTACTATACCGTTATTAAAAAGTACTACGTTGTATCTTTTGGTGATGAATACTATAGCGTCGTTTCAGGTGTTCACTCAGGTTTATGTTATGACTAAAGGCGGGCCGGGGTATTCTACGTTTATGGCAATACCGTTAATTTATTTTAGCGCATTTGATGATTGGGAGTTCGGGATTGCGGCAGCACAGGCATTGGTTGTGTTTGTTTGTATAGTAGTGATGTCATTGGTCCAATTTAAGTGGCTTGAAGGAAAGACTGAGTATGTTTAAGAAGTCTAAGTATAAGAATTTGATTAATTATGTTGTCCTGACATTGATTGGGATACTTGTCTTTCTGCCATTGTACTGGTTGTTCATCACAGCTATCACTCCGGAAGCTGAGATTACAAGGATGCCGCCAAGAATATTTCCGCAGCATCTTACGCTTGAGAATTTTAAACGCGTGTTTTATGCAGCACCGATTTCACGGTGGTTCCTCAATAGTTTATTGATAACCTTTATTGTAACACTATACACTTTATTTTCGGCGAGTATGGCAGCGTATGCGTTTGCCAGAAAGTCGTTTCCCGGGAATAAATTCTTGTTTGCTCTAGTTCTTGGGTCGGTGATGATTCCCAGCCAGATTGTTATGGTGCCGTTATATCTTATGGTACGGCAGATGAATCTTGTTGATAGTTACTGGGCAGTAATTCTTCCGGCGTTACCACAACCGTTTGCGATTTTTATGTTGAAACAGTTTATACAGGAATTGCCGGTGGATATCGAAGAAGCTGCACGGTTGGATGGGTGTTCTGATTTCATGATTTATTGGCGGATAATTTTGCCGTTAATTAAGCCGGTACTTGCGGCATTAGCGATATTTGTGTTTATTACTGAATGGAACTCGTTCATATGGCCGTTGGTGGTATTGAACTCGCCGGATAAGTTTACATTATCCGTAGGATTAGCGACACTGCAGGAACAGCAGGTAAGGGATTACGGGTTATTAATGGCAGGCGCAACAATTTCTGCGGTACCGATTGTGTTTATCTTTTTTTCATTTCAGAGGTTTCTCATGCGTGGGCTTGGGATGGGGTCGTTAAGGGCATAAGGTATTGTTTAAAAATATTTTTATTTTAGTTCATTTTCAGGAGGAAAAGAAACGTGGGTAAAACAGTTAGAGTTGCTTGTTTAGTGCTGGCAATGTTGTTAGGGATGGTAACAACAGGATTAGCGGCGTATTACGGGAATGAAGCTTATTCACAGAACGTTCTTGGTGCGTGTAAGTTGGATACCAATGGTGAACGTGTAAGTATGAGGTTTACCGCACAGAAAACAGCGTCAATTTCGCATGTATATGTTTATGTTGACCAAAGGAATGGTACTCCGCCGGCGTATGTCGCTGGGATACAGGGTAATAGCAGTGGGAATCCTAGTGGGACATGGCTGGGTGCTTCCGGTGCGTTTAGTCCTAGCGCTACCGGCTGGGCGTCTGCAGTGCTTGGTTCTGTTGCGTCTGTTACTGCCGGTACAGTGTATCATTTGGTTGTCCAGCAGGGAACTACTGCGCCGTCTACCACAAATAATATTCAGGTAAGGTCACAGGTTACGGCACATAAAAGAATTCCGTATGCTAACGTCTCAGATACCAATGCCGCGGCGATGAGGCGCGATCCTACTACAGGAGTATGGGGTAATTTAGCAGGACCGCAGCCGATTTATCTTATAAGATATTCCGACGGGTCGTATGAAGGTATGCCGTATGCGTCGTATGGAACATCAAGCGGTTTTGGTGTTTACAAAAGTTCAGGCGTAGGGGAAGAGTTTATTGTTAATAATTCTACCTATAACATGTGGGTGAATAAGTTTGAAATTTATGTATCGTCCTTCGGTAATCCAACAATACCGTTGATTTATGAGTTGAGGTTTGCTACCGGAACGTTGATATCCAGCGGTACCATAACCGGATTTTCAAGGACGGCTTTATGGGAATGGAAATCCGTTACCCTGCCTAAAGTGTGTTTAGAAATGAATAAAAAGTATAGGTTGTATTTCAGGACTACCGATACGTCTGTAACCAAGGGTTATTTTATTTGTACAAATTATACAGCAGTCACATCGTCAACTTCTGCGTATAATCAAAGAGGTTATGGCGGGGTGACAAGTAACTGTACTCGTACAACTAATTCTACCGCTGCATCGCCAACTTGGAAAGTAGATTATGGGTTTGATATTGTTTTTAGGTTTTCTACCACTACACCGCCAACGCCGCCGGTTACGGATACTACCGCTCCAGCGGCTGTAGTAAATCTTGCTGCTTCACCGGGAACTAATGAAGGGGAAGCTGTGCTTACGTGGACAGCACCGGGGGATGATGTTAATACAGGGAATCTTACTGGAAGATATAATATTCAGTTCCTTACAGCAGATACAGGTTGGGCAAGAGCTTCTGCCCAAAGGTCTTATACTATATCTGGTATTGTTCCGGCAGCTGCACAAACATATACCGTTACCGGCCTAACCGGCGGAACTACATATTATTTCCGTTTATGGTCAGCAGATGAAGTGCCGAACTGGTCAGGAGATTCTAATTCTGCTAATACTTATGCAACGCCTCCTGCAGCAGCGGATACGACTGCGCCGTCTGCAGTTGTTGACCTCACTGCTGTACCGGGCGTTAATTCCGGGCAGGTAAACGTAACGTGGACCGCTCCGGGAGATGATGGGAATACAGGTAACTTAACCGGGTCATACGAAATACAGTATTCAACGACTGACGGGCCGTGGGATTATAATTCCGCGCAGGTTAGTATCTCAACTTCAGGAGTGACACCGGGTTCTGTGCAGATGAGTGTTATTGGAAGTTTAACGCCAGGGGATACGTATTATTTTGCGGTATGGTCCGTGGATGAAGTGCCGAATTATTCTAATATTTCAAATACACTCGCTGCTTACGCTACACCGCCTGGTGTTGGGGATTCAACAGCGCCCGGGGATATCGCGGATCTTAATGTAGCAACGGGTAGTACTGAAGCAAGTATACAGTTAAGTTGGACAACAACCGGGGATGATGGTATGGCAGGTGATTTGTCCGGTGCCCAGATTAAGATACAGTACTTAACTACCGACGGGCCATGGAGTGCTGCAAGCGCGCAAATTACGATCTCTACTTCTGTTGTCGCAGGGACTCCGGTTTCATATAAAATAACGTCGGGTTTGACCGCGGGGGTTACTTACTATTTCAGTGTGTGGACTGTCGATGAAACAGGTAATTCTTCAGGTGAGTCTAACCATGCTTCTGCACCGGCACATCATATTTCCGGCGGTGATCTTATGACGGTAACGAATTTTTATGGGTTGAAAGCTGTTATGGTTGCGTCCAATATGGGTGGGTGTATGCTTGATACCACCGGGGAACGCGTTGGGTTGAGGTTTACGGCTGGGTATACCGGAAATATTACCGAGGTTGCTGTTTATATGTATAGTGTTGTAGGGAACCCGCCGGCGTATCAGATTGGTATCCAGACTAACAGCAGCGGAAATCCCAGCGGAACTTGGGTATCGGGTTCTTCACCGGGTTCAATTGATCCAACCACCAGCGGATGGATTAAAGTTGCGCTCGGAGCACCCGCAGCGGTTACTAAAGGAACGATTTATCATATAGTTGTTCAGCAGGCATCAACCGCAGGGACGACAAGCGCGTATATGTACGTCGCTTCTGGGTCGCCGGATGAATCAGGTACCGGGACAATGAATACAATGTCGTTACATAATACAAAGGATGCTAATGCGCGTGCACGGCGGTATTCCGGTACTGCATGGGCGGACCTTGCACGTACTACACCGATGTTTTTGACAGTGTATTCAGATGGCAAGTTGTACGGTAACCCGTTGAGTAACAACGTGGATCCCAGTATTTACGGGACTAACGTTGCGGGTGAAGAGTTTATGATGGACAATGTCGCGGGGGATGTTATTATTTCAAGTATAACAGCATATCTTACAAAAGAAGTGGCATCACCGGCTGGGGATTTGAATTATGAGTTGTTTGATATAACTTCCGGGACAATTTCTCTTAAGACAGGGACACTTACTGCCGGCGCAGCTATAACTGCAGTGAATACGTATGAATGGAAGACTGCGTTAATTACGCCGAATATAACGTTGTTGAATATGCATAAATATAGGTTGGTGTTTAATTCAACAGGTTCGTCTGCAAGCGGATACAAAATACACGCGCCAAAAACGGCTGCAACTACATCTACAGGATCGGCATTTCCAAATGCAACTTTTAATAAAGCAAGTGCGAAATTGGTTACCAGTACTACTGGCGGTGCGTCGTTTGTTTCAGATAATGCTGCGGATCTTTCTTTTGGTTTTGGTGTTGCTCCGGAGCCGGATACTGTTGCACCGTCGGCTATTAATAATTTAGCAGCGGTAACCGGGAGTAATTCCGGGGATGTAAGTCTTACTTGGTCAGCGCCGGGAGATAATGGTGCTTCCGGACCGTTATACGGTGCTTATGGTATACAGTATATTGAAGGTTCTGATGCAGGTTGGGATAGAACCGCGGTACAGGTTCAGTATGATATTGCTAATATAACACCTGGTGCTGTACAAAATCGTACTGTTACAGGGCTTACTGAAGGGTCAACTTATTATTTTCGTGTATGGGCAATGGATGACGCGGGTAACTGGTCTGCGGATTCAAATTCTGCATCGGCTTCTGCACAGACCGCGGATACGGTACCTCCGGCGCTTATAGCTAACCTCGCAGCGGAAACTGGGACTAATTCAGGGACTATAGTGCTTACCTGGACCGCACCGGGGGATGATAGTGATACAGGCCAGGCAACAGCGTATCAGTTGAGGTATAGTCTTGAAGGTACGATAAATGATGATAATTGGGATACTGCTTCAACATTATCCGGAGTTACTATGCCGACTCCTCAAATCGCGGGTTCTGCGGAAACTGTTACGCTGAATACTCTTCAGGAAGGTGTGACGTATTACTTTGCAATAGTTACAGAGGATGAGGGACAGAATATGTCGCCAGTGTCAAATTCTCCGTCCGCACCGGCACAACGGTCATCCGTTTCGGATACTACCCCGCCAGGCGCTATCGCTAATCTTGTTGCTGCGCAAGGTGGGACTGCAGGTGAAATTTCAATATCCTGGACAGCGCCGGGAGATGATGGGAATACCGGGCAGGCACAGTTGTATGATATTCGCTATAACATCGGTGCTGAGATTACTGAAGCAAACTGGGATACTGCAACAAGTGTTTCAACTCCGCCTGTCCCGCAAGCACCGGGGATAACAGAAAATCTTGTTGTTGGTAATCTTACAATTGGGAGTATGTATTATTTCGCTGTCAAGACAAGGGATGAGTCTGTTTGGTCAGCGATTTCTAATTCTCCAAGTTCAATTCCGCAGGCGACTACTGACAGTACTGCGCCTAGTGCGGTGGAAGATCTTCAGGCGGAAGCAGGTACTAATATCGGTACGGTATTGTTGTCATGGACCTCAAAAGGTGATGACGAAGAAACGGGAGATATTGTTAGTGGCCAGGTTGCGATACAGTGGACATTTGAAGGGGATTCTGAATTTACAACTTGGAACCGTGCAGATATCGTACAGGGGAATAATGGTGTGGTATTCAGTACGAATACTACTGCAGGAACTGAACAGATATATGCGGTATCAAACCTTACCCCCGGGCTTGCGTATAGGTTTACAGTGTGGACACGTGATGAAGTTTTGGCGAACTGGTCAGATCCTTCAAATGAAGCAACAACAGTGGTTAGTGCTAATGATACTGAGAAACCTAAGGTTAAGTATAATAAAGAAGATTTGTCTTTGAAGATCGCAGGAAGGGTTTTGATTGTTAAAAACGAGAATTCTGAATCTAAGGTTGGTTTAGCAGGAAATAAGGTTGTCCTTTCCGGAGTTGATATTACTGACAATATTAGAGTTAGTTCTGCAAAGTTGTTCTATCGCATTAAGGGACAGACTACATACAAACAAGTAGATTTTGTGCCGTTAAAGCAGGGGACGACGTATTGGACAGAATGTAGTGCTGTTATTCCGGGAAGCGATGTTACTGCAAGTGGGATTGAGTATTATATTTCTGCAACTGACGGTGTGAATGAAGTCATAGCGCCAAATAATGGGATAACAGTCCCGCAACCGATTGAGGTTGAAACTAAGACTGTATGGTCAAATGTTAATGAAGGTGTTTATAAGGTGTACGACGCTAATCCTAGTGACGGTAATGTTGGGATAAATTTGGTTACCGGCGCGTTACGGGAACGTGTGGTGCTGACGATTGAACAAAAAGATAGCCAGGTGCAGTCGCCGGCAGGTGATGTAGTGGATACACAGTATAACAGCGGGCGGCCTATGGCAGTATATACGTTTGGGCCGGAAACTAAAACGTTTGAAACACCGGTGAATTTGGTGTTATTGTACTTCGATGCGGATAACGACGGGAATGTAGAACTTATGAACGGGAGTGAGCTCGAGGCTAATGAGGAAGAGCTTGGCGTATATTATTGGGATGGTGCAAAATGGATTTTATATGGCGGTGAAGTTGATCCCGAAACTAATACTGTTACCGTGAAAGCCGGGCAAATGGGGACTTACGGGTTGTTTATAGCCGGATCACAGGAACAGCCGGCTAAACCTGAACAGAAGTTTATTACTAATACAACCGGTGCAACGTTTGGCGGGACAGTTGATAAGGTTGAAATTTTTGACGTCAGAGGCGCTGTTGTGATAACATTAGATAAAGCAGATCTCGGGACGCCGGTGATTACCTGGTATGGTAAGGATTCCAGTGGGAAATATATTGAGTCCGGGCCGTATATCTATAAAGCCAAGACAGAGGATGGAACCTATATCTACGGGACATTGATAATCGCGAAATAAATTGGTAGTTATTGAATAGTGTGTTTTGATAGATTGCAAATTAATTAAATGAAAGTGGAGGTTTACGTTAAATGCTGAAAAACGTAAGGGTAGTTATTGCGGTAATCGGTATATCCTTTCTTGCCGTCAACATTGGATACTCAGCGTTTTGGGATTACGGGTTTGGCCCGCGTCCTATGGGTATGGGTGGAGCGTTTACGGGTATTGCCGATGATTCTAATGCGTCGATTTGGAACCCTGCGGGGTTAGGGATGGTTGGGCGTACACAAGCTGATTTTATGTACGCAAAGATGTATATGAACCTGCCAAATAATGACTGGGGATTGATGCATGGGACATTGGCGTATCCTTGGAAAGATATCAGCGGTACCGTAGGCCTTACCGTTACGAACTTTGATGTAAATTCTTTGTATCTGGAGAACATGCTGATTGCCGGGTATGGTACCAAAATATCGGGTTCTTCAAATTCTAAGGATCAGTGGTATGCCGGGTTGAATGCAAAATATTTGATGAGAACGTTTAAATGGGATGAAGATACCCTGACAAGGTCCACGGATCGTAATGACTTAACCGTGAAAGCGGGAAGTTCGTCTGGCGGTATCAGTGTGGATGCCGGTGTGCTCGGGCATATGGGTGATAGTTTGTCAATCGGTATTATCGGGAAAAACCTTACTCAGCCTAATGTTGGGTTGAAGTATGAGGATAAAGTTCCTATGGAGATGCGTGCCGGGATGGGGTACAAGATTGATCCGAAAACTGTTGTTGCAGCGGATGTGAGTTACCGTATGCAAAGCTGGGGGTCACAGGATAATTTTATGAACCTGCATTTTGGTGTGGAAACTTGGTTAAAAGGACAGCCGATTGCTGTACGCGCTGGGTATGATATGAAACAGGGTGTTTCAGGTGGAGCTAGTTATATCATGAAACTAAGCGCTGAGAATGAACTGCGGATTGATTATGCTTTACTGTATTCTATGACGTTAAATGAAGAAAATATCGGGAGCCATAGGGTTGGTGTGAATCTTGCTTGGGGCAAGCCGCCGGTACAGAAGGTTATTGAGAAGAAAATTAATGTTGATGTTAACGCTCAGCAGTATGTGTCGCCAAACGGGGATAAAGAACGTGATACCGTAGATATTAACCTTATGTGTTCAGAAAAAAATCTTGAATCCTGGAAACTTGAGATTAAACGGGATGTGGATGTTGTGAGAGTGTATGAAAGTACCAGCGCAATTGTGCCGGTTATCACCTGGGATGTTACTGATAAGAATAATAAAGTTCTTCCTGATGGTAAGTATAGTTACGGGTTGGTTGTAAAAACTTTGGCTGGGAAAACAATACCAAGCTCAACGCTTAAACAAATCATTGTTGATACAAAGGTTCCTACCGCGAGTATTACAGCTAGTACCTATGTCGTAACTCCGGATAATGATGGTAAAGATGAATTTGCGTTATTTAAGTTTAATATGAGCGACGATAACGGCGTGGCTAATGCGATTATTAAAATATTTGATGCAAACGGTAAAGAAGCGCGGAAGTTTGATATGGGTAAACAGGACAGTATTATGTGGGACTGCAAGGATGATTATTACAAACAAATTGTACCGAACGGGAAGTATACCGCAAAATTGTTTGTGTTTGATAACGCAGGAAACCAGGCCGTAGCGGAAGCTAATATAACCGTGGATGTTCCGCCACAGGTTGTAGTTAAGGAAGTTGTAAAAGAGGTTATTAAAGAAGTTATCAAGGAAGTGCCTAAGGAAGTAGTGAAAGAAATAGCGTCAAAAGATGTACAGGTGCAGGAGTTGCCGGAAGGGTTGAAACTTACACTCGGGAGCGGGATACTGTTTGATTCCGGGAAGTCAACACTGAGATCCACTGCGTATCCTACGCTGGATAAAATCGTGAAACTTATTGAAGCGTATCCAGGGACCGCTATACGCGTGGAAGGGCATTCGGATAGTGTGGGTAGTCAGTCGTTGAATAACCTGTTGTCTGAACTCCGTGCGAGAAGTGTTGCGGATTATATTATAGAAAAAGGTGTACCGATAAAACGTATCTCGTGTAGGGGTTTAGGCGCGTCAAATCCTGTTAGCAGTAATAAAACTGAACAAGGGCGTACACTGAATCGGCGAGTTGAAATATTTATTGGGAAAAAGGCGATGGAGCCAACCGCTGAGTAAATAGTTTGATTAGGAGATGTGTAGTTGTTGATGCAACAACCCCTGGATCTTTAGAGAACAATGAGGTTAGGGGTTGTTGCGTTTTTAGGAGAATAGAAAAGGAGAATTTTGCGGTTATGTATGGCAAGGTAACGGATGATATTATTAAAGAATTGAAGGTTATTGTCGGGGAAAATGCGGTTATCACTGAAAAAGATAAGATGATTGATTACTCGCATGATGAGTTTCCTCTGGAAGAAATACATCAGTATCCTGAAGTTGTGGTGAAACCAGGGAATACTGTTGCGGTGTCTGAAGTTATGAAATTAGCTAATAAATACAGGATTGCTGTAACTCCGCGTGGGGGTGCAACTGGGCTTGCGGGCGGGTGCGTGCCTATTAATAAAGGGATTGTGTTATCGCTTGAGAATATGAATAGTATTATAGAAGTTGACCGTGCTAATCTTATGGTTGTAAGTGAAGCCGGGGCGAGTTTGATGAATATGTATAAGGAAATTCATAAAGAAGGGTTGTTCTTTCCTCCGCATCCCGGGGATGAAAGCGCGACTGTAGGAGGTGTGGTTGCAACTAATGCCGGAGGAGCGAGGGCGTTGAAGTACGGTGTTATCCGCAATTTCATACGCGGGATTGAGGTTGTTCTCCCGACAGGTGAGATTGTGAATTTTGGAGGAAAAATTGTTAAGACCAGTACTGGGTATAGTCTTTTGCATCTAATGACCGGGTCGGAAGGAACTCTCGGGATTATTACTAAAGCAACGATTAGTTTGTTGCCGCCTCCAAAAGCTATGATGACACTGGTTGCGCCGTTTGAGTCAATGAGCGATGCTATTAAAACCGTGCCTGAGATTATAGTTAATAAAATATTGCCGATGGCGATTGAGTTTTTGGAGATTGAGCCTATCAAGGTTACAGAAGATTTTATGAATAAAAAATGGCCGTCGGGCCTTGGCCGCGCGCATTTAATGATAATCATTGATGCAAGCAGTGAAGATGAAATAATGAAACTCGCAGAGTCTGTTGCTGATGTGTGTACAGCGAATGGTGCCTTGGATGTTTTTATTGCGGATAATGATAATAAGCAAAAGGAAATACTTGACCTCAGAAGCCATATGTATGAAGCGATTAAGTCGCATGTGCTCGAGATACTCGATATTTGTGTTCCACCGGCAAGGATTGCGGAATTTGTTAATTTTGTGCATGAACTTCAGAAGAAGTATAACGTATGGCTGCCATCTTACGGGCATGCGGGGGATGGGAATGTGCATACGCATCTGATGAAAGGGAAGTATATCGACGGGAAAATACAGTCTGTCCCGGAAGCGGAATGGAGGGCGAGTTTTAAGCAGGTACGCAATGAACTGCACGAGTACGGGGTTAAACTCGGTGGTGTGTTGTCCGGTGAACACGGTGTGGGGTTAGTGAAAAAAGAGTATCTTCCGATGATGTTTGACAAAACTACCCTAAAGCTTATGAAAGAAATTAAGGCGGTGTTTGACCCGAATAATATTTTGAACCCCGGAAAGATAGTGGATTAATTATGAATCTTGATAAAGAACCTAGGCTTAAAGTAGGGATTATTGAATCTGCGCAGAGGGTAACTTTTCGCGTGGATGGCGAATTTAGGATCGTGCATTCTAAAGGCGAGGAAAAGATTGACCCGGAGATCGGGCGTGTACATGAAGTGTCGTTGATGGAAGGGAAAATATTTTTGGGCCGTCCCGGGCCCGGACGGATTGTGCATAGCGAAGAGATACGGATTGTTCCTTCAACACCGGAAACTATGATGGTATTGTTTGAAGTGCCGATCGGGAGGAAGTTTCATTGGGAACGTAAACAGGAACAAAGTTTTTATGGTGAATTAATATTTCTGGTGACAAAAGACGGGATTATGGTGATAAATGAATTGCCGCTTGAGAAGTATGTTACCAGCGTTATAAGTTCTGAGATGAGCGCAAGGGCGCCAATGGAATACCTTAAAGCTCATGCTGTGATGTCCCGCAGCTGGGTGCTTGCACAGATTGTGCAGGCACGTGAGAAAGTGCCAAATACGACTTACGAGAAGGTTACAGATGATACTATTATCCGGTGGTACGGAAGGGAAGGGCATGACTTGTACGATATCTGTAACGACGATCATTGCCAGAGGTTTCACGGGTTTAATAAAATAACGCCTGCGGCAGTTGATGCAATAAGTAATACGCGGGGTATGTTGTTGATGGATGGTAATGAAATTTGTGATGCGCGGTTCTATAAAGCCTGCGGGGGATGGTCAGAAAATTATGAGTATTCCTGGCAGGATGAGATTAAGCCGAAGTATCTCCGCGGAGTATGGGATTCTGAGGATGCGTCACAGGCTGTAAAGTTGGATACCGAAGATGCGGTGAAGAAATTTATTTTCTCTGAACCTAAAGTGTACTGCAATTTTAAGAGTAAGGCTATACTAAACCAGATACTCGTGGATTTTGACCAGGAAACTACAAATTTTTTCCGTTGGGAAGTTAAGTATAAAACAAAACAAGTAAGTGAGATAATTCATCAGAAACTGGGAGTTGACCTCGGGGATTTAAAAGAAATACGCCCATTGAAACGCGGGGTGTCCGGTAGATTGTACCTCGCGGAATTTGTTGGGACTAAGAAGAGTATTAAAGTAGGAAAAGAGTTGGAGATACGCCGTGCGTTGTCGAAGTCGCATCTTTACAGCGGTTGTTTTGTGGTGAAGAAAGAACGGGGTGGGTTTACTTTCAACGGTGCCGGTTGGGGTCATGGCGTTGGGTTGTGCCAGATTGGTGCCGGTGCGATGGCGGTTGAAGGGAAAAAGTATCAGGAAATATTATTGCATTATTTCCGTAACGCTGAGATTGTGAAGAAGTATCAGTAAGTAATGTTTAAAAGTTATAAAAATCTGTGTAGTAGGAGGGTCTTATAGTGGTGTCTTCAAAATTGACTTATGTTGTTGTGTTAACAGGTAAGGCGGGGAATAGCGCCAGTGCGGTGTTGCAGCGTGATGTTGTTAATACAGTCCCTAAAGGAAGTTGTGTAACAATTATTGATGTTAGAGGACAGAATGCCGGATACGCTGCGATGATGAATAAAGTTGTGCGTAGTGTTAAGACTAAGTACTATGCGGTAGTACCGTTGAAGGTTAAGATATACCCGTCTTACGAGAAGGAAATGATGAAGGGTTTCGCGAAGGGTAATGTTGTGATGGTATATTCTGATTATAACATCAATAACGGTAGTGGAAAAGTTGAGCTCAAACAAATGTTTGATTATAACAGTAATTTTACGGAACGGTTTGAGTTCGGGCTTATACAAATATTTGACAAAGCTAGGGTTATAAAAGCTGGGGGGTATCGCTCAAAGTTTACATTTCCCGCGGCGGTAGAGTATGATCTGCGGCTGAGGTTGTTCAATAATAAAGGGTGGTTCCAGCATATTAAAAAAGCGTTATACGAAAATATTGTTGTTGAAAGTAAGGAATCAAAACTGTTTGAAGCGTTTAAGTATCTGCAATACAATAAGAAGTATGAGCGGGAGGTTGAGAACGCGTTTTATGATTTCCTGAAATCTTCCGGTACGTTTCTCTTGAATAAAAGCGCGAAAGTGCAGTATGGTAAAAATGAAAAGTTTTTGCCTTTGGTAAGTATTGTGTCGCCGGTATTCAACCGCGATAAGTGGGTGGCAAAAGCTATTGAGTCAGTACTTAGGCAAACGTTTAAGGATTGGGAAATGATTCTGGTGGATAACGCGTCGACCGATAATACTGTTAAGATTATAAAATCTTATATGGCGAAGGATAAACGAATTAAGCTTATACAAAACAAGAATTATCGCGCAGGGGCGATTGCGTACTGTCTTAACCGCGGGATTGCTGCGGGTGTCGGGAAGTATTATGCGCAGTTGGATTCTGATGATGAGTATACACCGGATTGTTTGGCGACAATGGTGAAATACATGGAATCGCATCCGGCAACCGGGCTTGCGGTATCGTACTATGATCTTGTCGATGAGAAAAGTAAGGTACTGAGTAAGTTCGGGGTGATTAAGCATCTGGAATTTAACCGTAATAACATACTGCGGTGCGAAGGTGCAGGCGCGTTGAGGATGTGGCACCGTAAGGTATGGCGCGAGTTTGGCGGGTTTGATGAAAAAAATTTTGGCGCGTTTGGCGAAGATTATGATCTTGTTCTTAAAACATGTGAAAAATATGATGTCGGGCGTGTGCATAAGGTGTTGTATCATTACCGCCGGCATTCCGATGTGACGGATATGGTGCGTTCAGCGGATTATAAGCAGGCAACTAAGACTATGGCACGGGTGAATGCGTGGAACCGCAGGAAAAAGTTTAATAAAGGAAACTAATTTTTTTGTTGTAAGGAGATTTTATACAAATGCCGGTTTGGGATAAAGAGTTGTTTATAGAATTACAGGAGACTGTGCAGATAGTTCCGCCTAAAGCAGGCCTTGCGCCGGGGTTGGATAAGTATTTTAAGGATGGTGTTATTACTCAGCCTGTTATCCGCAGGAAAAGTGTAGTGGCGAATAACTGGGCACATCTTAACATGGCGCGCGCAGAACGGCCAATCGCGAAGATGGATATGCAGATGGTGCAGAGGGATTGTTTTTTCTGTAAAGGGAAAGAGGATAAGACGCCAGGTTGTGTTGAAACAAAAGGGGATTATGTGCGTATAGGTACTGAAACCGACTGGAAATTACGCGCGTTTCCTAACCTTTATCCCTGGCTCATAGGGCATCTTAATATCGTGGAGTGCGCGGAACATAAGGTCAGTATCGCGCAGTTGGATGATAGCGAAGAAGTTGTTGCGTGGCAGGCTGCAGCCAAGATTGTTAAAGATCTGGAGAAAAAAAAGGTTTATCCCATGGTTTTTCGTAACCACGGATGGGGTGCGTCAGTTTCGCATTATCACTGGCAGGTGGGTGCTTTGCCGTATATTCCGAACAGTGTTAATGAAGAACTTGTCCGCGCGAAGCAGTTTTACCGTAAATACAAGACAAATATTTTTGATGCGTTGATGCAGTCAGAGAAGAGTTTTAATACACGGGTGATTGACGAGAATGATAACGCTATGGTACTGGCTGCGTATGCGCCGCGGGCTGCGGTTGAGTTATGGGTAGTTTCGAAATTGCCAGTGTCGAGTTTGGCAAAACTTAAGAAACCTGAGCTCGAACAAATGGCGGTGATACTCGATAAAACATTGAAAAAAATGTTTGACCGTGCGGGGATTGATACGATGAATATTATAGTTCATCAGATGCCGGGACAGAATAAGTATTATCGGTTGCATATTGAAATTATGCCGTTTAAGCATCTTGCCGGTGCGGAACGCGGGTTTGGGGAGTATGCGATCGAAGTGGTACCGGAGAAAGCAGCTGAGTTGTTGAAGTAACTGTTGGGAAAAATACATTGTTATCGTAAAAAAAAGGGGGAATTAGTAAAGTGAAGAAATGGCGGGTGGGTTTAGTAGCGTTATTGTTTGTTTTATCAGCGATTGTCCCGGGATTTGCGGCGTCGTCAAAACTTAATATTGTGGTTTCCGAGTTTATAGGAAAAGGCGTCCCGCAGGAAGAGGCGAGTATTGTAAGTGAGTTTATCCGCGTAGAACTCAACAAAGTGCGGTTGTTTAATATCATAGAACGCAGTCAAATTGAAACAATATTGAAAGAACAAAAAATGCAGTATTCCGGAGTTACTACTGAACAAGATGCTGTGCAGATGGGTAAACTTGTTAACTGCCAGAAGGTTATCATTGGTAATGTAATGGCGATACAGGGTAGTTATTACGTTACCGCCAAAGTTGTGAATGTGGAAACCGGGGAAATTGAGGTGTCATCAAAAGAGGGGCCGGTTAAGGCTGCGGAGTTCGGGGTGGAAGCGTCAGCAATAGCAGCGGTTATCGTAAAGAAACTTATTGGGTTGGAATCAGATACGTCTGCCGGTGTAAATAAGGCGGTGAAAGTTAAACCCGTGGATAACAGCGGAACAGTAGATGAGAATAACGTACCGAATAAAATGAATAATGATTATCAGCAAGGATTTCTTTCTGGTAAGGCTGCCGGGAAAAATGAAGCAAGTACGTGTCTCTGGGGTGGGATTGGATTTGCTTGCGGGCCCGTAGGTGTCTTAGCGTCGTATATAACAAGCCATAAAGCTGCGCCTAAAGAAGAGTATCGCGGGAAATCCGGGAATTATGCTAATGGTTATGTTGACGGATACACTGAAACTGTTAAGAAAAAGGAAACTGCAGCAAGCTGGATCGGGTGTATAATCAGCACGTTATTGTTCGGATTACAGATATAAAAATTAATTGTTTGAAAAATATTTTTTCATCTATTATATTTTTGGTGTGTTTCTGCTGTCTTCCGCAGGTGTATTCAATAGAGAATAGCGCTGTTCATACGTTAAGGTTTGCTGATACATTATTTACCGAGGGTGATTATCTTCAGGCGGGGATAGAGTATCAGCGGTGCCTATCGTACTTGTCAAACCCGGGTGATGTAATAACCGTCGATGTGAATGAGGTTAAGTTAAAACTTGCCCGTGCGTATTTTCTTTCCAAAAAAAATGAGTTGGCGTTTACTTCATACTTCGAGGTTTATAATAGTTCTGCCGAAAAAGATAGTGTTACTTGCGAGATTGCACTGGCTAATTTTTTGTTGGGTCACTACGAGTTAAGCAGGGGGCAGGTAGAAAAAGTTGTTTCTTCCTCAAAGTACTATGGGAAAGCGGTAATACTTAGAGCGCGGAATTATCTGCGGGAAGGGAAGTATAAACCTGCAGCGGTATTTATCGCTAAGGTTGTGAAGGATGTTGAACTTGTTGATCCTGTATCCGCATCAGTTTTAACAGGGAT
>Ga0265292_1000841_pt1 | contig 33680 bp, 26 predicted proteins | sample Munlanlewell296A_FD_189080 | JGI IMG/M metagenome (GOLD analysis project Ga0265292, IMG submission 189080) | Leachate microbial communities from a municipal landfill in Southern Ontario, Canada - Leachate well 296A | ecosystem: Engineered > Solid waste > Landfill > Unclassified | place: Canada... | reverse complement strand
GGTTTTTGTTTTTCGCGCCACAGGGGGTACCCCCTGTGATGGTACTAGTTCCTTAATAGTTAATTAGGTACCTAACTTGAGGTCACTATCGCTGAGAAATTGGGATGACTATGTTATGAATGAACTTAGGAATGGGACATCAAAAGATTTAGCTTTAGGGAAATATAAGGGACAGAAGGTTGAATGGATATTAAAAGCAGATTATTGGGCATCAGGTATAAATTTCGCTGCCTATGCTTTTTTAATACCTAAAAGAAATGGTACGATTATAGCCATACCATCCTCGGGAATGAACGAGTTAAGATGGGGATCGCTTTGTGGACGAAATTTAGGCAAATATGCGAAAATCCAAGGGATCCTAATAGGTACTGATGATAGAATAAGACATGCTAATATCTATCTCGAGGTTTCATCGATAAGTTTCGAGTAATCTTGGGTAAAACCGCATATTCAGGGTCAATTCCTCACGGAATTTACTGAAAAATCCAATAAAGAACACACTCTCATTTATTCGCCCCTTTTTTGCCGTAACCCCACCCCATATTATCCTCAACGGATAATCCTTGATACAAGGACTTTAAGTGGGTTGAGGCGGGCATAACACAGTAGTGTACCTCTGACAGCGTACCGGTCGTCGGTAACGCGTTAATGCAGTAAAATGTGTTACCGATTATCACCGTCAACTTGCTAATTATGTAACAGAATACGGTGTTTTTTGAATCAGATAAATGGTGTGGTACGGCAGGTTCATTGGATAAAAATAGCTGAAGATTAATGAGGTAAGATTTCAAAGAGGACCCGCCAAGAAAACAGCTTCCCTTTCCCTATAAACAGCGACATGGAATATGGAGTCAATATGAAGTAAATCCCGATATAATAATTATGGGTTTATACTGTAAAGGTGATAGTTTGGTAGTTGAATAGAAGACAAAATGGTTAGAATTAAAAATCGTTAATCTATAAAGTTAGTCAAAAGCTAATGATGGTAAATAATGGAGAAAGCACCGTCTAGCCGGGAAATATTAAACAAAGGCAAGTCCCATAAAAAAAGGATGGAAATATAAAGTGTTTGAAGACGGTTTTAGATTGATGGAGTTGCGGTTTGTAGATAGCCAGTTAGTGGTTGTATGTCGTCGATAAAAAGTATAGTGTAATGATTTTAGTTGATGTTAATTTGCACAATTGACTTGATAAGGTGGCTAAAACTATAATTACAGTATTAGTAATATAGGTCGTGTGTACTTTAGAAGGATTCTTTAAGTGTCTAGTAGAACTGAACTAACTAATTATTATAATGTGCTTTCGATAGAAGAATCTGCAACCCAACAGCAGATAATAGATATATCAAGAAAATTATTAATACAATGGCATCCAGATAAACACAAATCAGAATATGATAAACAATTAGCCCGAGAAAAGTTTGCAGAAATTCATGAAGCGTATCAAATTTTAAGTGATGACGAGAAACGTCGTGAATATGATAGTCTACTGCATTATATAGAAAACAGAGTAACAAGTAGTGATTATAAAGATGATAAAACTACAATTGATGATAATACTTATGACGAAATTTATGCTTGGATAAACTATTCAAAAGAAACGGCTAGAAAATATGCTGAAACAAGTTATGTAAAGTTCGTAAAGTGGTGGAATGATAACAACATGTCTGATAAATCCATTAAATTCGTTAGCAATGTTCTATATACTTTCTTAGGTGCGCAGCCCGATCAAGAAGTAGCTAACTACAACCGAGCTGTAAAGTACTTTAATCGAGGTCTGGATAAGGCTGGTCAAAAAAACTTTATAGGTGCTATTCAAGATTATAGCAAAGCAATAGAGATTGATCCTCAATTAGACAAACCCTACTATACCCGCGGTATGGCTAGATTTGAACTACAAGATTTCGCTGGTGCTATTCAGGACTTTAACAAAGCGATAGAGATTAATTCGCAAGATTTCAATTCCTACGAATATCGAGGTATTGCTAAAACAAACCTAAATGATTACACAGGTGCTATTCAAGACCTCAACAAAGTAATAGAGATTAATCCTACTTCTTCAAGTGCTTACTCTAATCGAGGTATTGTTAGAACTAGACTAGAAAACTATACAGGGGCTTTACAAGACTATAACAAAGCAATAGAACTTAATCCTGAAGAGGGCACTAACTACTTTTCTCGAGGCGGTATTAGGACTCTTCTTGAAGACTGCACCTCTGCTTTACAAGACTATAATAAAGCAATAGATATTGATTCTCAAAATTCCGATTCTTACATCTGTCGAGGTATTGTCAAGAATGCCCTAAATGATTACATAGGTGCTATTCAAGATTATAGCAAAGCAATAGAACTTAATCCCCAAATGTTCGAACCCTATTATAACCGCGGAATAGCTAAAAATAACCTACAAGATTTCGCTGGTGCTATTCAGGACTTTAACAAAGCAATAGAGTTGAATCCCAAGGATGCAACAGTATATTATTCTCGTGGGAATGTATATAATCCAATAAAGCAATATAACAAGGCGATAGAAGATTTCACAAAGGCAATAGAACTTGATCCACAATATGCATTAGCATACAATGATCGTGGAGTTGTTTATTGTAATAAAAAGTTATTTAACAAGGCGATAGAAGATTTCACAAAGGCAATAGAACTTAATCCACAATATTCAGTTGCATACAAGAACCGCGGATTTGCTTATAGTGATAAAAAGTTTTATGACAAGGCGATAGAAGATTTCACAAAAGTGATAGAACTTAATCCCGATAAAGGTTATGTATATTTTTATCGTGGGTGGATATATTTATGGATGAGTAAATGGGAAGTAGCAAAAGCGGATTTTGAGAAGGCAATAGAACTTGATAAAACAAGTCCATCACCATATGGGAAACTTGGGATTTATTATTGGAAAGCCCAAAATGATAAACCAAAAGCGTTGTATTATTACGAACAATGTTTTAAAAATGGATTTAAACAATTTGATGAATTATACAACGACGAAAGCGACGGTAATTTTATAAGCGATTTGAACCAAACTCCAGAGTTTATAGCATTAGTGGCTAAATACAAACATTAGAAACAACTTAATTTTATGACTATAGCACGGTCACTAATGAGAAGATGATTAAATCTTAATAAGAAAATCGTATTGTATAACTCTTTGAACGAATATTTAGACAACAATTTAAGGAGAAGCCACATGAGATGTTTTTTTCGTTGGGACGATAAGTTAGTAGCAGAAGTAAAGAAACATATTAGAAAGGCTGTTTCTGGTGTGAATGCGCAAAGATATTTTCAAGAATCAAATTACACCAGTGCAATAATAGCAAGACTTGATGGCACAGCATATGAAGGAGAATTTGGAAATGTTACATTCCGAGGTACTATGGTGAGTGGTACAGGACGTAAATGTGCGGAAAAAAAGTATGGTGCAGATTTTGCTATTACTGCAGAACTGACTCATATAAATCGGGAAACTAGGAAGAAGGTTATATTAGGTCAGGCAAAAAAAGGAGAGGTCGAGAAATTACGTAAATCAGAAAAAGAAAGATTAAAAGGTCAAATTACAAAAATGAAAGATATTGTATCATCGCCAGTAGTACTTGAAACTCCTTCTAAAGGTACTGATATGCCAACTATTTGTAGTGGAAATAAAGTACTTAATAATTCTAAATACAAAAGGATACCGCTAGATGATTTTATTGTAGATAGAGTCATGACTTGTTTTCACGGAAATACAAATAAAAAAATAGTAACTGCGGTTGAAGATAGCCAACTATCAACACTCTCAATTATTGCATATATAAAATAAATGTTTTTAAACTGCTTCTAAAATAGTTGAAATATTTGACAATATATCTGGATGTAAATTAACACGCATATTCTATTCTTTTTATGTAATCTCATACTACGTTTCCAATCAGAGGTTCACAAACGTATATATAGAGTTGGGATTTGTTTTGGGAACATTATTGCAAAGGACAGGATTTGAATATGAAGAAGAATTTGTACAGGTCAAGTTACGAACATCTCGAGGATTATTTTGGGTATATTGACTTGTGGTTTCGGTATGCTAAAAATACAGATTACGGCAGGACGAGTAGTAATGAGAATGCACAACACCTAGCAGAGATAAGACAAAAAGAAAGTGGTATAGACGAAAAGACAAAGAATTCAGTACGGTTAAAAAAATGGCTGGCGTTAGAATATATAGCAAAGGAATATAAACTTGACGACACTGAGAAGTTTATTTTGGGTTTGGCGGTTTATATGGATGTTTTTGGTGGCAGTAAGTGGAGACCAGTAACACGGATTAATGGAATGATACAACTTTTGGCTTTGAGGAATGGAGAGCCGGAAAGCTATGTTAAGTATGTGCGATATTTTTCATTTCAGAGCCGGTTATTTAAGTTATCGGGATATCTTGGAAATGACTTGGTGGTAAAGGACGGGCGTATAATTGAGTTGGTAAAGAGAGACAAGTCGCCGGAAGTTGGTAATGAAGCAGGTGGTAGAATAAACCAAAGATGTATAAAGAAACTAGGATCACCGAAACAACTATATAGGGAGCTAGATAAATACGTAGTGGGACAGGACGAAGTTAAGCGTAGACTGAGTGTGGCGGTGTTCAATCACTTACAAAAGAATAGAGTATCGTCGGTGAAAAAAATAATACGGAAATAGAAAAGAGTAGCGTGTTGATAATAGGGGACACAGGGACTGGTAAATCCTATCTGTGTAAAACGATTGCAAGGGTACTAAATTTGCCCATGGTAATTTGTAATGCAACCCAATATACGTCAACTGGATTCGTGGGTCTGGACGTTGAGGAGATGCTGGTATCGTTGAAAAGTGAAGCAGACCGTCGGATGGGTGAGTGGGATGGGTATGGAATTGTATATTTGGATGAGACGGATAAAATCGCAAGTCGGGTTGTAGGTAGTTCTGGGTTGATGAGAAACATGTATGGTAGCGGGGTCCAGCAAGAAATGTTGAAACTGCTTGAAAACGGTATGGTGCGGTATGGAACTAAGCGGAGTTTTGGTAGGGACGAATATGAGTTTGACGTTGGGAAGGTTATGTTTTTTTGTGGCGGAGCGTTTGATGGATTGAAGGAGATAATAGAAAAGCGGATAAAAATAGAACGTAAGATTGGGTTTGGGGTAGAGAAACATGATACTCCCGTCGAGGGTATAAAGAACGGGTGTGATAATGTTTTGCGGTATGTCTCCCCCCAGGATTTGATACAGTACGGGTTTATGCCTGAGTTCGTGGGCAGGCTGAACGTGATACTGGTGATGGACCCGTTGACAGAAGACGACCTAGTGATGATTATGACGGAACCTAAGAACGCGATATGCCGGCAATATAAAGAACTACTATCTGCAAGTGGTATAAGACTTGAGATAACAGAGTCGGTGGTTAGAAATATTGCCCGGGACGCTTTGAAGAGAGGGTTAGGGGCACGGGGATTGAGGAAGGTGATGAGCGATATTTTGGACCCGGTAGTATTTGAGAACGGGAATGGGCATAGTAAAGGAACGGGTTCTGGCGTGGATATAAGGATAACGGAAGAAGAGATGGAAATAGCGTTGGGTGGAGCGGGTGTATAAAGATTGGTAAGTTTATGTCGTCGGATAAAGTATGTTGAAGTGGTTTGAGTTGATTACCGGGGTCATTGTAGGCAGGCAGGGGATTGATAGGTCTCGACGGTAATAGTGTGCCCAGTGTTAGATAAGCGGGGTCTAAAGTAGAGATAAAAGGGGTATGCGTAATTTTATGCTAGATTATGACTTAGGATAGGGAGACTGGGCGTGTTGTAGATTGTTTAGGGTGCGGTTTGAGTTGGTTGTGAATGTTGGTAGGGATAGGTAATGAGACGGAAATATGGTCTAGATAAGATTGCGGAGGAGTAGGTTGATAGTATATAGTCAGGGTAAGACAATATAGAGTAAAGTGCGGATATTGAAATTGGATAGAGAGTATGTTGACTGGCATTAACGCTTGTGATAATATAAATCAATAAGAGGTTCGGACATAGACAAGTTATATGCACAAAGATGACTAAAGAAAGGTGTTAACAATGACTCAAGAGCCAACTAACGAAACCGAATATATTGTCGAGGAGTCTAAGGAAACATTTTCCACATGGATTGACCGTCCGTACATCCCCAATGAATTGAAGACACAGTTATTCAAAGCCAACGTTCTAATTGTACCAAGAGAGGGCTTTCGAGAGCACTCCGAACCGGTTTTTCCAACTGGTACTGAAGAGCTTCTTAACTTTCTTAGGGATAACATGGATAAGGGTATTGTTCCTGACATATGTAGCACAGATCAAGACTATCGAGAATTTGCTCTTCACGACACATGGATTATCATAGGCAGTTTTATTGTGACAAGCATCGTGGCTCCAATAATCGTAGACCTCATATCTGAGTATATAAAGAAGCGTTGGACCAGCAAAGAGAATCATACAAATATCAAGGTTGAACTAACTGTCGTTGAAAAAGACGGTCATGCTTCTCGACTTCTCTACGAAGGGTCCGCTAATGATTTCAACAAAAGTGTAAAGCCAACTCTTAAGTCACTTGCAGATAAGAATGTAGATACACAACCAATTGTGGGCACTCAACCGAAGAAGGAGATTTCAAGGTGACGTTAGAGGATGTGAAGAACTATCTACGAGATGTTTCTCAGAATTTCAATTCACGGGATTCTGAACCTGCAAAACAATGTCTTGCTGTACTAAAGCAAGAAGCTGTTGCTGCCGGTGATCAGCAAGCTGCGAAAACAATCTGGTGCTTTGAAGAAATTATTGAGATTCAAGATAAATACATTGCGACGTTTTTTCAACTAAAGACAGAGGAGTTCTATGACGCTTGGTGTACTCTCGAGCGTGTAGAAATTGAATTACTATCCCTGACACGTCATTTTCAAGATGTTACAAATGAGTTTCAAATCTCCTTCATAGCACGGCAAACTTCACGCTATCAATCTGTTTTTCCGTATAAGCTCTTCATGAGTCCAGAAATTATTAAAATAGAGAAGACCTGTAGTATCTGTAAAAAAGTTATCTCCATTAGAAATCCTTGTGGACACCGTGTGGGAGAAATCTATAATGGCGAGATGTGCTCGAGAATTGTAACTGAATCAGAACTTATAGGGATGTCCATTGTTAAAGACCCCATGCAAAAATATTCAGTTCCATTTATTTTAAATTCAAAAGGTGATGGCAAAAAGGATTATTACAATTATTCTATTATAAAATATTTAATACACAGGCTAGAATCACCATTCCACGAGTGGGATGTCACATGGACTAAAAACAGACACCCGCATTCAAGGTTTTCATATGTTGGTCGAAATGACCTTTGTCCTTGTGAATCCGGGAAGAAATACAAAAAGTGTTGTCTATTAGAAGAAGGCGTACTCAGACCGCATTGTCAATTTACTTTTAAAGTAAAACCGCCAGATCACCTTCTAACAGTCGAATATATTGATTGAAATGGTGTAAACAAAGAAGTAAGGACGGAGACGGGATTCTGTAGCTAACAAGGATAAAATAATAATGGAAAAACTGGCATATGTCATTTTGGGTTGGTTATTGGGTATAGGTGGACAATTTTTACTTGCTCGAAATATAAGTATCAGAAATATGAAGAGTTTTAAAACCTGTTTGGTCTCAGAACTTGAAAATATTGCTTCCGTGTTGTCTTGGGCATATTATCTTTTAAACTGCAAAATACGCAAATTTGATAGTAATAGCTTTAGGTGGTGGGTGATAGCCATTAAAGAATTTGATACAAATATGTCTGATGATGAAAAAGAACTTATTAGTAAAGTAGAGTCAAATTTTGAACAATGTTCAAAAATACATAAATTAAAATATGGTAACACAAATAATAACTATCTTTTTGTAAAAAAAATACGTTTACCCTACTTAGAACAAAATCTAACATCTATTTCGTTACTAGACTCATCTATTCAAAAAAATATAATGTCTTTGTTGAGACAAATTAATACTATAAATGAAGAAATCGAGTTGCTAAATTTCTATTTTAAAAAAGGATTTGATCTGAACTGTACAGATACTGATGAAATAATAAAAGGATTTACACTAGATGAAAACCAAATAGCGGCATATCATAATATTTCTCGTCACATTAAAGATACTATTGAACTTATTCGGGAGATTATTAGATGTACTATAAAGGCGAAGTAATACAATGTTTTGTGAATATTTCGATAATGGTTCATGTAGAAGTTAGTATAATCAAAATCCGTAAAAAACTTGTTATATATTTAAATAGAAATAGGTCAAGTTGTTGATAAATCGGGTTGTACAAGTAAGGGTTATTAGCGTGTGGGAAAACTGTATAACAAACGTAAAGTAATATCGATAGTGGCAAGAAAACTAAAGAATTTATATAAGGATAATGCACACCATAATCTTAAGGTTCCGTTAGATGAGCTGATTTTTATTATCTTATCGGTTCGTACTACTGAGAAAGTCTACATCAAAGTGTATCGTGAGCTAAAGAAGAGATATCCGCGGTGGGATATGTTGTTGAAGGTACCTCCAGGGAAATTAGCAGCACTTATAAAAGCTGGTGGAAAGTATAATGTTAAAGCGGGGTATATAAAAGGTATCATAGAACAAGTGATTAACAGGTTCGGAAAACCAACGCTGGACCCGTTGAAATCCTGGTCAGATGCAAAGTGTGAGGAGTATTTGGTATCGTTGCCGGGGGTAGGTAAGAAAGTAGCCAGGTGTGTTATGCTATACGCCCTGGGGAGAAAAGTATTCCCGGTCGATTCACACTGTTGGCGAGTCAGTAGAAGATTGGGATGGATTGAGAGTAGGAGGAATGTGCCGACAACGCTTGACATGGATACACTGCAAAAAGTAATACCAGTTGAGCTTAGATATTCGGCGCATGTTAATTTACTCTCGTTAGGACGTGATATTTGTACACCGAAAGACGTCAGGTGTAGTTTGTGTTGTATAGAAAAAAATTGTATTAAAAAACAAGTACTATTTGAATGAAAACGAAAAAACTATGGCAGTTCCGATGGTATTTTGGTATAATAATTTCTAAAACGGAGAGAAATAAATGGTTAATGCAACAGAGTTACTTACGATAAAACAAGCTAGTGAGTGGGCAACTAGCTATTTGAATAAACACGTATCGCCATCTAATATTTCATATCTGATACAATATGGAAGGATTAAAAAAATTGGAGACAACGGAACTACATTAGTCAATTTAGGCGATTTGAAACAATACTATCAGTCATTTCTGGGTCAACGTGAAATCAGTTGGAAAGAAAAATTAGGTAAAGACTTAAATTGGGCGTTATCATTTGATTATCTTAAAGAAGCTGAAACCACAAAACATGTACATCGTCTACATCCGTATAAGGGCAAGTTTATTCCTCAACTGGTAGAGTATTTTTTGGATGAACATACGGACGATTTTAAAAAAGAAGTTTATTTTCGAAAAGACGATATTGTTTTGGACCCTTTTTGTGGTAGTGGAACTACTTTAGTTCAAGCTAATGAACTTGGTATTCATGCTATAGGAGTAGACATATCTGCTTTTAATGTAATGATTAGCAACGCCAAGATTGGAAGATATAATTTAACCGAATTGTATAACGAAACAGATAAAATCACGGAAGCTCTAAGGAAATTTATCGCTGATTCAAATACAATAACTTTTGAAAATCACTTGTTAAAAGAATTACAAGTGTTTAATAATAAATACTTTCCCTCGCCAGAATTTGAGTATAAATTGAATCGAGGAGAAATAAATGAAGATAAATATGGTGATGAAAAAGAGAGGCAGTTTTTGCCGATATACTTAGGTCTTATTAAACAATACAACATACAACTTAGACAAGAGAAGACCGGCAGCTTTTTAGATAAATGGTATTTGAAACACATACGTTCTGAAATCGAGTTTGTTAATAGGCTCGTTGAGAAGGTTGAGGATTCAAATTTAAGGAAAATAATAAAAATAATTTTAAGTCGTACCATACGTTCTTGTCGGGCAACAACTCATTCGGATTTAGCAACGTTAAAAGAACCCATTACGACGACGTATTACTGCTCAAAACACGGGAAAATATGTAAACCTTTGTTTTCAATACTAAGTTGGTGGGAACGGTATAGCGAAGATACGATTAAACGACTTATTGAATTTAATAAAATAAGGACTGATACGTTTCAAACTTGTTTGACAGGAGATACACGTACGATAAATATATTCTCTAAATTTAGAAGGCAAGGAAACAAATTTGATACGCTTCTTAGGAATAAAAAAATTAGGGGAATCTTTTCAAGCCCGCCGTATGTTGGATTGATAAATTATCATGAACAGCACGCATATGCGTATGACTTATTTGGGTTTGAAAGGAAAGATGAGTTAGAGATAGGTCCGCTTTTTAAAGGACAAGGAAATGAAGCCAAAAAATCGTATGCTCAAGGAATCTCGGATGTATTGAATAACTGTAAAAAGTATTTTGCCGATGATTATCACGTGTTTTTGGTAGCAAATGATAAATATAATCTATATCCGACAATCGCCAAACAAGCTGGGATGAAAATAGTAAGCCAATTCAAACGTCCTGTGCTTAATAGAACTGAAAAAGATAAGGGTGCGTATTCGGAGATAATTTTTCATTTAAAAGGGATATAAAAATGCCACTGAACAAAATGCAAATAACCCAAGTTGAATCCGTTCTAATAAAGGGGCTTAGAAACAAGTTTCAAAGTTATAAACCAGAACCAGCTTCAATGCCTTTTCATACAAGACTTTTAGGAAAAGATAGATTGGCTTTGTATTCATTTATACATTCTTTGAATACTAATTTCGGAACAAGTATTTTTGAGCCTGTTGCACTTGTTTTGGCAAAACAAAATTATCAAGAAGCAGAGACGCATGTTGTTGCAGGGAATTACATAAGTAAAGAAGCTCATACGGTTATTCAAAAAATAATGGACGATTTAACAACAGCAAAGAAAGAACCAGATAAAGAGAAAGAAATTGAAACCATAAGGAAAGTATGTAAGACATCAAATATGCAAAAGGTTAAACCCACTCAAATAGATTTACTAGTACACAAAAGTAAAGATGAGCTTTTTTTATTTGATATTAAAACGGCAAAACCTAATGCCGGTGGTTTTAAGGAATTTAAGAGGACGCTACTTGAATGGGTGGCAGCTGTATTAGCTTCAAATCCGTCGATTAAGATACATACACTAATTGCGATACCTTATAATCCATATGAACCGGACCCCTACAATCGTTGGACAATGAGGGGAATGCTGGATTTGGATAAAGAACTGAAAGTGGCGAGCGAGTTCTGGGATTTTTTAGGTGGTAAGGGTGCATATGAAGATTTGTTGGGATGCTTCGAGAGAGTAGGGATTGAGTTAAGGTCAGAAATAGACCAATATTTTATAAAATATAATAGGTAGACCAGTAACAAAAGCATTTATTGTTCAAGGTCTCTTTAAGTTAACATTGACGGTTTTTCTAATCTAATCAGATAGTACTTCAAGTTATAATTTTGTGAGTTTCAAATCCTAGCTCCAGTTCTGTATATACAGTAAGATGCAATGCGATATGGCACAGTAAGAGTGGTTACTTTGCGTCTGGGAGTGATAAACTCCTGAAACAAAGGGAAAATAGTATGAAAAGATGTGTTTTGACATTGTTGACTAAAAATGTATAATATCATTAAAAGTAATTGAGGGTAACAATGAAAAAAAAAGGAAACAATACTGACATAGTAAAACAAAGAGAGATACTTCAGCTTTTCAATATTTTAGGAATCGCAGAGAATTCGCTAAAAAAATATACAGGTGCAGAAGATTTTGCACGTTCAATAAAAAAATGCTCAATCCCTCAAGACGAACAAACTACTTTTGTTTTGTACTCCTCAGAAAAGCTGAATGAAAAGGATTCTATTTAATATGCCTAACTGGACTAAGGTATTATCGGAAATTAATGAATTTCAACGACAAAACAATCCTTTGGATGCTGTGCGAAACAAATATATGAAAATATTAAATAAGATTACGAAGAGAAATGTTATAGCATACTATTCGGGTTGGTTATCAAAACCCGGGAACGCTGGAATATCCGATTCCGACAAAAATGCTTTTATGACAACTATACATCAATTGGATAAAACAAAAGGATTAGATTTGATATTACATACTCCTGGTGGTAATGTGGCGGCAACCGAATCTTTGGTTGATTATTTAAGAGCAATGTTTGGTACAAATATAAGAGCCATAATACCTCAACTTGCTATGTCTGCTGGAACTATGATAGCATGTTCTTGTAAAGAAATTCTAATGGGTAAGCATTCTAGTTTAGGTCCCATTGACCCACAGTTTGGCGGTATTTCAGCACAAGGAGTTATAGAAGAATTTGAGAGGGCAAAACAAGAAATTAAATCTGATAATTCTACGATTCCTGTTTGGCAAACTATACTGGCAAAATATCATCCAACTTTTATAGGTGATTGTGAAAAAGCAATAAAATGGTCCGAACAAATGGTGGTAAAATGGTTAATGGATGGTATGTTTAAAAACCAGACAGATGCCAGAAAAAAAGCAAAAAGAATTACCAAGTATTTGTCAAAACATGAAATATCTAAAACACATGAAAGACATTTTTCTCCTGATGTCCTTCTTCAAAAAGGGGTAAAGGTTATACTGATAGAAGATTCAGGCAAACCTTTTCAGGATACTGTATTAACGATACATCATGCTTTTATGAATACATTTGCCAGTTCTTCTGCTATAAAGATAGTTGAAAATCATCGTGGTGTAAAAATGATATTTGTTGCTGCTAAATAAAGAATGAATGTTTTTACTTTAGATGATTATGACTACATATTAGAAATCGTGTAGATTCCGGTTCAAAATTGCCACTTTTCGTAAACTGTACTTGTGAAATTTGAATGCTGGCAATTATGGCAAACTTCAAACCGGACAGGGTGGCAACTTTCACCGGATTACACAGTGGTTTTAGTCAAGATAGCGTTTTTATCGGCTTATAAAACAAGGGCTACATACGAGAAATATGAAGAAAATCGCGTCATGGGGTGTTGGTTTGGGATAGCACGGAGATAGCAAACTCGACGGATATTACCACTCAGAAATTAGTAGATCCGAGGCAAAGAGTGGCAAGAAAATGGAAAGAATTGGCAAAAACAGGAGACAAATAAAATGACAAAACTGTTGAATTTGTATTGCCAAATAAGTAATATGTAAAACAATGGGGGTGTAGCTCAGTTGGGAGAGCATCTGCATGGCATGCAGAGGGTCGCCAGTTCAACTCTGGTCACCTCCACTTAACTTTAACAGATATAAATAAAATCCCCCGGTTGCCTTCAGAAGAAGAAAACCGAGGGATTTATTTAATTTACAGATAGATAATAACTTACTTCGCTTTACCTAAGATCCGGAAAACTTTTGTTCCGCAATCCGGGCATACGCCTTTAACGGCTTTCATACCGTTCTTCATAACGACTTCCGCACCGTCTTTGATCTCAACTTCTTTTTTGCACTTCATACATCTACCCTTAGCCATTGTTACGTTCTCCTTTTTCGAAAAAATACTGATTAACTAATACTACCATTACCTACACAAAATATATTATATCAAATATTTTTAGTTCGTCTACGGTTTAAATATTGTTAACGCGATATACCTAACCCCGTCATCGCCTTTACTTGTATGCGTGTAATATACTGTTAACACATTACCATCAGGTAATTCCACTGAACTTGGATACCCGAGATCACCCCCGGGTGCGTCTGTGTATAATACAAGCTCGTTCTCAATATCCCAGGTTTTACATTCATCCCGGCTGATACACGCACGGACGCCATAGGGTGCTTTGCGGTACCCATAGGAACATAATACGTTGTTGTTACTCAATAATAACAAGTTTGACGGGTATCCCCAGAACGATGTGCGTACTGCCGGGGTCCAGGTTCTCCCGTTATCTTCCGATACTGACTGGTAACTAAACCCCACCTCCTGCGGTGTGGGCCGGCTGATACACACAACTTTATCATCAGAAAGTTTTAGTAAGCCCGGTTCCTGAAGGCCGTCTTTATTATCTTGAGCAGTACGTATCTCCCCAACTTTCACCCAGGCCGTACCCCTGTCTTTTGAACTTACAAGCACAACGATACTTTTACCCCCGGGCCCACCGTATAGTGGCAGTAATAGTTCACCAGGCTGGACTTCAATCGCAGGTTCTGATGTTGCGATCAATCTCAACGGCGGAACGTCAGTAAGGTTCGCCACAGGGCCATCCCATGTTTTACCTTCATCCACCGACCTCCAAATATATACCCCTGGGACACCGGCATACCGGTACTTTCCAAAAGTGTGTTTCCTTGATGTCTTAACCCCCCGGGCTTTCATCTCGTCCGTACTGACATATAATTCCCACATAAATGAGGATAGTATCAACGTCCCGTCTTTCATCTGCATAACTGACGGGTCCTGGAGGCCAATTGATTCTTTCCCCGATACAACCTCACCCGCGGGTTGCCAGGTTTGCCCGTTATCCTTTGACCGCATAAACGAAATTTTTGATTCCGGATCGATATGCGTAATCTTCTTACGACGCGGAGCTTCACGGAAAACAACGAGTAAGTCACCGGACTGTAGTTTGACAACCCCGGGGAATGTACTGTAACTTTTATCATTTTGGTATACCACGCCGGTTGAGATTTTCACGGTGCTTCCCTCACAAAAGTTTATGGATGTCGCAATAGCAACCAATAAACAGGACAACATCTTTTTTTGAAGATACATCTTCACTTTTCCTTCCCAGGTTTATCATATAACTTTTTTATAAAACATAATTATAGCTGAGGGTTGGGTTGACGGTGTTACCAACAAACCGGTATCCATTAGTTCACTACCCGTGAGTTTAACCGTTTCTTTCTTATCAATATCTTCCACCTCGTATACAGCTTCACGTTCAAGCCCGTATAACCTGAACTTCATAGCAGCAACCGCGGTATTCTCCCGGATAAATGCCTGTAGTACACCCTCCCCTGATGACGGACAGTTAAACTGCCACGCGAGCCAGTGGTTGTTATCGTTGATATATGGGGTCAGAGGGTAGTAATCACCTAAGAACAGTTTTGTAATTCTTTTACGTAAAGCTTCAACTTCGCGGATAGTATTATAATCCTGTGTTTTATCACGCATGTCATAACCGTATATTATAAACGGCGCAGTAAGAACACTGCGGATAAGATATCCTGTTTTATTGATCCAAAACCCAGTCCCGTAATACGGTATCCACGAAGATATACTGTATGTATGCTGCTGCTGCGCCTGCTGGTTAAATATATAATCCGACCGCAGTAACGGCACGCCGCGGCGTAAAGTTTCAACATCATTCCTTCTCCCGCCTGAAGCGCAGATATCAATCAACATCCCGGGATGGCGGCGCAGGAGTTCGTCAAGGTATGCGTATAATCCTTCAACATATCTTATCTCTGTAATCCCCTGGCGGCAGGGAGTATCATTTGCACGCCAGTAGTTCAGCGGTTCAATATTAAAATCCGTACGGTACAAATCAATCCCTTGTTCATTAATAACTTTATCCGCGTGTTCCACCCACCAACTCCTCGCGTCTGCATTCCCGAGGTTTAATAGTTTCCATTCACCGTCTTTCCCCAGGCCAAGTAACCATTCCGGATGGTTTTCGTATAACCACGTCCCCGGTGTCACGCGTTCAGGTTCAAACCATACGATTGAATTTACACCTTTTTTATGCGCGTAATCGGTGATAGAGCGCAACCCGCCGGGAAAACGGGTTTTATCAACTTCCCATGTACCGGTTTCATGCCAAGTTTTTTTTACGGGATACCACCCGGCATCCATCCACCAGAAATTGATTTTGATACCTTCCTCAAGATACCTATCCAAAAAAAACTTTTGCCATGTTTCGTTTGTCTGCACCATTTCCGCGTAATACAGTGAACTACACCCCGCGCACATTGGTTCCAGCGGTTTCCCGTTATTCCTTAGCATATTATGCTCAAGCATCCACCGGCGCCAAACATTTTGAGAACGGGTACGGTTGTTCTCACCATGCCAAAACTGGAGGACAACCATTGGGTTACGCACTTCTTCCCCGGGGAATAGTTTGAACCTCGTAAGTTCCTGCCCACCGGTAATGAATACCATTTTTTTGTTAGCCACAAAAAAATTTAGTGCCCACTGTCCTGCCCATCCTAATGCCAGGATGACACCGCGCCCGGCGTATTCAAGGTTAAAATAAGGAAAGTCGCTATTGACAGGACGCCCGCCGCAGGTGGAAATACGTTTTGCCTGGCGGTACATCAGCGTTGTACGATGGGGACGGTAATCATCAGCAGAATTCGGGCTACCTGTATGGTGGTTGAGAATAAAATCAGTATTTTGGTCAGTTTCGTTAATACCAAACCCGGCACTTATAGGCATGAGGTTCGAGATTATACCGGTATCCGTATCCCCCGTGTTTTTAAGAAATAGTGTCCATTCAATAGTTGGGTAGTCGTTATAAAGTATGAGTACGCATTTTACCTGTAGTTTGGTTTCAGGTAAAACAAACTTTACTGTATACCTTTTCTTTCCAATTAATTTCTCTTCATAAACTTCTGCAGGAATGTTTGGAAATAACGTTTCAGTTTTTTTGTCGTCATACTCAAACCCAAACGGTAGTTTATTACCCGTATTCTTTGATTCAAGAACACTTAAATATTCAGTAATCCATGCTTTGCATAAATCAAAATCGGATGGGGAGACTAATGACATATCTACACCTTATAAATCCCCGCACCGATATACCGTGTTTTGTTCTCATCATGGAAATAGTACGCCGTAAAAATACTGCCATCCGGGAGTTCAACAGAACTCGGGTACCCGAGGTCGCTACCGCTACCGTCAGTACGCAAAACATTTTCGCGTTCCATATCCCAAGTCTTACCCCCGTCTTTACTTATACACGACCGCACACCAAATGGTTTACGGCGGTAACCGTACGCACACAAAACGTTGCTATTCTTTAACAATAACAAACTCGCAGGGAAGCCCCAAAAAGGTGTACGTATCGGCGTAGACCATGTTTTACCGTTATCCGCTGACACTGACTGGTAACAATACCCTTCACCGACAGGTAACGGGCGCATAATACAAAGTATATTCCCATCCGGTAGTTTTAGTAATGCAGGTTCTGATAATCCTTCCGGATTATCCGCTGCAGTATTTATCTCACCTGTTTTTGTCCATGTATTACCCTTATCTTTTGAACTCATAAGTACTACCACACCTTTATTCCCGGGATGGCCATATAACGGTATCAATAGTTCACCCGGCTGGGTTTCAACTACAGGTTCTGATGTTGCAATAAGCTCGAGAGGGTCAACTGAGGTTATCACCATCTGAGATTCTGTCCACGTATTACCGTTATCCGTTGAACGCCATATATGGGTACCGATCACTGAAGCCCTGTGATATTCTAAATAATTATGTTCACGTGAATACCTAATCCCCCGCGCAGTAACCTCTTCCTCCGTCTTGAACAGTTCCCAGTCAAATGAGGAGAGTATCAACGTCCCGTCTTTCATCTGCATTATTGACGGATCCTGGAGGCCAACAGTACTTTTCCCGGAAACGACTTCACCTGTCTTTTCCCAGGTTTGCCCGTTATCCTTCGACCTCACGATTGTTGTCTTAGATTCCGGATCAATATGCGACGGCTTGCCTCTCCATGGTGCATCCCGGAAAACTATGAGTAACTCACCGTTTTCAAGTTTTACAACGCTAGGAAATGCGCTGTAATGTTCCACGTTTTTGTACACCGTAATTGTTTTGATATCCATTTTTTATCCTTTCATTAATGTGTTCTTACCACATAATAATAGCAAATTCGTTGTGGAGGACACATTAAGTGTTTTGAGTTTATAGTATTCTTGTATTACTCGCTTATAACTTCATCACTATAATCATTCTCTGTATCGGTAGATAAAAGACTCTCTTCCTGAATATCTTCTTCAGCTTGAATTTCTTCTTCAGTAATGGCTTCCGTAATGTCATTACCTATGTCAAGTTGAGGTAATAGTGGTTGAGATGGTATATTAGTAACGGGAATAACAGCGGGTACTGTTTTTTTTGTGGATCTGCCAAACCCTATGATTACTCCTGCTTTATGCAAACCCCCGAGTTCATGTACGGTATATGCGTAATCAATTGCAAAATTTGAGATCTTAAACCCAATACCCACACTGTATTCCCCGGTATTTATTCCAAAACGCAGGCATAAAGGTTTTAGCAAGTAAACCTCTGTACCCGCATAATAATCTAAGGTTACCGATTTATATAACTGTTCAACGTCAGCTGTTATTATCCATAAATCCTTAAATATTTTATACATCATACCACTGCGTAAAGATACCGGCGGGACAAGTTCTCCTGCGGCATACACGTTACGCACCACCCCTGCAAGCGTCAACCGTGAATTAAATAATGTTTTGGATAACCCTAAATCCACAGCAGCCATTGTTCTGTTGTAAGTATAAAGTTTTATATCTCCAACTTTTAACGATATTCCCCAGGAAAATGATTCATCAACTTTTTTCCCTGCACTAAAACAATACAGCGTCTCGTAAATCGATATAGTATCACCACGTTGCCCGTTTTCGTCATATACCTTAAACCCGTCACTCGAACGCTGGTACACAGCCATTCCAATATTAGTATTTAAAAAATTCAACAAGTAACCACTCACAAACACGTCACGCGTATCTTCCGGCATATTAGCACCATATAAATATATTTGTTTATGTTCCATCCTGCTAAGCAGCGCGGGGTTCCAATAAACAACTGATGCGTCGTTTGTATACGCTACACCAGTACGTCCAAGCGCCACCTGCGCTGCGCCCATACCATAAAAAGTTAACGGATACGCCACACCGCCAATATCCGCTGATACGGCGTAATATTGTGACGATACCAACTGTGATGCCAGTACTAAACAGATAACAGCATTAATAAAAGTACTGTATTTCTTCATCAGTATTCCACCAAAAATTTGCTTACTGTAGACACACCTTTATCTGTAACAATTTTAAATATGTACCCGCCAGGAGATACACGCGTACCATACTTATTATACCCATCCCACTGCACAGTATTTGGCCCAACCTTTGCACCGTTTTCCCCCGGCATTATCTCCCATTCCTTCACCAATGTACCATTGAGGTCGTATATCATAATCTTAATCGCCACATCATTACTCAAAACATACGCGATGTTAAGCTTACTCTTCATAGGATTCATTACGGAAGGATACGAATATACGAGTGCTACCGATTCATATATTGTTCCAACAAATACTGCTTTAGACTCCGGTGACCACTCACTCCATAGACCTGCGTTATTTAGTGCACGGGTACGGTAAACATAACAATTACCTATAATCCTGATATCATCCGCGGGAAGAACAGAATTATTATAATTTTGAGTAGCATTGTTACCAACTGTAACATAATCCACATCGAATTTAACAACATCAATTGTTCTCCACACAGGATCATTATTCACGCGTTCCTGCAATTCATACAAACTGACCCCTGACCCAACACCATTCATCATTAATTCCGCAGGAGTAGGATCCATCCCCGGAGAATGTATAGAGATCGTAAAAATCCCTTTTTCCACATTTTTCTTTCCTGTAAAAATGTTCTCAGGGATCGGCGCGCTGTTACTTAGTAACATTGGCGGAGTAAGGTCAATCATTACCACACAACTCTTAAGAGGGCCAGTTTTAACCTGACTTTTTTTGATATTGTCAAAATCAACGTATTCATACACAGACGCCGCTTTCAAGTGCACATAGTACCGGTTTCCATGAGTAAGCATTACTGGTACAAGTATTTCATAAACGTTTTCGTTGCTAATTGATACATCCCGCATAATTCTTTTCCATCCCAAAGTTATTGAATTATAACTGCCTATCTCGCTGCTTGAATCCATGGCGGATGACGATGTGCCAACAGCGTACATAACTCTTGATAGATTCACTGTTCCATCATTAGTTAGTAAATTAATTTTGAACGCAATACTGATTTTACTAGAATTGGACTTCCACGCAGTTGACTGCACCCCGGGAGTTAAAGGATCAGCGTCTATGTATTCAATATCAGGTGAAGCAAAATGTTTTATGGTAACCTTTCCTGATTTCAAAGGGAATACACTGGAAGTGCTTATAATAGCCGAGGCCGGGTTTCTTGTAATACTCTCAATCCCAGGTATTTCAATCTCAACCTCATGTTCTTCGGTGTTTATAACATTCACATTACCACTAACTCTATTTACCCACCCAGCCATACCCGTTATAAATATAGAACTTTCAGTATCGGTAATATAAACTTTAGTAGTCGTACTAAAAACAATGTTAGCTATACCTTTGCGGAAATCATTCGACCCATTAAATACACTAGCTACTAATCCTGTAGGATCCAGGGTATCAGTTGACGACAATACCCCGTCATTGTTTACATCGCGGTATACCCAAAGTTGAATGAGATCACCCTCACCGTAATAGTCAGGATATTCCGAACTAGTACCCGCTTTCTCAATCGCACCGGTTTGCCGTAATTTTAACCCTGTCAATTGCACGACATTTTTGTTTGTCTTGAGTCTCAACCGTAATAATGGCAATTCTTGTGCCTGTTTGACAGTTACTGGCGCAAGACTTTCAACTGTCACATTAAGTTCAGCTGGGACAATCCTTGCTTTTGAAAGCGTCTCAAACGGTAAATTTGTTGATAAAACAATATTGGGTTCATTAACAACAATACGTAGGTTATCCATAATTCTTAACCCCACACTATGGCCCGCCTGTGCGGTATCCGCAATGTCATAAAGTACAAAAAACTTCTTAGGCGCACTTGTTATTGTTTGTGAGGATACTGATATACTGATATTCGGCCCGGCTGTATCATCCGGGAAAACATCCTGCCCGGAAGATATCAACGTGTCTGATATATCCCATAGATCGTTTGCGTTGGAATCAGAATATATTTTTACACAGCTGACATCTTTATTTGTCCCAGTTAATGGTGAAGATGTTCCATATCCTGTTCCCGTACGCTGAAACTGTAGTCCCGACCATATCGCATCAGCTCTATTTGTTGTTAACTGAAACGCGCATATAACAACATTTTTATCACCCTGTGTTACAACAGATGCGGGATATTTATTGGTATCCACCGGCACAAATGTTATTTGGTCAGGATAATCCGTAATCGTTGAATAAAAACTTTCAATAGGAAAATTATCGGGGATAACATAATCCGGTTCCTCAATGATAAGATAGCTTGTAGCAGGTAACGATATCCCAATCCTTCTTTCAACACCGGCAAGATCATAAATATCATATGTAATAAAGTATACCTGTCCTTCTAAATCGGTGCCAATAGTTTCAGGGTTATTAAACACTAACTCGCAATGTTTATTAACAAACTTGTTAAAACCCGCGTTCATAAGTCCTGGGGCATAGCCTTGACGGTCAACTAATATATCTGACATAATACCATACACTATTGCATCAACATTGTGATTGTCTACATTTGACCCTAGTATCCCGCGGGATATCCTACTTAATGTATAACGATTCACTATTCCCATGACAGTAGAGGTTATCGTCATTGTTGATCCATAATATCTCATGATTTCTCTGTCAATCATCAAGTATCCGCTATTCGGGAAAATGGACGTTGAATCCACAACAATATATCCGGTATCGTTCTTTGTATAGATACTCTTTAATCTACCTTCTGGTACAAGAGTAGTGTTCTCGAATCTCTTAGTAGCGTTGAGGTCACGGTATACCTTAACTGCTGCAATATCATTATCCAACGCATCGCCCGTGAGGTTTAATTTTAATCCGCGCCAAGTTACAGCATTATCATTTGCACGAAGTGTGAGTTGCAGAAAACCTCTATTTTTATCACCTTGTTGTACAGTTGCCGGTCTTATAATTTCAGAATTAACTATTAGATTATCGATAGTTGATAATACTCCAGGAGTACCTCCACTAATATCATTATTAATCACTATATTATGATTGAACCATATTCCTAAATGCTCCTGGCTGACATCAAAGTAACTGTTATCCCTGATTGAAGCACCAAAAAAATGCCCGCTAACTGCCGTCGGGCTAATATCCGCTGCTATATAGTATACCGTAGGTGTTGCAGTGATCAACACATACTGTTTTCCATAAGTCGTTTGGTCCATCGGGTACGCAGGATCATCCAACTGTACTTGTGACATATTATCATTGAAATACGGTTGTCCTACGTACGACTCACCTAATTTTATACCAAGATTATTATCATTGCCCTTATATACATAAAGCCGTTCAATATCGCTATCCTCATACCGGTTACTTCCAGGAGAAAACATTTTTATTCCCAACCCATATAACCGCACGTAGTAATTATCACATGAAAGAGTTAACTTCAATAAAGGAACATTCCTCTCACCCTGTTTTATCGTACCAGAGATTACGGTACCTGATGTATGAGTCACGGCAACTGTATTATACTGTGCCCGAGTAATTCCGGATATAGTATTTTGGGTTACAGATGTGTAAGATATTATTTCATTCTCAACAACAGCGTATCCGTACTGTGGAAACATAGCAGTTGAGTCTACATGGAAACTCGTATCGTCTACGCTTGCCGTATCTCTTAATACCATACAGTTAACGGGGCTGATTTTCGCTGTGACCGTTCTTGGGCTAGGAATTATTGTTCTTTGATCCGATATGTACGACAAATCTATTGTTGTACTTGACACATAATTTGGCGAGGCTATCATAAACGCTTCATAATTTGTTAATTCGACGGAAACCTGCTCATTTGGCGTTGCGGTATCACTAATATCCATACTTACAAAGTAACGGTTGCTTATGCCTATGGATAACGACTTTTCTGCAGTAAATATGCGCTGTTGGGTCACAGTTGAGAATATAATCGCGCATTCACCACTGCGACCGTTATTATTAAATGTCCCCGATCCGAGCAATACATCGCTGTTTGTATCAAATACCGCATTATTGTTTATATCATACCATATACCTACCCCGTTGATATCAGTATCACTAGACCTGGTCGTTCCTACACGGGTAAGCTTTATACCGGTCCAATACGCATCCCCTTGATTGGTTTCCGCAGTAAATGCCATGATTTCATTATTCTTAGTCCCCTGCATTAAATATTTATATGTATTAACATTAATCCCTTGTACATTAATTACTGTATTAGTTGACTCGTACGCCTTAAAAGTAACCTCATCTGGAAACTCGTTCACAACAGATAGTGTGTAAATAAAGGGTATGTTATCGGTTGACACTCTATCCGGTGAATAAACGGTAAAATAATTTGTTGTTTCTACTGATAACCCCAGCCTTGTTGACCCTGTTTTTGCAAGATAATCAATGTCATAAGTGACAAAAAACGCCTGGCCTTCCGGTGTAACTTCATTGTACTTCCTTGATACTACTAACGGGATTTCAACTGTCCCGTTATTAAACGTGTAAGCGTTATACTTACTTAGTGATGCTAAACCGTTTTCTTTGTCATAATCCGTAAACACACCATCCCTGTCACCGGTAACGGTTGCCCCTGCGGAATGTTCTTGAACTTTAGTACCGCATATCCCTCGAGTAGTAGTCACTATCCGATAACTGTTATTTGTTGAGAGTAACTGATTGTATTCCATTTTCTCGGTACCAACAGCAATGGTTCCGGTTGAAGGGAACCCGGATATCGTATCTATCCAAATTGTGGTATCACCGGAAAGTACCGCCTGTGCAATTATTGTGGTAGGGTTCATATCCTTATAAATATTAACTTCTTTAATATCTCTATCCCCTCCTCCGCTTACACGGTCAATCTTTATTGTTTTTAGGATCGCTGAATTATCATTTGTTGAGAAGTTAAGTTTTATCATAACAACGTTTTTATCGCCCTGTGTTGCAGCAGAGACTGCTACGTATTGCGGTTCAACTTTCATAATATCTATTGTCGGAACAATACTTACCATCGCACTTAGAATTGGATAAATATTTTGGCTACTATTTACCGTGGCGTTAATAGGAATAAAGTCCGGGTGGAATAAAATTTCAGCGCCATGACTTGACCCGATACTTGCTGATGCATTGAAGTCAAATGTAATGAAATAGTACTGAGTTGTGGGTGTCACCTGGTCATACGCAATATCATTCGTTATATCCAATATCACACTGTTATTATCAAACTGTCCCGCATCAGTCACTGGTATATCGATAGATGGTTCAAATACTTTTGACCTATTAGTATCCAACCATAACCGCACTTGTTTTATATCACTATCACTCCCCCCTTCATCAGCACAATGCATCACCTTGACTTTATCTAACCTCGCGGGATATTGATTTGTCCACAATCCAAGCATCAACATCGCAACATTATTTGTGCCCTGCGGGACATTAAGAGTTGTTGTTGATTTTCCTGTAGAACAGTTTATATAGGTTGCAGCAACGCTATTATACATAACACTAATTGTCTCGGGTGGGACACTTAAAGTCGACTGGTACGACCGTATAGGAAAATTGTTTTTTGCAACCTTCACCGTAGAATTTGTACTCATGAATATATATCCGGTTTCTTTGATTTCTAACCCTAGACTCCCTGAACGGTTGGTGTTGGAGGGTATACGAACTGTTAAAAAGTACATTTCTTCATTCTGTGGGATAATTTCTAGTACTGCTAACAAGAGGTCTGCATAACCCATCACATTAAAGACGGCAGATGATAAGAATAGATCCTCCGCAGAGCTATAGTCCCCAAGTATTTTATCCCCTTCGAAAGTACCATTAGAGTTACTGTCCTTATATAACGCAACTTCAGTTATTTGGTTATACGGCAACGTACCGGTTTTATAAACTCTTAGTTGATTTATTTGCGCATAATTAGTAGACGCTTTGGTTAATGGATCTATGCGTAATCTAAGAGATAACATAGCTACCGGTGACGGGCTCTCCGCTATCGATCCCTGTCCCTGGTATAAGTGCTTTGCTATACCTATTTGCATTTTCTCATCAGACTCCTCAGGTGCAATATCTTTTGGAAACACAATAATCCCAACGATATCAATGTTTTCGGAAGATAGCATCCCGTCGTTTGTATGACCGTTGATGTTAGAATTATTATAATCCGTCACTCCGATAGTAAGCGTCTCCTGCATAACATCTTGCACGATGAAAGTTGTTATCCCGGCATCGGTAGTAGTGAACTGGTATAATGCAGGGGTAAAACTTGCGGTTGATGAGTTCGTCCAAAATATCACTCTTCCGGTATAATACTGCCCGTTAACCGGATCACCGGCCGCAATATTTTGATAAAGATCGCGTGCTTTAACAGTTATTAAACCCGGAGTATCTACGCTAAGACCCATGATGTGATAAGCATGGTTAATCGAAAAATATGCCGCAGTAGTTGGTGTAATAACCTGCTGCTGTACCGCATCATCCCATCCTTTCGACGGGTATTCGGAACAGGTTATGATAGGGGTTGAAGCAATTTGGTCTTTATAATAAAAGGCCGTACAGCTTTTCCCTGATTCAAACAATAAATCTTTTTGTTCTGACCATCCATCGTCCACAGTGGATATATTAAACCTTGCCCAGTTTGATGTCGTATAAAGTTTAACAGTGACATTCTCGTTGATAGGTGACTCATTCCCAAAACTATCTCGCGTCTGCAATTGCATTACAGTATCCATTGTGTTACCGGATGTATAATCAGGATAATACTGTACCGTTGTCCCGGCAATTAATCTGCGTGGCGGGGTAGTGAATACAATTTTTGATACCTGTGCAGGATTTACAGTGAACCCGCTTGAGATTGCGCAAGCATACACCGCCGGTGTGCTGGTATCTACCGCCGTAATCGTCCAAGTAGTCCCCGCGGTTTTGAAATTCGCTGTAATCATAGCCGTCCCTGAGGAAAGAATGACATTAATTGGAAGGATATTATCTGCATGCGGATTATTTGTTACCAACGATACTGTGATTGTTGAAGAAACAATATTCCAGTTATCATCCGTCGCATTAATTGTGATAGTAAACCCCACCCCTGCGGTTTGTGCTGAAGGACTGCCATTTTTTCCGCTTACCGTTCCAGTCGCAGCGGTTTCACCTATTAACAATACCTGTAAACGATTACCTCCAAATACAGAAACCCGGGCATCGATAATGACCGTAATACAGATAATCAATACGGACAATAATCTGATAATCCAAGGCATAAATACAATCGTTTCCTTTTCCATAATATTGTAGAGCGCGTTTTATAAGAATGTACAATATGTCAACATTAATAGCACAAAAACCCTTTCTTTACAACTTGACCAAGAGAACCCTCTCTTATGTTAGACAAACAAAAATGAAAAATTATTCATAATATAATAAAAAAGTTTTTGTATGATACTTCTATTATGTTATACAAAGTTGTACAAAAATGGCTGAACAAATAAACACGTTCTCCGCGTTCAAACACCGCAACTTCATGCTCCTATGGATCGGCACCGTAGTTTCGCATGTCGGTGATTTTATGCAGATGATCGCGCAAAGCTGGCTGGTGTTAACCCTCACAAACTCGCCGTTAGCTATTGGGCTGGTAGCCTTTTGCCAGGCCGCCCCGAGGTTGGTATTAAGCCCGTTACTCGGCGTATTCTCTGACCGTATGGACCGCAAGAGATTTATGATATTTGCGCAATGGGTAGCGATGCTGCAGGCGCTGGTATTCGGTGTATTAGTAGCTTTTGATGTTATACAGTTCTGGCATATAATCATAATCGCACTGGTACTCGGTATTGCGAACTCGGTAGGGCAGATTAACCGCCAAGCGATGATATCCTCAATCGTACCGAGGGAAGATATAACCAACGCTGTAGCATTAAACGCCGGTGCGATGAATGCCGCAAAAGTTGTGGGGCCTGCGATCGCCGGGATTTTGGTTAGTACAATCGGTATAGCCGGGTGTTTGTTTATCAACGCAGCAAGTTTTATCGCGATCCTCGCAGCGCTGTACCTTATGGATATACCAAAAGTTGAACGCATGAATAAAATACGTAGTGTCACAGCCGAAACAATGGAAGCCGTGCGGTACGTTTTTAAAGACCGTGAAGTATTACTCGGTATACTGATAGTTTACGGGATGGGCTTATTTGGTATGGCGTACTCGAGGTTGATGCCGGTTTTTGCGCGTGATATTTTGTTTATGGGCCCTGAGGGTTATGGGTACTTAATGACACTCCCGGGGGTCGGCGCTATTATTTCCATACTTTTTATTGCCAACCTCAGAGGAAATATTAACCGCGGAAGAATCGTAATAGTTTCTAACCTCATTTTTGGGGTTACACTACTAATTTTTTCATTCTCCAAAAACGTGATACTAACCGCCGCGTGTTTAATTATGCTCGGTGCAAGCCAGCTTTTCTGCAGGTCTTTAACCAACGTTATCATCCAGCACAACGTCCCGGATGAAATGCGTGGCCGGGTATTAAGTTTTATGTTCATGGATATAGGGCTCTGGGCAATGGGCTCATTTTTGTTAGGTATGCTCGCGGAGTACACCTCCGCGCCATTAGCGATCTCAGTTGGTGCAACGCTTTGTATGATGGTCCCGCTGACAATCTTTGCGTATAAACGCACGCGTAAAACATCCTGACATTTTTGTGTTTAACAAAGTATAATAATAGGTAAGAGGTGTTTAAACATATGGATAATTGTGAGGAGAAAAAAATGCATAATGACGGGATGTTCAGTGTTGCGTATTTATTAACGGTGCTCGGGGCAATTATTTATTATATCCAGCACTCAGCAAGTTTTTGGGGTGGTGTCCTTGGGTTCTTAAAAGGCTTGATCTGGCCATTATTTGCAACCATAAAAATACTTGAACTCCTGAAAATGTAATAATCGTGTTATGAAAGAAATGGATTATACTAAGTATAAACTCAAACCCGCGGGTGATATTGCTGCGGGAATAAAAAACTGCGGGTCTTCCTACTGCGTTGTTGCGTGTAATAAATGTTTTACTGAATACGTTAAAGACACAGAACCCGAACCTGAAACACTGACGGCGGAACTCAAGACTGCAGGATTAGCGAACCCCAACATTTTGAGGGTAGATTTTTTGTGTAACAAAAACTTTAATGAAAAGATTATTTCAGGATTTATTTCTGATAACAAATCATCCAGTATTGTCGTGATCTCCTGCGGTATCGGTGTGCAAAGCGTTGGGTCATACTCCGCAATACCTGTTATCTCGGGCTGTGATTCTATGAGTTACTACGGCCACCACGGCATTGCGTTATCCTATAACCGCTGTGACGCCTGTGGGCAGTGTTATCTAAACGACACCGCCGGTATTTGTCCGGTAACCGCCTGCGCTAAAAGTTTAGTCAACGGCCCCTGTGGCGGTGCGAAGGATGGTAAGTGTGAAGTAAACAAAAACAAAGACTGCGGATGGGTACTCATCTACCGCAAACTCGAGAAACAGGGACGGTTAAAAACTTCGGTTACGCATCCCGCTAAAATCCGTGATTACAATATCAACACATACACAAAAACAGCGGGGTACACAAAAACCATGCGTGACCGCCGGTTCACCGGCTTTTACGGCGGGTTTTATCCAATTGAACATAAAGAGTTGAGTGAAGACAAAAGTATAACCGTTATACCTGCAGGAGATATTGTTGCGGTACCGTTGGCACAGCATATAGGCGCACCCTGTACAGCAGTTGTGAAACCCGGGGATAATGTTACTGTTGGACAGTTAATCGGCAAAATCCCGGAGACCGCAAAAACCGGGTGCCCGGTACACTCACCCGTCAGCGGGACCGTAAAATCAATAGAATACCGTATTAACGCATTAGGGGTAGAAGTATTGACAGTAATGATTAATAACGACGGGAAGAACACTATTTCCCCATCCATAAAACCCGGTGGTGATACGGATAAACTCACAAAACAAGAATTGCTGGAGATCATTAAAAATGCCGGGATTTCCGGTATGGGCGGTGCAGGATTTCCTGCGTGGCTAAAACTAAACCCCGTAAAACCTGTTGATACCGTTATACTCAACGGTTGTGAATGCGAACCGTATCTCACAACGGACTACCGGTTAATGATAGAACACGCGGAACGCATACTCTACGGCCTCAAAGCAATGCAAAAAACTACAGGTGCGGTGAACGGCATTATTGCGGTGGAAGATAACAAACCCGCAGCGTTTAACGCGTTCACTGCGGTATTAACCAAAGAAAAAGAACAAGTTAAGTATCCCAATATTACAGTGGTAGGCGTTAAGACAAAGTACCCGCAGGGCGCGGAACGCATGCTTATCACACGGTTACTTAACCGTGTAGTTCCCCGTGGCGGGTTCCCCTATGACGTTGGCGTGGTTGTACAAAACGTAGCTACAGCGAAAGCCGTGGCGGATGCCGTTCTTGAAGGTATACCATTAACCAACCGCGTAGTAACAATCACCGGGGAGTACATCAAAAACCCGGGTAATTATGAGGTGGCTATCGGGACAAGTATACAATATTTACTTAACCACTGCGGTCTAACCGCACCGTTAACTGATACAGTATTAAAACTTGGCGGGCCAATGATGGGTATTGACGTGGATTTCACAAAGGATAATTTTGATTTACCAATAACAAAAACCACTTCCGGGATTACGGTAACCAACAAAAAAGTAGTTGAAAAACTTAGCTGCATAAAATGCGGGCGGTGTGTGGACGTATGCCCGATGGAACTATCACCTTCGCGGTATGTATACTACGGAACAAAACAGGATTGGAAATCCATGGGCGATACCGGGGTGATGGACTGTATTGAATGCGGCTGTTGTGAAAACATTTGTTCCTCAAAATCGTCGTTAGTCGCTATAATAAAACAAGCGAAGAAAGAGTTAAGGAAGAAGTAATTCTTATGCTGATAACACAAATAAAAAAAGTTGATGATTTACTTAATACCCCGGAGAAACGCGTTGTCCTGATCACCTGCCTTGGTTGTTATGAAGCATTTTTCCCGTTGAAGGAAGTTGAAGAACTAAAGAAAATTTTAACCACAAAAAAAGATGTTGTAGCTGACGTGGTAACCGACTATTTATGTAATCCTGACTACTGTGAACCCAACCTTGCAAAGCATACTAAACAAATCGCTGATGCGGAGGCTGTGATAATCTTCTCCTGCGGGGTTGGCGTACAAACTTTCTCAGTGTGCAAAGGCGCGGATAAGGTTGTGTATACCGGCTGTGATACTTTGTATGTCCCCGGATTTCAGGGGATTACCGCGATGGAGCACGACTGTGACCAATGCGGCGACTGTATGTTAAACAAAACATTTTCTATCTGTCCCATAACCGCGTGTTCTAAAGGATTACTCAACGGCCAGTGTGGCGGTACAAAAAACGGTAAGTGCGAGGTTGATAAAGATATGCCCTGCGGGTGGGAACTTATATACCGCCGTGCAGAAAAAATGGGTAAGTCTAAGGAGTTAAAGAATATAGTCAATATACGTGACTACTCCAAGATGATAGTCGAACCGGAAAAGAAAGGGTAGTTTATTAAGATGAAACTTACAGAACTTTTTAACAAAAACGAATTCGTGATCACCGCGGAAGTTGGCCCGCCAAAAGGGTTTCATATTGAAAACCTTATGCACGAAGCTAAGACCTATCTCCGTGATAAAGTACACGGGATTAATGTTACGGACAACCAGTCGTCAGTTATGCGGCTCAGCGCATTGCCTGTATGTAAAGCCCTGAAAGATGAAGGGTTAGAGCCGGTATACCAGATAACCTGCCGTGACCGTAACCGTATAGGATTACAGTCCGACCTTCTTGGCGCTGCAATGTTCGGTATTGAAAATTTGTTGTTACTAACCGGCGACCATCAAACGTTAGGGGATCATAAAGGCGCAAAAGGTGTGTTTGACCTTGATTCTGTATCACTGATCCACACCGTAAAAAAGTTGGAATCCGGGGAAGACCTTATGGGTAATAAGTTAGACGGCATACCGCCTTCGTTTGCAAAAGGCGCGGTGGTTTCGCCCTGCAGTGATTCTGTGGATGTTCAATTAGCTAAGATGGAACAAAAAGTCGCGGCGGGTGCTGAGTTTTTTCAAACCCAGGCTGTGTATGAACCCGAAAAGTTCGCAGCGTTTATGGAGAAAGCTAAACAATTCAAGGTTCCTGTGATGGCGGGTATAGTATTCCTGAAATCCGCGGGGATGGCAAACTTTATGAACGCAAATGTTGCCGGGGTATATGTTCCCCCGGTGCTAATCGACGAATTAAAGAAGGATAAAGAAAAAACTAAAGCCGGGATTACCGGCGTGGAAATCGCGGCGAAGCTTATCAAAGAAATGAAACCCTACTGCCAGGGAGTACATTTGATGATGCTCGGGATGGACAGCAAAGTACCCGATATTTTGAAACAAGCAGGGATCTAGGCTAAAACGGTTTTTTTAATACGCGTATCGCATCTTCCGCAGTGTCAGTTGTGATATAATCCACACCCCACGCAGCGTAACGTTTCATGTTTTCAATATTGTTAACTGTCCACACAACTATTTTTATACCCTCGGCATGCGCTTTTTTTATGAACTCTTCCGTTAAACTCGCGTAGTGGACATCCAATCCGGTAAGCCCGATTTTCTTTATTACATCGATGTTATTGAAATTGTAGGGTATACAATTCTTTGTTTTTGAATCTCTTACCTCGCGTAATAACTGAAATGTCCCGCGAATACCCGGGATTTGTTCTTTCGCATAGACAACAGTTGGTTGAGAGAATCCTATGATAACCACCTGTGCTGCCTTGCCGCTGGATTCAATTACGCGTTTGAGTTCCGGTATAATTTCTTTCCCCACCTTTATCTCGACAAACATTTCTTTACCTTCAGGTATTGTCTTAAGCACGTCTTCGAGTAACGGCACTTTTTCACCGGTATATTTCTCGTTCTTCTGTCTTCCAACGTCCAAACACTGAACCTCACTCAAAGTAACAGTTGAGATTGCCAAATTATGCCCGGAAGTACGTTTAGCTGACGGGTCATGCATAAGTACGATATGCTTATCTTTTGTCAGGCGGACATCAATTTCCACGATATCCGCACCAAGCTCCCACGCAAGTTTTATCGCTGCCATCGTATTCTCCGGTGCAGTGACTGACGCACCGCGATGCGCAACAATTTTTGGGGTAACAACAGTGCTAGAATCAATATTTACTGCTGATAATAAGGAACTGGTAATACACACGAAAACGGTAATTAATATTATCACACTGTTTTTTATCATAATTTTATTATACCACAGAAGATATGGTGTAAATAACCATTTCATTATTTTATATACTATTATCTAAATTAATAATATTTAATTAACTTAAATTTAGGAGGCAACCGAGTTTGTTTATGAAAAACAGTTTTGTAATACTGTTATTACTCACTTTACTTTCAATAACAAATACCACTGTGTTCTCCGCAGTACCTACAACCATAAATTTTCAGGGACGGTTGACAGACAGCATTGGCCAGTCGTTAAACGATACTACTAACCTGAATTTTAGTATATTTGACACTGCAACCGGCGGGACTGCTCTTTGGACAGAAACTCATACGAATATCAGCGTACTCAACGGTATGGTAAATATAACCCTGGGCAGTTATACCGTGCTTACCCCTGATCTATTAAAAATATACCCGCTCTGGCTTGAAGTGCAGGTGGAAAGCGATATATTATCCCCCCGGCAATTACTCTCCGCAACGCCGTATTCAATTATTGCGGTGGACAGCCTGAAATTATCCGGTAAAACGTATGACACGTTTTTATCTACTACCGGGGGAACAGTTGCCGGTACGCTAACCGCAGAAAATATGTGTATTGGCACCACCACTCCTGTCTTAGGCAAACTACACGTCCAACTTCCTGCGTGGTCCAACCGTGACACAGATACACAACACGCAATATTTGGCATAGCCCCCAGCAGCGGTGTGCGGGTAGGATACAACGCTACTAATAACCTTGGAGTAATCAATGTTTTGAAACCCGGTTTTGCATGGGGAAATCTAGCTTTACAGGAAAGCGGTACCGATACTGGTTACGTAGGAATCGGAACCACAAGCCCTAAAGCCAAACTCCACGTAAATTCCGGCACTGCGTATAACGCAGTAATATTTAATAGCCGCGCGTCAAATGCTGATGCAAACACATTACTTGAAGGGATTGGCGGCTACAACATTTCTATGGGAGTTTCCACAACTGGGCTCTACTTGTATTACTCCGACTCGTCGAATGTTGCGCGAGTACAATCTTTTACAGGGACAGCGCTAGACCTCGCGGAAAAACTTGAAGTCGGGAATAAGTGTTTGGATAAAACTAAAAAATCTGTCCTCACCCCCGGCGATATTTTGTGTATGGACCCGGAAGATACAATGAAAGTAATAATATCTGGTATACCCTATAACCCCAACGTCCTTGGGGTGATATCCACAAAACCGTTCACCGTTATGGGT
>Ga0265292_1000840_pt1 | contig 33691 bp, 26 predicted proteins | sample Munlanlewell296A_FD_189080 | JGI IMG/M metagenome (GOLD analysis project Ga0265292, IMG submission 189080) | Leachate microbial communities from a municipal landfill in Southern Ontario, Canada - Leachate well 296A | ecosystem: Engineered > Solid waste > Landfill > Unclassified | place: Canada... | reverse complement strand
AAATCTACCGCCAACTTCCTTTTTGTTTCCTGGCTGTCTTTGCTGCCTCGCTTTTTTATCATTATCATCTCATAAAGATACAAAATAAATTTTAATGTATCACTAAATTATGCTCTCATTAATAATTAGCCTTGGGTGAGTAATATCAAGTATCTGATAGAATCAAATGTATACAATTCCCTTTTTTTATTTCTTTCTTTTTATATCAAAAAAATATCCAAAATGGATAGCTGCCCTGTAAAAAGGAATGTTATCTTTAATCCCTACCAATTATTGCCTATATGAATGCTTCATCACAAAAAAGCAGGCGCCGCTTCCTGCGCAATGCAGCGGCTATCGTTGCTGGTTTTTCAATTGTTCCCCGGCATGTGCTGGGCCGTGGTTTTATCGCCCCAAGCGATCAGCTTACCAAGGGAATTATTGGCGTAGGCGGCATGGGCCGTGGCCATATACCCTATGCCGGTACAAGGGTTGTAGCCATCTGCGATGTAGATAAAAACCATTTGCAGGAGGTAGAAAAAATGATTGGTGGCGGCGTAAAAACCTTCCACGATCACCGCGAACTGATTGCCTTACCCGAGGTAGATATCGTACATATTGCCACCCCCCCTCACTGGCATGGCATCATGGCTATAGAGGCGGCAAGGGCCGGAAAAGATATCTGGTGCGAGAAACCGATGACACGCACTATTGGCGAAGGCAAGCGTGTGGTAGAAGCCGTACAGCAATATAAAAAAATGTTCCGCCTGAATACCTGGTTCCGGTTTGAGGATAACTTTTACGGGATGAATACAACCGTAAAACCTATTAAGAAACTGGTAGAATCCGGTTTGCTGGGGTGGCCCCTCACCGTTACCGTTAGTAAAACAACCGGCTTCGACTGGAAATTTTATTGGGTGGGCAAAACTAAACTGGAAACGCAGGCCGTGCCGGCTGAACTGGATTATGATCGCTGGCTGGGACCCGCCCCCTATAAACCCTATAATGCACACAGGATTCACCAGACTTTCAGGGGCTATTGGGATTATGACGGTGGTGGCCTGGGAGATATGGGCCAGCACTATATTGATCCCATTCAATATTTTCTGGGTAAGGATGATACCAGTCCGGTATTGGTAGAAGTGGATGCCGAACAACAACATCCCGATGCCTGCGGAACCTTCAGAAAAATAACCTTCACATACGAAGATGGCTGCAAGATTATCCTCGATGGTGAAGCCAAAGACCCGGATGCCGCATATATTGAAGGGCCCAATGGTAAGTTATTCGCGGGTTTCAAATCAACCATCCCCAACCTTCGCGAAAAACTGGCACTGATGCCTGACCCTGCACCGCAGGTAACCGATTTTCTGGAATCTGTAAAATACAGAACCCCTTTTGCCCTGAATGAATCGAACGGCTTCAGGTCATGTACCATTATTAACCTTGGCAAAATAGCCCTGCAACTGGGCCGGTCGCTGCACTTCGATCCGGTTAAGCAGGTTTTCATCAATGATGATGAAGCCAATCGCATGATCAATCCGGCCATGCGGGCACCTTGGGATATTTAGGTATGATATCAGGTTTCTATTATGTTCAATCAAAACTGCTACATGAAAAAATTATTTTTAGGTTTATTGCTACTCACTACAGGTTTCGTTCAGCTATCCGCACAAAACGAAACGGTAACCAATACGATTGTTGTTTTCCCTTACCAGCGCCCGGCAGAAGCCGCTGCTGCCCTCAGCAGCATGCAGTTGTGGAACAAAACCAACTGGCATGCTTTGCTTATTATGCTGGATGATGATTCGTTAAAATTAAAAGCCAGCTATGCACTAAGCGCTTATGTTAACCAGGTAGCGAATGACGCTGGAAAGAAAAAACAGACGGCTGCCATTCTATCCAACAGGTGGGCCGCTGCTCAATCTTTTTATGCAAAAGATTTTATTATACAACAGCTCGGTTTATTGGGCGATAATGCTTCCGTGAAACTATTAGTTAAGCTACTGGATGATGAGGTTTATGCAGGTAATGCCGCCAGGGCGCTGGCTTCCATTCAATCCGAAGCTTCTATTGCCGCGCTTAATAAGGCATTGACAAAAGCAAAAGATCCCTCGCGCAAACATATCCAGGCGGCGCTGGACAATGTAAACAAACCATTACCCGATATAAAAGCGGCTGGTAGTATCAAAGCCGCCAAACAAAATGCTGTACAACAGATACTCTCTTTACAAGACCAGATGGCTACTGCCAAAAATCCTTTACAGAAAAAGAATATTCTTGCAGAAGCCGCCCTTATTAAGGGTTTCAGCTCATTTATGTTTGTAAGCAAATCTTTACATGATCCGGAAATCAATCATGCTGCCGCTCTCATTACTGCCCGTCTTGCTTTGGCAGATAAAGATATCAGGGGGCCTGTGGTTAGAGAAACACTTGAAAAAGCGCTTCAACTAATCAAGGGTGAAGACAGTGCGCTGCTGGTAAAAAATTTAACGGCACATTTAAAAGTGATGCCTTATGATAATGGCTTTGTATCACTCTTTAACGAAAAAGATCTTACAGGCTGGAAAGGCCTCGTTGGCAACCCCATCAGCCGTTCAAAAATGTCGGAAAAAGAATTACAGGATGCACAAAATGCTTCCAGTGAAAAAATGAAAAACGACTGGATCGTAAAAGATGGCCTGCTCGTTTTTACAGGTCATGGTGATAACCTGGCCACGACCAAACCCTACAGCGATTTTGATATGTATGTTGATTGGAAGATCACTGAAAAAGGAGATGCCGGTATTTATTTAAGGGGCAGTCCGCAGGTACAGATCTGGGATACTAGCCGCAGAGAAGTAGGCGCACAGGTAGGATCCGGCGGATTGTATAATAACCAGGTTAATCAAAGCAAACCTTTGGTAGTAGCCGACAATAAAATTGGTGAATGGAATACCTTTCATATCATCATGAAAGGCGCAAAAGTTACTGTTTACTTAAATGGTCAATTGGTAACCGATAATGTAGTACTTGAAAATTATTGGGATCGTAAGCTACCTATCTTTTCAAAAGAACAGATAGAGTTGCAAGCACATGGTACCTATGTTGCGTATAGAAATATTTACCTGAGAGAAATTCCTGAAACGATGGTTACTATTTTGAGTGAGGAAGAAAAGAAACAAGGATTTACTGTTTTGTTTGATGGAACAAATCTTGATCAATGGACAGGAAACACTACCGGCTATCGTAATGAAGAAGGCGCCATTGTTACACATCCTGAACTGGGTGGTATCGGTAATTTATTTACCAAAGAAGAATATACAGATTTTGAATACCGTTTCGAATTCCAGCTCACACCCGGTGCCAATAATGGTCTGGGTATCCGCGCCCCACTCGAGGGCGATGCGGCGTATGTGGGAATGGAATTACAAATACTCGATAATGAAGCGGAGATGTATAAAAACCTGCAGCCCTACCAATACCATGGTTCAGTATATGGTGTGATCCCTGCTAAAAGAGGCTATTTAAAACCAACCGGCGAATGGAACCAGGAAGAAGTGGTGGTAAAAGGATCGAAAGTAAAAGTTACTGTAAACGGACAAGTAATTCTTGACGGCGATATCAAAGAAGCCTCACTCAACGGTACCATGGATCACAAAGAACATCCCGGCCTGCTTCGTACCAGTGGCCATATTGGTTTTCTGGGGCATGGAGATGTGGTACGCTTCAAAAATATCCGTGTAAAACGACTATAAAAAATATCTTCCATTCCTTCATTCTCTCATTCATTCATTGAATCATGAAACTACTATCCACTATACTCCTCGCTTCATGCATATCATCTTCCATTGCACAAATTCCAGACTCTACTTTCAAAAATCTCAAATGGCGGAATATCGGTCCGTTTCGTGGAGGCAGGGCCAATGCCATTGCAGGTGTAATTAATAATGATCAAAAATTTTATACGGGCTATACGGGTGGTGGTGTATGGACAACAGAAGATGGCGGTATCTCATGGAAAAATATTTCAGACGGGTTCTTTACTGTTGGTTCTATCGGTGATATAGCCGTAGCTGAATCAGATCCGAATGTAGTATATGTAGGCACCGGTGAACACGCGGTACGGGGTGTGATGACCAGTTATGGTAATGGCGTTTACAAATCGACGGATGCCGGTAAAAGCTGGAAAAATATCGGGCTGGAAAAAACCAGGCATATTGCAGAAGTAGTGGTACATCCACAAAATTCAGATATCGTTTATGTGGCTGCACAGGGTACTGTTCATGGCCCCAATAACGATCGTGGTATTTTTAAATCAACAGACGGTGGCGCTTCCTGGAAAAAAATATTGTATATAAATGATAGTACCGGTATTGCGTCTCTTTCGATGGATATGACCAATCCGCGCATTCTCTATGCCGCTTCATGGGAACACCGCAGGTTTCCCTGGACTGTTTCGAGTGGCGGCCCGGGATCAGCCATCTGGAAATCTACCGATGAGGGAAATACCTGGACAAAACTCACAGAAGGATTGCCTGCTGCCATGGGTAAGATTGGTATTACCGTATCCAGAGCCAATCACAACCTGGTCTTCGCCATCATCGAAACAGAAAAAACCAAGTCAGGTCTATACCGTTCGAATGACGCGGGTAAAACATGGGCCCTTCTTTCTAATAACCAGGATATCTCAGCGCGTTCCTGGTATTATATGAAAGTGTATGCGGATCCGAAAAACGAGAATACGGTTTTTGTACTCAATGCGCCTTTGATGAAATCGATTGATGGAGGGAAAACATTTGCATCGGTTGGTATTGCTCATGGCGATACACATGATCTCTGGATTAACCCAAACAAAAACAATATTATCGCACTGGCAGATGATGGCGGTGGCTCTATCAGCTTTGATTATAACAGATCATGGTCAACGCTCATGAATCAACCCACGGCTCAGTTCTACCGGGTAAATACAGACAATACTTTCCCGTATAAAGTGTATGGCGGTCAGCAGGATAATACATCGGTTATTATTGCCAGCCGTAATAACAGCTATGACTTAACAGAAACCGATTGGCAAAATGGTGCGGGCTGCGAATCTGCCTATCTCGCTTTCGATCCAAATGATCCTACCCTGGTGTATGGCGGCTGTTACCAGGGATATATTGAAGTGTTGAATCGAAAAACAAAAGAATCCAAAGATGTGCAAGCCTATCCAACCTTAAACCTTGCCATCGACCCCAAGGCTATGAAATACCGTTTCAACTGGAACGCACCTATACTGGTATCGCATCATGATCCGAAAACCATTTTTCATGCGGGTAATGTATTATTAAAATCAACCAATGGCGGAATCAATTGGGAGGTAATCAGTCCTGATCTTACCAGAAACGATACAACCAAACAGGGTCCCGGCGGTAAACCCTTTACCAATGAAGGCGCGGGTGGTGAGAATTATAATACGATCTTTTATGTAGCAGAATCCAAGCTGGATAAGGAGGAGATATGGACAGGCAGCGATTGCGGACTGGTACAAGTTACTCTCAATGGTGGTAAAACATGGAATAATGTAACGCCGGCGGATCTTGCCGAATCGCAGATAAACAGTATGGAAGTATCAGCGTTTGAAAAAGGAACGGTTTATGTTTCGGCAACCCGGTATAAATTCAATGATTACAATTCTTATACCTACAAAACATCCGATTTTGGCAAAACATGGACAAGGATTAACCGGGGAGTAAAAGCAGATGATTTTATTAAAGTGATTAGGGAGGATACTAAAAATAACAATATACTGTATGCAGGAAGTGAAAGGGGTTTTTATCTTTCTTCCGATGCCGGAAATAGCTGGAAGCCTTTTCAATTAAATCTGCCCATTGTACCTGTTACCGATTTAATGATCCGCGATAATGATCTGGTGGCTTCCACTGCGGGAAGAGCTTTTTGGATACTGGATGACCTGAGTACCCTTCAGCAATTTGCAGAAACAACCACTGCACAAACGGTGAGACTGATTAAACCAAAAGCATCCTACAAATATGGTGGGGGCAGCGGCTGGCAGGCGAATCATCCCAGGCAAGGAGAAAATGCACCCGAGGGTGTAATACTCGATTATTTTTTACCGGCAGTAACAGAAAAAGATACGCTAACCCTTGGTGTTTACGATGCAAATGGGCTTTTGGTTAGAACCTATACAAATCAGAAAGATACCAGCTATATAAAGTATCCCGGTGGTCCGTCTCCCACAAAAATGCTGAGTGCCGAAAAAGGACATAACCGTTTTCTATGGGATATCAGAACAGAAAGCGTTAAGCCAGATGTAAAAAATGTTTTTGTGTATGGCGATTACAGGGGCTATGCCGTAGTTCCCGGAAATTACAAAGCACGTTTAACGTTAAACAATACAAGTACCGAAACCGAATTGACTGTTTTGCCTAACCCAACTATTCAGGCAACCGAAAATGAGTGGGCAGAGCAACAAAAAATATTGTCAGTAATTGTAGCGGCCATCAGTGAGATGCAATTGGCGGTGAATGAATTGCGTAAAGTAAAAAAACAACTCGCGCATCAAACAGAAATTTATAAAGAGGTAAGTAATGCGGATACAGTAGTAGCCGAAGCCAAAAAATTAATCACCGCCATTGATGCCTGGGAATCCATCATTGTAGAAGGAAGGATACAGAATGGACAGGATGTGATTAACTGGCCCAGTAAACTAAACGCAGAATTCTTTAATATCAAAAGCCTGGCCGATGCATCTGATCCAAGAATAACGCAGGGAGTAAAAAACAGGCTGGCCGATCTGCTGATACAATGGGCTGCTGAGAAAACAAAATTACACACACTGAAACAATCTTTTAATCAGTATAATACCCTGTTTAAAGAGCAGCAGTTGGATGCGATTCAGTTTTGATCGGGTGATTTTAGTAGTTTCTTTACCAGATTAGGAGGGAGCCGGAGCAAAATAATTTTTATTTTACTCAATACTTTGAGTAAAATATATTTTATGTTTGAAAGAGCTCATTTACAGATACTTATAAAAAGAACGTTGGAGGCAAGAAGGTTCATCCAGGTTGTAATGGGGCCAAGACAAGTAGGCAAAACAACCATGGTTAATCAGTTGGTTGAGAAATTATCCATTCCACACCATTTTACATCTGCGGATGCCGTTGCCGCTTCTGATAATATATGGCTAAAACTTAAACAAAGTAAGCGTGCAGACTTTTTGCTCATTATCGATGAAATACAAAAAATTGATAACTGGAGCGAAACAGTAAAATTGTTATGGGATGCAGATACAAGAACAAAGATTTCCATTAAAGTCATCCTCCTTGGGTCTTCCAGGATGCTTTTACAAAAAGGCTTAACAGAATCGTTGGCAGGAAGGTTTGAAACAACTTATATGGGTCATTGGTCGTTTATTGAAATGCAAGCTGCTTTCGGCTGGAATGCAGAAAAATATGCATGGTTTGGTGGATACCCGGGTTCGGCAACATTAATTGATGATGAGGTAAGATGGAAAAACTATATACAATCCGCACTTATTGAAACCAGTGTTTCGAAAGACATTTTAATGACCACCCGAATTGATAAGCCAGCCCTAATGAAAAGACTATTTGAACTGGGCTGCCTCTATTCTGGTCAGATAGTTTCATTCACTAAAATACTGGGGCAACTACAGGATGCCGGCAATACCACAACTTTATCTCACTATCTAAACTTATTAGATACAGCAGGATTGCTCACGGGTATCGAAAAATACGCAGGTACCATTTTACGTAAGCGTGCCTCCAGTCCAAAATTCCAGGTACATAATACAGCCTTAATCAGCGGATAAAGAAGAGAAAGTTTTACTGACATACAGGCCCAGCCAAGGCAATGGGGAAGAACGGTTGAGTCGGCCATTGGCGCCCACCTGCTCAATCATTCTATGACACAAAATTTTACTATCCACTATTGGAGAGAGGGAAACAATGAGGTTGATTTTGTTCTGGAAAAAAATAACAAACTAATAGCTATTGAGGTAAAAAGCAGCCGGGCAGCAGAAACAAAAGGGATGATGGCTTTTGAAAAAAAATACCAGCCGTCAAAAATCCTGCTCGTGGGAGATGACGGTCTCCCCTGGCAGGATTTTCTGCTGACAGATCCCGGTAGTATGTTTTAAATTGGAGAGCCTCTTTTCTGAATTTACCAACCCTTGTTTTGTACCAGATTAGGATTCAGTAACATATCATTAGCCGGAATCGGATACAGGTACTTTTTATCATCATACTTCTTAGGTGTATTATTCAGCCAAAGCAGGTTGCCACCCGTTCCTTTAGACAATTTAGACGTTACATTGTCCAGCAAAAAATAGGTAACACCCGGCACACGTGTAGCAGGTGTTTTATCTACAAAACAAACATCAAACTTTCCATCTTCATTAAGGTCAAGTAATTTGTCTTTAGCAGGAACATAAATACCGTCATATCCTTTTTCTAATAATTTACCTGCCTTCCAGCGTATCAGATCATTATAACGGTATCCTTCAGCAGCAAGCTCAATAGCTCTTTCACGTCTTATCTCTAATAAAACGGCATTGCTGATATCCGGAAATAATTGCTGCATGTAAGGATCCGCACTCACTGGCATTGTTGTATTAGTGATACCAGCACGGGAACGTAAGGCGCCAATGGATAGATTCCAGTCGGCTAAACTAAGTGTTCCCATTTCTGCTTTTGCTTCAGCATAGTTTAACAATACCTCAGCATAACGAGCAATGGGGATTGAGTTATAGCTTTCTGATCTGGTATCAAAATATTTATCGTCCATTGAAAATTTTTGGATCTGGTATCCCGAATAACTCACTGTAAAATCAGGTGGTGCAGGAGAGCCATCAGTTCTTTTATAAGCACCTGCACGAATAGTGCTTTGCAATCTGCTGTCACGGTTCTTTACTTCATATTGAAACTGCATCGTGTCATAACCTGCTTTATCTGTAAAACGGCTGCCATCACTGTTCAGGTATGTATTCATAAAAGTTTTGGAAAGGCCCAACCTGCTACCCAATGTGGCACTGTTGTACCACCAGGCAGCATCGTGCCATTTTTTTAATGAGTTGTTATATACAGCGGCGAGCAATACTTCAGTAGAAACCGGGTTTTCACTGATGAAAAGAGAACGATAATCTTTATCAGGTGCCCCTGTATTTTGCAATTTGTAGGTACCACTCACAATCAATTTGCTGGCCGCATCTGCTGCCTCCTGAAACCACTGTGTAGCGCTGACAGGTATACTGATTTCTGTATGATATTTGCGGAAGGTTCCTTCAAATAAACAAATTTTAGATTTCAAAGCCAGGGCTACCCATTTTGTAATCTGAGAGGCTGAATTATCTTTTGCAACATAAATATTGTTACAGGCGAAATCAATATCAGCTAATACAGAGTCCATCACCAGTATTCTTGAATCCTGGGTTTTATACATTGATGCATCTTCTACATTCAATGTTTTACTGTACCAGGGAACATTGCCAAACTGTTTAACCATGTTGAAATAGAACAAAGCGCGGAAATATCTGGCAATACCCGCATAATGGTTCCTTGCTTTTTGGGTAATAGCAGGGTTATTATAATGTTCCAGAAAATAATTGATGTTGCGCAGGGTAGTCCAGCTCCACCCGGAGGACTGCTGGCTCCCGAAAGTGCCGCCAATATATTGGGGTACTGCATTGGGTACCGTAATGTCTGACATTACATCTCCCTTATAAATAGTAGGGCCATTGGGCAGCATTTGTGTATAAAAGGAATTTACATATAACTGGAGCGTATTCTCATTAACAAACGCCTGTTCAGGTGTGAGTTTATCGAGAGGTGATTTATCAAGGAATTTTGTGCAGGAAACCAGTAATATGGCTGCCAGTATACTAAAAGATATCTTCTTCATGAGTTTACGTTTATATTTCTTTAAAAAGTAAGACTGAACCCGAATGTGTAACTCTTCTGCATAGGGTAAGAAAATCCATCTCCACCTCCTGAATTAATTTCCAGGTCAGATGCTTCTATCACTTCGGGATCGAAGTTTTTGGTATTCTTATACATTGGGGAGAAAGTAAACAAATTCTGTCCGGTAAAGTAGAAACGAATGCTGTTCACTTTCAGTTTCCGGATCATACGCTGTGGCAGTGAATAACCAATAGTCAGGTTTTTCAAACGGATATAACTTGCATTTTGCAGATACCTTGTTTGTGCCACCGCCAGTTCACGCGTTCCAGACAAAGCGGTATACCCTCTGTAACGCGGGAAATACGCATCCTGACTTGGGTTTTGTTCGGTCCATCTATTTAGATTGAACGTTGGCAAAAAGCTATACGGTCTGTTTGACTGACCCCAGAAATATGCAGCTTCTGTGGAAGGATACCAGTCTCTTTTACCCACCCCTTGAAAGAAGAAGGATAGACTGATATTATTCCAATCAACATTACCTGTAATACCATAAGGTAAACGAATGGATGTATTACCTATCACTTTCTGGTCTCCCGGATCGCTCAACGTATTCTTACCGCGGTCAACTTTCCCGTCGCCATTCAGATCTTTGAATTTAAGATCTCCTGGCAGTAATTTGTTACTGTTGGATACTACAAAGTAACTCTGGTTGGCATGTTTTGAAATATCATCCTGTGATACAAAGAAGCCTTCTGTTTCAAAGCCCCATATATCACCCATCCGCTGTCCTTCATAATAGCTTGACAATAACTGGTTAGGATTGTAAAATTTAGTGATTCGGGCAACGTTATCAGCCAATGTAAAACGAACACTATAGGTCAACGGTTTGCCAGCCAGTTTAATCTCATCATTCCAGGTGAGGGAAAGTTCCCAACCTTTCGAAATCAAGTCTGCATAGTTACCCCTTGGTACTGTTGCACCAAATACTGCCGGCAGCGGCTGCCCTGATGTGATCATACCAGTTGTCTTGCGCTGGTACCAGTCTGCATTAAGGACCAGTTTTTTATTTAACAGTTCCGCATCCATACCTATATCGAAGGTGGTTGACTTCTCCCAGGTGAGTCCATTGGGTAACACACCGGGTTGTTGTATGTAATTAGGGTAGGCGCCGTTGATGATGGTTCCGGAAGTTGCAGATGAAATGGTTTGGGCAAAAGTGTAAGGTGCAATATTACCATTTCCAAGCGATCCATAAGAGGCGCGTAGCTTAAGGTTATATAGCCAACCCCTGGTACGATCCATAAATTTTTCCTGAGAAATTTTCCAACCTGCAGAAGCCGAAGGGAAGAATCCAAACCGCTGATTTGTTGGGAATTTGGAAGAACCATCATATCGTCCGTTCATTTCAAACAGGTACTTATTATTAAAAGCGTAATTGAAGCGATAGAAGGCGCCGATAGTTGCCCATTGTGAACCCCCTCCTGTTACTTTATAATTCAAACCGGTTGCCAGATTAAAGTCGGGCAGGTTATCAACCAGCAAACCATCTCTTTGTACAAATGTATTCTTGACCTGGTCATATTCAATATTCACACCACCCAGCAATTTGAATGCATGCTTCTCAAAAATTTGATTATAGTCTGCATATAAATTACCCACATAATAATTCTGGGTTACCTCATTGTTTGACAGATAATTCAGTCCCGATGTAATCAATTCATCAGGCTTGATACTAAAGGGTACCGTAAAAAATTTCCTTTCTTCATTTGTGCTGGTGTATAAAAATGAACCATCCCCTTTCAATGAAAGTTTGTTTTTGATCAACGATGCATTAAAACCGATTGTATTCCTGAGAAAATTCTGAGTAGCCACAGACTTACTTTTACCATAATATAAGTCTCCGATAGAATAAGCGCCAACAATGGTCATTGTACCATCAGGATTTAACATGGGCGACATAGGGAAGGCTGTTACGGCCATTAATCGCCAGATAGCATTCACGCCACCAACAGAGGTGAGTGGATATGAATACGTATAACTTGAGAAATCTGAGTTGCTGTTGACTGTTAGCCAATCCGTTACTTTCACACTTCCTTTAAACCGGAGATTATATCGGTTAAACCTGTCTGTATTATAGCGGAAAATACCATCCTGAAAATAGTACCTGCCCGAAATAGAGAAATTCACTTTCTCGCTTCCGCCGGAAATGCTTAATGCATGTTCCATGGTGGCATTATTGTCTTTGTACAATTCTTTGAACCAATCTGTATTCGCGAAATATTGGTATTTACCTGTCAGGGGATCAATTGTGGTTTGAGGAAGGCCTGGATTTTCTGAATGTGCCTTTAATGAATCAAGGTAAGCAAGTGAGAAGCCCAGTTGAGAGTTAATAGATTGTGGATGAGAGAGATAGTCGTTCCAGGAATAAAAGGATTCATCAAAATTTTTTGCCCAGATATAGGAATCAGACACCAGGTCTGGTGTGGTAGTACGCTGATTGATAGAATAATTGGCATGATAACTAACCTGAATTTTATTAAGCTTCGGAGATTTGGTGGTGATTAATACAACACCAAATGCACCTCTGGCACCATAAATAGCTGCTGATGATGCATCCTTTAAAACAGATACGGTTTCAATATCATTAGGGTTAAGGGTAGCCGGATCACCGGGTACACCATCAATCAAAACCAATGCGCTTCCGCCAGAACCAATAGAAGTTGTTCCCCTTACATTATAGATAGCGCTACGGGTAGGTTTACCATCCACGATCTTAATGTTCAGGTTTGGGATGGCCCCCTGCAAACTTCTCGTAATATTTGCCGAAGGCCTGTCTTCAAAATATTCACCTCCAACCTGGTCAACCGCTCCCGTAAGGTTCACTTTCTTTTGTGAACCATATCCTACAACCACCAAGTCTTCTAACATATTATTAGATTCTTTCATTTTTATAAACAGGGAATTGCGCAAGCCCTGTTTAACTGTAAAATTTTTATAGGTATTATCCTCGTACCCTATATACGAAGCTGTCACATCATATTTACTTCCAACCATCAATTGTTTAAAAATAAACAATCCTTTTTCATTCGAAAAAGTGGTCAGTACTTCCTGTGTAACCATATTCTTTGAGCGAATGGTTGCACCCTGAACAGGATCTCCTTTTTCATTAACCAAAGCCCCACTCACATCAGCCCTGCCGGTTGTTTGGGAAAAAATCTGAGATATCGGGTTAAAACATAACATCATCCATAAAAAAAGAATGCTTGTTTTTTTGCTGATTTTTTGCACCTGTAGATTCATTATTGCGGTTTTAATTGGTCGGGGTTACAGAATATAACTTGAGGTACCCGTGAAACACGAATACAATTTTCATTTAGCAATCTGTATGGCTATTTATTCTTCTGAATGCTATACCTGCCTGATTTTACTTCAAGAGATAGTTCATTTGTTTGCATAATCACATGCAGTATTACATCCAGTTTATCGTGTTGATCAACGGTTCCTGAAAAAAACATATCGGCAATCTTTTCACTATTATACTCAATACTTACATGAAATTTTTTTGCCAGCTTTCCCAGTACTTCCGGTAAGGGCGTGTTATCAAATACCAATGCATCAGTTTGTTCAGAAATCCTATTCGTTTTCTTTACAACTTCAGCCTCTTCCTTTTTGGAATGCATATTGGTTACTTCAACCTTACTATTATCTGTGTGGCAGGTCATTTGCTGACCCGGATTTAGAAATATATTTTTATTCCAACCCTTCCATGCAGGATCAATGGAACGAATCACCACTTTGCCGGTATATAATTTTACGTTGGTAGACTGCTTTTTTTGGTCGATCATAAAAGAAGTGCCTAAGGCAGTTGTAGATAAACGGCCACTATACACCGTAAAGGGATTGGCCTTATCTTTTGCTATATTAAAAAAAGCTTTCCCGCTCAAACTGATATCCCTATTGCCCGATTTACCAAAGGGTACATAATAGGATATACCAGCATGTGCATACAATATCACAACAGAACCATCTGTCAATTTCAGTGTTTGCAATGAATCAGATTCGTTACTAATCTGTTTTAAAATGCCAGCGCCCTTATAGTTTTTTGCAGTAACCGCCGCCTTCATTAGCTTTATTTCGGTCTCAGGACTGTACAGTCGCGCAGACAGAAGCACTACCATAACCACAGCAGCGGCTATATACCACCTTCGCGTTTTTTTGTTCATCCAACTGATGTCCCATTTATTTTCCGATGCTTGATCCTGTTCAGTACCGGCCTGTTCTATACTATATAATGCCGGATACTTTACAGCAGCCATTGGTAGATACAGCTTTTGTTGCAGTAACCATAAATGCTGCTCTCTTTTTATATTATCGGTCTGATCAATGCTTATTGGGTACTGATCATCGTAATTCAACATAATACTTTCCAGAAGTTTGAAATCAGAACTATCCGAAGCCAGGTAAGCAATCACCTGCACTGATTCTTCAGGTGTTGTTTTGTCTTCAAAATATCTTACCAGTAGTTCTTTATTTACCATTCCGGTATATTAACACAACGCTGTTATGAAAACAGGTAGTGATAAATGCCGAGTTAACATTATGGTAATATAGGATCGATATAAATTTATTATTACCATTCTCGATGAAACAGTATTCACAAGATTCATCAATTTAATTTGTGCTTCCATTAACAGGAGCAGACATGCATTTACCAGATCAGGATATACCTACATTTAGAAAGACGGTAAGATTTGAACGCATCTATCAGGCCACTTATTTCAGGCTGATGTATTTTATTAAACGCATGACCCGCAATGAAATTGCAAGAGAAGATTTACTACAGGAAACTTATGTACACCTATGGATCAATCTTGAAAAAATAACAGATGATGAAAAAATATTTCCCCTGTTACGCATGTATGCTACAAATATCATCATCAACTTTTTAAAGAAATCGGCCAGGGAACAGTTCCGTGCAGAGCAATTTTACAAACGCCTGGAACCGGTAACCACACAGGAAGAGGTAATGGAAATAAAAGAGTGCATTGAAAGGTATGAACATATTCTAAAACAGATTCCCATACAGCAGCGTACTATATTCATATTGAGTACGGAAGAAGGTTTTACTTATAAAGAGATCGCCGAAAAAATGAATCTCAGTCCGGATACAATTAAGTATCACCTTACACAGGTACGTCGCACCCTGCGATCACAGTTCCCCTTGCTGAAGACTGTAACGGAGTAATACAATCCGTTTAGTCGGGAAAGACCGTCCGCTTTTGACAGGTGATTCATGCTTAGATTACTTAGCCGGTGTAAGTACAATATTTCTGTATTCAATAGGGCCATGATCGCCTTGCAGCAAAATGGGGCCCGGCTCGCCTTCTTTGCTGTCGAGCGCGCCGCCCGTGATGCCCGGGATGATTTGATCAGTAATGATGGCTTTGCCATTCGCTACTACAGAAACCCTTCTGCCTACCAGTGTGATATCAAAACTTTGCCATTCGCCCGGCGCTTTTACAGCCATCTCATTGGGCGTAAGAAAACCATAGACCCCACCAAAATAGGTAGAGGTTGGCTCTAAGCCTTTATCGTCTTCCACCTGTACTTCATATCTTCCTCTCAAATAAACACCGCTATTACTTCCTTCAGGATACCTGAATTCAATATGCAGTTTGAAATCATCAAACTTTTTGTCGGTCATAATATTCGAGCCCGACTTCGCACTGGTGAGTACGCCGTTTACTACCACCCATTGATTGGTAGCGCCGGAAACATGCCAGCCATCCAGGTTATTTTCATTCAATAGTTGGATAGGGGTTCCCCATTCAGGTGCAGCAGTTCTTTTTAATAAAGGCGCTCTTTCTCCGGTGAATGTATAAAGCTTACCCGTACTGCTGGTAATGGTACCCGTTAGTTTATCTTTCTCCAAAACAGCATCAAACTCCATGTATTTATCAGATTGTTCCCATTGTGGTGGAATACTGAAGCTGATCTTGCCCTCTTTCACATGAACCTGTGCAATTGGGCGGGCACTTCCGCCATCCGCTACAAAATAGCCAACCAATGTTTTCACCCCGGATAGTTTCACTTCCAGCCATGATGGAACCTCTTTTCCATCCATATTCACCGTAAGATCCCAGCGACCTATCACTGCTTTCTCATTTGCCTCAGGAGTACCACTAGCTATGGTTTTGAATGATGTGATGGTTATAAACAATACAGCCATTAATAGGAAATGGATACTGCTGTTTTTCTTGGCTGATAGCAACCTGTTTTTCATATCGTTATTTTTAGCAAGGCTTATTTAACATGGCTAAGCCTGCCGTGAAGATAAATAAAACAGAGGAGTAACCCATATTAAAATGACGGGAAAATTGTTATCAGGTTATTTAATCAGTGCCAGGTTTTATTTACGGGTCCTTTTCAGAAAAGCCGCCCGAACGGGTGAAGGTGCAGGCTTTCCTTTGATACCCTGCCATAAAATTTCATTGAAAACAAGATCAGGCACTGCATCCTCTTTGGTCCAGTCAAATTTTTCTGAGATTCTGGCAAGCGGTGTATTTGGGGGATTCTTCTCATTCAGATCAATATTCGCAGGCAGGTAATTAAACGGACTAAAATCAGGTATCGCTGTAAAGGATCTCCACATAGGGGTTGCAGCCGCGTCATATTGTGTCATTGGTGGTATACCCAGTATTAACTCCATGGTACGTAACATGCCTGAGGTTGTATACATGGTATGATCAACATATTTCTTTTTTACAAAAGGGCCTACCACAAAGGCCGGACTTCTGTGTGCATCTACATGGTCAGGGCCGTTCTGGGCATCGTCTTCCAGAATAAATACCACAGACTCTTTCCAGACAGGGCTTTTACTTAAATGATCAATCAGCATTCCAACAGCCAGGTCGTTATCCGCCACATAGGCAAAAGGAGTGGGCCTTCCGGCACGCATTCCTTCTGTATGATTATTCCCTAACCTGATAGTGGAAAAGTTAGGTAATGCATTACCGGCAACCAGAGAATCAAAATCTCTTTTCCATTGATAGAACCTTGTGGTATCACGTACACCAAGCCCATACTGTGCGTACACTGCTGCATGATTTTTTAAAACAGGTATCCTTGGTTTATTACCCAGGTTATCTGCAATGAACTCACCATAGGTACGGAAGCTAACTTTATTTTTTTCACAATGATCCCATATAAAACCATCCCTGTTATTACCAATGGCCAGTGTTCCGGAAGTGCCATGTGTGCCACCCCTTCCGCCATAACTTGATTGCCAGTTTTTTTCAACATAATCTGTTGCATAGGCACCCATACTCCAATTATGTCCATCCGCACTCACTTCTGCATCCACATAAAAATTATCTAGCAGTACATAGTCCCGGGCAAGCTTATGCTGGTTAGGTGTTACAGCATCTCCAAACAATAACAGACTGGTATCTCCGTTTCCGCCTTTTACATCGCTCAAAACCTGGTCATAGGTTCTATTTTCTTTGATGATATAAAACACATATTTAATAGGTGATGTATTGCCCACTTTCATAGGTATTGGATTACCGGGTTTACCTTCTGCTAAGCGTTCTTTCAACTTGGAATAAGGCGTGTTTGTATACACTGCTTTTGTATAAATGGCCAGCTGTGTGGCCGAAGGTTCACTAATAATACTTAAAGTTCCCAGAAACAGACCTCCTATATACTGAACAGCGGCAGGTTTGGTACTATCACCCTGGTGACTCACTACCACTTGCTTTTTACTAACCGGGCTAGGCCCGCTGGGGTTAGCGAATGACGACATTCCCTTCCCGTTTGTAACAAATATTTTTCCGCCAACCACTTTTACATTAGTGGGGAACCATCCAACAGGAATGAATCCTTTAGCGATACTTTTTGAGGGAACGGATACATCAAATACGGCAAGGCAGTTATTATCGGCGTTGGCTATATAGAGTGTTTTCTCATCATCACTTAAAGCGAGGCCATTGCTGGTTGAGCCGCTGGGTGCGCCGGGATACAATGCTGCATTGAGTGTTTCAATTACTATATTGGTATTGGTATTAATTACCGATACAGAATTATCGTTCGCATTCGCTACATATAAGTAGTTACCGTTTTGGGTTAACCACATTTCATTGGGATGATCACCCACCGGTATTTCATTAATCAGCTTGCCCGCGCTAATATCATATACCAATATTTTTTTATCCCCCCATAAACTAATATAAAGCTTTTGTTTATCTGTGGAAATTTTGCAGGCATAGGCTTCCGCTCCCAGTTCAATTTTATGAATAAGGGCTTTCGTATGTAAATCAAATACGAATAAGCCTTTAGCTTCCTTGGTAACCACGAATAATTGATGGTGAATGGTTTCTTCAATATCTAAGCCGGCGGTTCCAATTGGATTTGGCCAGGGCTTGTCCAGGATAAACGAATCAACCAGTTTCATTTTTTTATGGATGATGGCATATTTATTAACCCGGTTATCATGTCCCCCTGAGGCATACAAAAAATCATCATCCTTACTGAAACTAAGACCATACCAGGATTTTGCGATAGTAATACTATCCAGCCTGATCCCTTTTTCAGCATCGATTAATTCAATGGTTTGTTTGCTCTGTCCGTTATTGGTAACCGCTAAATATTTTTTATGGTTGCTAACTACCAGATTCAATGGCAGATCACCCAGTGGAAGATGATTACCAGCCGGCGTTAATGACCAGCCGTTAGGCAGGAGCACCCTGTTTTTTTCTAATTCAGCTAAGCTTTGACCGAATGACCTATTTAAAAGTAAAAAACATGACAGCAGCAGAATGGTAAGCCTGATTTTTGATTTCATTTTTCAATAGATTACTTGCAAATAAATTTGGGGAAACGCATTTTTACTATTCGAATGCAATGTAGTATTCCGGTATTTATATTTATATTTTGACTGGAACAAGAAATTGTTAAGTTAATACAACCGGAAAAATATAAGGCTGCTATGACCGGATATTAATTATTAAAATGAAGGAGGGGGAGGAAGTGTATATAACTATATGGCCCTGCTAAAGGTATTCGTATTCATTTGTTTGCGCCATAACTGCAGGTCTATCGCAGCGCTGATATTTCTAATAAACAACATGCCTTTCGAAGTTACTTCTATACTCTTCCCATTCAATACCACTAATCCGTCTGCTTCCAGTTCAGTTAGTTTTGAAAACGCATGATTGATAAAATCAGCGCCCGGTATTTCCTGATCCATTATGGTCCTGTTTTCGCACATCAGTTCCAGTATTTTTTTCCGGATAATCACATCTTCACGGCTCAGTAAGTGGCCATTAACCAATGGAAATAAACCCATACTTATTTTCTCTTCATAGGCTTCCACTTCTTTCTCATTCTGAGCAAAAGCGTTCCAGGCATCGCTGATACTGGAAACACCCAGTCCAATAATGAGCTTCGATTGGGTAGTAGTATATCCCATAAAATTCCGATGAAGATTACCGGTTTCAGCAGCTACAAATAATTTATCCCCCTTCAATGCAAAATGATCCATGCCAATACTCTTAAATCCGGCTTGTTCCAATAATTCTTTTCCGCGATGATACATTAGCCACTTTTCAGATGCTTTTGGAAGATCAGCTTCTGTATAACGCCGTTGAACCTTACTTTTCCAGGGCACATGCGCATAAGAGTAAAAAGCAATTCTGTCTGGCATGAACTTTTTTATCTGTCCAATCGTGTGTTCAACACTACCAATGGTTTGATGCGGAAGCCCATAAATCAGGTCAATATTGATACTTTTATATTGGTACTTCCTCGCCCAGTCAACCACTTCTTTCGTCTTCTCAAACGACTGGATCCTGTTAATGACAAACTGCACCGTTGGATCAAAATCCTGTACCCCTAAACTAATTCGATTAAATCCTACCAGGGCCAATTGTTGAATATGTGCTTCGGTAGTATAGTTGGGATGTACTTCTACACTGAATTCATGATGATCGCTTACCAGCGCATCTTTTGTAATTCCATTGATCAGCAGTCCCAGGTTTTCGGGACTAAAAAAAGTAGGTGTTCCGCCACCCAGGTGTATTTCTTTGATAACGGGCACAGATGGCAATAGCTCCCGGTACATTCGCCACTCTGTTAATACCGCCTGTAAATAGGGGTCTTCCACCGCATGGTTTACGGTAATCCTTTTGTTGCAGGCACAGAATGTGCACATATTCTCGCAGAAAGGCAGATGTATATAAATGCATATCTCACCGTTCTCTGTATTAAAAGTATCCACTACGGTTTGCTTCCAGCCGGCCTCATTGATGGTAGAAAAATCCCAATATGGCACAGTAGGATAACTGGTATACCTGGGGGTGGGTACATCGTACTTATGCAGCAGGTTCAATATGGGATCGTTCATGGACTATATTTTTATCGTATGACTGACTACTTGTTCCTTATTTTTTTATACAGTTTTATGGCGCCCATCAATCCCCCGATAAGTAACAGTAGCCCTACCATTCCCCAAACGAAACTGATACTCTCTTTTACTGTTGCCAACATCACTATAGCCATTAAGAAAACAGTAGCTACTTCATTCCAGATGCGTAACTGTTGTGAGGTATAGGTAAACTTATGTGCCAGTTGCTGCCGGAAGATCAGGTGAAGTGTATAATGATATACATATAGAAAGGCAACAAAAACCAGTTTAAGCTGCAACCATTTACCGGATGTTTCTGTCAATTGCTTATTCCAGCCCCCATTGAACATTACCCATACGCCAAAAATAAGTGTGAGTATGGCAGAGGGCCAGGTAATACCGTACCAGAGCCTTTTCATCATCACTTCAAATTGATCTTGTAACGCTTTTCTTTCTGCTGCGGGTTTGTCGTTCGCTTCTGTGTTGTAAATAAACAACCTTGGAAAATAAAAAAGCCCGGCAAACCAGGTAACAATAAAAATAATATGTAGCGCTTTTAAATAGGTATACATCTTACACAAGTATCATTTCTTTATTTTCAGCCGAATACGATTGTATCCATCGGCTTAAGGCGTCTATCCAACCCGGATGGGTATTTAAACAGGGTATCATGGTATATTCCTCACCACCTGCTTCCATAAATGTTTCCTTTCCCCTTTCAGCAATCTCTTCCAGTGTTTCCAGGCAGTCGCTGACAAATGCGGGGCAAATAATCAAAAGCTTTTTAATTCCCCGCTTCGGCATTTCTGCTAAACGGATGTCTGTAAAGGGTTGTAGCCATCCTTTTCCTAAACGCGACTGGAAAGAAATACTATATTTTTCTGAAGGGATAGCCAGTTTTTCTGCAATCAGTTTGGTGGTCTCAAAACACTGGTGGCGATAGCAGTAATTGTGCGCTGCTGAGTTTACCTCACAACAGTTTTCCGACTGAAGACAATGTTTTCCTGTAATATCACTTTTCTTAATATGTCGCTCCGGAATACCATGATAACTAAACAGAATATGATCGTATGCTGTAAGCAGGTAAGATTGCATATTGCCTGTCATCGCATTAATATACGCTGTATTGTTATAAAAAGGCTTGATAAATGTAAGCTTAAAGGGATAGTTCTTTTTATGATAGCATTCCTTCGCGTATTCTACTGCTGTTTCGTATGATGACATAGCATAGTGCGGATAAAGTGGTATTGCAATTACTTCGGCTATATCAGGCTGCCGTACTAATAAATTATCAAAAGCTATGGTTGGGGAAGGATTGCCATATCGCATGGCAATCTCAACAGGTTCGGCTACCCTTTCCTGCAGAGCGGCCTGTAACTGCCGTGTAAACACAACCAGGGGGGAGCCTTCTTTTGTCCAGATAGTTTTATAAGCTTCTGCCGACTTTGGCGACCTGAATGGAACAATGATGCCGCGTACCAGCATTTTTCTTAACAGATAGGGATAGTCTATCACTTTTTCATCCATCAGGAATTGACTCAAATAGCGTTTTACATCTTTCACTTCTGTAGAATCGGGAGACCCCAGATTCATTAAAACAACCCCTCTTATTGTGCGCATTTGTTTTGCATTGTACACAAAACTACTCACCTGTTTCAATATATCGCCTCGGGTTAGTCATAATACTGTCAAAGTTTACTTAACCTGTTAAATAAGATCCCCCCGCAAGCCTGTCTATTTTTTTTCATGATAAAAGTCATATAGTTAAATGACAATTCAATGACACCAAAACTTAGTATTACGCTGTGCAAATTCTACTTTTGATTTTTGGGATACAAAAAAATAAACGTGTACAATACCTACAACAACCTTTCAGGATTTTTTATTGCCGGCATAAATTATAAAAAAACAGAATCTGTTTTAAGGGGATTGTATGCAGTTGATGAAATGCAATATGTACAAATATTATCGCTTGCTAAACAGAATGGTATTGCCGATTTGTTTGTTTTATCTACCTGCAACCGAACGGAGATCTATGGTTTTGCAGAAAATGCAAACCAATTAGGCAAGATACTCTGTAGTCAAACATCTGGCGACCTCAACACTTTTAATAAGATCGCTTATATAAAACAAGGCGCCGAAGCCATCGAACACTTATTTAATGTTGGCGCCGGTTTAGATTCGCAAATATTAGGCGACTATGAAATTGTTGGTCAAATTAAAAAGGCGGTAAAACTATCCAAGCAGCACCATTGTATGGGAGGAAATCTGGAGCGTTTGGTAAATTCAGTACTGCAGGCGTCAAAAGAAATAAAAACAGTCACCGCTTTAAGTTGTGGTACGGTATCCGTTTCCTTTGCGGTTGTACAGTATATCAGGGAACAGGTTTCCGGCATTTCCAATAAAAACATATTACTGGTGGGCACCGGCAAAATCGGTAAGAGTACCTGCAAGAACATTATTGATTATCTTGGAACCAAAAAAATGGTTTTAATAAACAGAACCGATGAGAAAGCGGTAGAACTCGCAAATGAGCTCGATCTGCAATATGCCCCTTTCAATGAGTTGGATGAAAACATTAAAAAGGCTGATATCATTTTAGTGGCAACCAATGCTGCCACGCCCGTAATAACCAGGAATAAATTAGCAAACAGTAGCAATAAGCTGGTATTTGACCTTTCTATCCCACACAACGTGGCATCGGATGCAAAGGATTTGCTGAATGTAACATTGATTAATATTGATGAGTTATCCTGTATTAAAGATAAAAACTTAGAAAACCGAAAAACGGAAATTCCAAAAGCCATTGCCATTATTTCAAAACACATGAACGAGTACCTTGATTGGTGCCGTATGCGTCAAAACATCCCCACATTAACCGTAATAAAATCAAAGCTGGAGCAAATATATCATTGCCATCTTTATAGTGCATACGCAACAGCCAATAACCTGCACCCCATTAATGGAAATAAGGAAACCATTCAAAAAGTAATTAATGGACTGGCAGTAAAAATGAAAAGAGGTAACCAGCAGGGGTGTTTCTACATAGAGGCAATCAATGAGTATATGGCCACAAGTGTAAATTTATATGCAGAGATTAATTAGAATTGGAACCAGAGAAAGTCAATTGGCCGTCTGGCAGGCTACAGAAGTAAAAGAACAGCTTGCTAAACAAGGTTTTTTAGCCGGGCTTGTGCCAATTAAAAGTGAGGGTGATATTGATTTATGTACCCCCCTGTATCAAATGGGTGTGCAGGGTGTGTTTACGAGAAGTCTGGATACCGCCATTTTGAATAACAAAATAGATATTGCCGTTCACTCCATGAAAGATGTGCCTATACAATTGGCAAGAGGAATTGTACAGTCGGCTGTTTTAAAAAGAGCCTCACACAAAGATATTCTCGTTCATACCCGCAACACCGCCTTCCTGGATGATGTTAAGTCAGTAGCGCATATTGCAACCAGCAGTGTTCGCAGGAGATCTCAGTGGTTGAATCGCTATCCGCATCATATTATAGAAAACATCCGTGGAAATGTAAATACCCGTTTACAAAAATTAGCAAACAGCAACTGGCAGGGAGCTATTTTCGCTGCAGCCGGCTTAGAAAGAATACAGCTACGTCCTGAAAATAGTATTGATTTGAACTGGATGTTGCCTGCACCGGCCCAGGGAGCCATCATGTTAGTTTGCAGAGAGGATGATTTTTTTTGCAGAGAGGCCTCTGCAACTATCAATGATCTGTCAACGGCCTTGTGTACCGCCATAGAACGTGATTTCCTGAAAAAATTAATGGGTGGATGCTCAACGCCCATTAGCGCCCTGGCAGAAATTAAAAATAACACTGTTCACTTCGAGGGTAATATCCTTTCGCTGGATGGAAAAGAAAAAGTTTCAGTTAACTTGTCAACCGCTATACAGCTTTCTGAATCATTTGGTATAAAAGCTGCTGAAGAATTATTAAATTCAGGAGGTGATAAAATAGCCGAAACTATCCGCAATGCAGCAAAATAAGGTAAATATATTGTGTACAAACCTATTAGAGGATCAGCTGGTTGGAATGGCCAAAAAGGTGGGTATTGATATCGACCCATTGCCTTTTATAGAAACAAGCCGTCTTGAAAGTAAAACAGTTCTTCTTGCTATAAAAAACAGCCTGGCACAATCTGCTACAGTTATATTCACCAGCGTGAATGCAGTTGAGGCGGTAGCTGTACATATGCAAAAAGAAAAGCCGGACTGGAAAATATACTGCATTGGCATTGTAACTAATAAGGCGGTAAAAAAATATTTTGGAGAACATGCCATTGCAGGAACCGCAACCAATGCTTCAGAATTGGCCGGATTAATTATAGCGGAAGGCGTTTCCTGTAAAGTAAGCTTTTTTTGTGGCGATCAGCGGAGAGATGCGTTACCGAACATTCTTCGAAAAAATGGTATCAGGCTACACGAAATAACTGTATATCAAACCATCGCTACTCCACAAAAAATTGATAAACCCTACCATGGAATTCTTTTTTTTAGTCCCAGTGCAGTTGATAGTTTTTTCAGTTTAAACAGTATACCCATCTCAACCATACTGTTTGCTATTGGCAATACAACCGCCAATGAAATAAAAAAGCATACCCATAATTGTATCATCGTTGGTGTAGAACACGGAAAAGAAATGCTTGTAAAAAGGATGATGGAATATTATCAACAGGTGAAATAGTGGTAAAGTATCCGGTACTGTTTGCCAATGCTGTACATCATTAATTATTGTAAATAAATTATGACAAAAATTAAGAATGATCTGTTATTAAGAGCGCTTCATAAAGAAGAAGTAGAACGGCCACCTGTTTGGATGATGCGACAAGCCGGAAGGTATTTGCCTGAATATATCAGGATCAAAGAAAAATACGATTTTTTTACAAGGGTTCAAACACCTGAGTTGGCCTGCGAAATAACCCTGCAACCCGTTGAATTAGTGGGTGTGGATGCAGCAATTATTTTTTCAGACATACTGGTTATTCCACAGGCCATGGGGCTTGAAGTGTTAATGGAGGAAAACAAAGGACCGTCTTTGCCTAAAACCATCAAAACCGAACAGGATATTGATGCATTAATCACAACCGGTGTTGAAGAAAGTTTGCATTATGTGATGCAGGCCCTGGCACTAACAAAACAAGCATTAAACGGAAGGGTGCCGCTAATTGGTTTTGCCGGTGCCCCATGGACTATTTTTTGTTATATGATTGAAGGGAAGGGAAGTAAAACATGGGATAAGGCAAAACAGTTCGCATATACTCATCCCTTATTGGCCCAGCGCTTACTCCAAAAAATTACCAACATAACAATTGATTACCTGAAAGCGCAGGTATTAGCCGGCGCAGATACTGTTCAGGTGTTTGATAGCTGGTCGGGGGCATTGGGTCCGAATGATTTTAAACTTTTTGCACAACCTTATTTGATACAGATAGCTGATGCACTACAAAACGATGTGCCTGTTATCCTTTTTCCAAAAGGCAGTTGGTATGCCCTGAAAGACCTAAGCGAAAGTAATGCCGCGGGCTTAGGAATAGATTGGTGTATACGCCCGGAAATGGCAAGGTCGCTCACTGGCAACAGGATAACGCTGCAGGGAAATTTTGATCCTGCAAAGTTGCTGGCACCTATTGGAGAAATCAAACAAGCGGTAAAGGAAATGATCAACAGTTTTGGCACCCGGCAGTATATCGCCAATTTAGGACATGGCATCACACCCAATGTACCCGTTGATCATGCAAGGGCATTTGTTGATGCGGTTAAAGAATATACCCCGCAAAAAGTATAGAGCCAATCAATTGTTTTATCATTTATAATGAATCACTTTATGTACTTACAAAGAAGAAACAGAATTCTCCGCCAGTCACCATCCATCAGAAACCTGGTGCGCGAAACCATTCTTTCTCCTAACGATTTTATCGTTCCGCTATTTATTTTAGAAGGTGAAAATAGTCAGTCAGAAATACATTCCATGCCTGGTTATTATCGTCGTTCCTTAGATGAAACCGTAAAAGAGGCTCAATTGCTGTGGTCGATGGGACTAAAAAGCGTACTACTATTTGTAAAATGCAAGGATGAACTAAAAGATAACAGGGGCACCGAAGCGCTCAATCCAAACGGGTTAATGCAAAGGAGTATTCGTGCAATCAAAGAGGCGATACCCGATATGCTGGTAATGACAGACGTTGCCCTGGATCCATTTTCTTCTTACGGGCATGATGGTATTGTAGAAAATAATCAGATTCTGAACGATGCTACTGTAGAAGTGCTGGCGGGTATGAGCGTTAGCCATGCACAAGCGGGTGCCGATTTTGTAGCCCCCAGTGACATGATGGATGGCAGGATTGGGGCCATACGGAAAGCATTGGAAGAAAATAATTTCACCAACACGGGCATCATGAGCTATAGCGCTAAATATGCATCTTGTTTTTATGGTCCATTTCGCGATGCATTAGACAGTACGCCCGGTTTTGGAGATAAGAAAACCTACCAGATGGATTACGCCAACCGTTCAGAAGCCTTGAAAGAAACGCTGATGGATATTGATGAAGGCGCAGATATTGTAATGATTAAACCCGCATTGGCCTACCTGGATATTATTCGGGATATTAAAAATGCAGTAACCGTTCCGGTAAGCGCCTATAATATAAGCGGTGAGTATGCAATGATCAAAGCTGCTGCAAAACAGGGCTGGATAGAGGAGGATAAAGCCATACTCGAAACAGTAACCTCCATTAAAAGAGCAGGGGCGGATTTGATAGCTACTTATTTTGCAAAAGACGTTGTTAGGCTGATCGGATAATTTTTTAACCTGGTTAATCATTCGTTCCATGAACAGAAATAAAAGTCAGCACTTATTTAACAGGGCACAGCAGTCAATACCCGGTGGTGTAAATTCTCCTGTGAGGGCGTTTAAGAGTGTTGGAGGCACGCCGGTATTTATTAAGCAGGCCAAAGGTGCTTATCTATATGATGTAGACAACAATAAATACATTGACTATATCGCCTCCTGGGGGCCGATGATTTTAGGACATGCCTACCAACCCGTTGTAGCAGCTATTCAGGAATATGCAACCTATTCCAGTTCTTATGGCGCGCCAACTGAATTGGAAATTGATATGGCAGAGCTTATTATCAGCATGGTACCCAATGTAGATTTAATAAGAATGGTAAGTAGTGGCACAGAAGCTTGTATGAGTGCCGTTCGTTTAGCCAGGGGTTATACCGGTAAAAATAAGATTATCAAATTCGAGGGTAACTATCACGGACATGCGGATGCCTTTTTAGTGAAAGCCGGAAGCGGTTTGGCAACATTAAATATTCAAACAGTACCCGGTGTTACCGCGGGTGTAGCAACCGACACATTAACCGCCCCATATAATAACCTGGCTAAAGTAAAAGAGCTGGTAGCTGCCCACAAAAATGAGATAGCGGCCATTATAGTAGAGCCTGTTGCAGGTAATATGGGATGTGTGTTGCCGGCGCCCGGTTTTTTGGAGGGGTTAAGACAAATTTGTGATGAAGAGAATATGGTTTTCATATTTGATGAAGTAATGACGGGCTTTCGACTGGCACCGGGGGGGGCACAAGAAAGATTACAAATCAAGGCCGATATAGTAACCTATGGAAAAGTAATCGGCGGCGGTTTGCCTGTTGGGGCCTTTGGTGGTAAGTATGAAATTATGCAGCATATTGCGCCTGTCGGAAAAGTATACCAGGCTGGCACATTAAGCGGTAACCCTATTGCTATGATTGCAGGTTATACTCTGCTGAAAGAACTTAAAAATAATCCGTCTGTTTATACGGAACTCGATTCAAAAACCGAATACCTGCACAAAGGCCTGCAGAACGCTTTCAACGATTGGAGTAAGCCCTTTGTTATCAATCGTATGGGCTCAATGATAAGTGTTCATTTTAGCGATCGTGCTGTAACCGATTTTGAAACCGCTTCAGTTGCAAACAATGAACTGTTTAAAGGTTATTTTCACGCCATGCTCAATCAGGGTATTTATTTACCTCCTTCGGCATTTGAAAGTTGGTTCTTAAACAATGCGCTAACCATTGGGGACCTGGATAATACGATTGATGCCACAAAAAACGCTTTGAAAAAATTAGGATGAAAACGGGCTAATTTTATAAATAAAAATTCATTCTTCGACACCCCTTGTTCGATATTCTTTTTATGATAAAAAAAGTAGTCATCATCGGCCCCGAATCCACCGGCAAAAGCACTTTGTGTGAATCGCTGGCGCAGCACTACGGCATGCAGTGGTGTCCTGAGTTTGCAAGGGAATACCTGATCACCAATGGAAAAGAGTACTCATTTGATGACCTGCTTACCATTGCCAAAGGACAGGTGGCTATGGAAGAGGAATATGTATCTATCGTAAAAAGTCAATGGTCAATGGTCAATAATAGAATCTGGGTAAATCCACATTCATTACTTACCATTAAAAAAACCCCACTTTTATTTATTGATACTGACATGTATGTGATGAAAGTATGGTGTGAATATGTGTTTGAGAAGTGTCATCAATTTATTCTCGACCAGATTGTAAGCAGAAAATATGATTTGTATTTATTATGCAATACTGACCTGCCATGGGTAAAAGACGAACTACGCGAATATCCCGATGAAGGAACAAGAAACGAATTATATCATATTTATAAAGACCTCCTCATTAACCAGCAAGTGCCCTGGGTAGAAATCGGTGGCAGCTATGAAGACCGTTCACTAATGGCCATTGCAGCGGTTGAAGAATACCTGCATTAATAAAAATATTTCTCTGTTAACCTCTGTGTAACCTTGCGACCTGTGTTAAAAGGGTATTGGCGCTTTTTTTAACACAAAGTGCTCGCGGAGGCTTGGGGTGGGTACACAAATGGCTATTTGACTAAGACCTGAATGTCTTCATCCTCTTCTATATTTCGCATTTGCTGCAATATTTGCGGATAGCGCCAGCCAACCCGGCGGCTCATTGGTTTAACAGTAAATCGTTTGGGATTAGGTAAACAGGCAATGATCATCGCCGCTTCGGCGCTACTCAGGTTCTTCGCTTTCTTACCAAAATATCTTTGCGCAGCGGCTTCAATGCCAAAAATACCCGGACCCATTTCAATCACATTCAGATATACTTCCAGAATTCTTTGTTTACCCCATATCCATTCAATCAAAACAGTAAAATACATTTCGGGCACTTTGCGTATATAACGGGTTATACCACCGCCCTGCCATAAAAAAACATTCTTAGCCACTTGCTGGGTAATGGTGCTGGCCCCGCCGCCTAAGGGAATCTTTGTTTTCTTACCTTTTCGTTTGGGCCTCAGGCTATGCTCAATAGCATCCCAGTCAAACCCGCTATGATCAGGGTAAGCCTGGTCCTCACTGGCAATGGCAGCGAGTTTTACATCTCGGGATATATTTTTCCAGCCTACATAATCACGCTGCAACCCATACCCAAAAGCATTATTAATCTGTGTAATAGTAATGGGCGGCATTACCCAGCGGCAAATAATGATGTAGAGAAGAGAAGAGAGGAACATCCAAAGAAGTAGCTTCCTGGTAAAACGCCATGTTTTTTTTAATAGAGATTTCACTTGCATGCCTGAACAAGATACTAAAACAACCGACAATATCAGGATGTATGTATCGTCTCCATCCGATACTTCTTACCAAGAGTAATATAGGTTTTATGGCTGGAATGCAACAGGGTTCCAGCCATAAACACTGCCCCGGCAATCCCAAGCCGGGTAAGGTTAACCGGGCTGAATACCTGCTCTTTCTGTATCAGGCTGTTAAAAATATTCAGAAACATATAGGCACCGCTACCCAGTTGAATCAAAATGCCATTCGTGAAAATACCGCTCCCAAAATTTCTTTTCGGCATCCCATAAATTTCATTCACATGTAATTTCATCAGTCCCATTTTTGCGGTATCAATAGTAGGAAAACCAAACTGGTTGGCAACCTGCACCAGCATGATCTGTTCCATCACGATAGAATCATTGCGAATAATTTTGATAATGCCCTGTATCCATTGCTTACTGCTATATTGAAAACTAATGATACTACCAGGTACCCATGTTTGTATGGTCCGGTTTCTTTGTTTCAATACTAATAAATCACTTTGAGAAAAAGCAGCAGATTGCAGTAACAAAAAAAGGAGGGGAAAAAGCAGTGGCTTCACAAATTGAAGATAGTTGTTAATTGTGAGAGGTGAAAAGTCAAGATTCACTTTTTACTTTTCACCTCTCACAATCATTACTTGATCTGATCCCCATAAGCCAAAATTCCCCAACAAAGGGCCACACCAAAACCGATAAGGATCAGTCCGGATAAACGGTTGATATTTTGTAATATACGCCGTGTAAGTTTAGAACGCAACCTCGCTGCCAGAGCCACTTTGGCAATATCTGTAAACAATACAAATGCCAGACAGGTACCAAACACTATGGCCCTGTATTGCGTTGGAGACTCGGCGGTTTGCGAATCGGCAAGTATGGCAGCCGTCCAGGCAAACCAAAACAGAAATACGCCGGGGTTTAAAATATTGATAAAAAATCCCGACAAAAAAATGCCTGCAAAATCCCTTTTCCGGAATTTTTTGTCAACCAGGTTATTATCCTCGTCTGTATGTACTTTTTTGAAGAACAAAGTATAGATACCCATTGCTATCAGAAAAATACTGCCGGCCACTGCAATAAATGTCTTGTGATTAAGGACCGTATTAAAAAGGGTAGTGAAAAAATTACAAACCAGCACCAACGAAATATCGCTGATAGAAATACCCGCTACAAACATATAGCCTGCTTTATGACCATTATTGATGCTTTGCTTAAGTATGGCAAAGATGACAGGTCCGACTGAAATTGCCAGAAAAATACCTAATACCAATCCTTTAATAAGTGGTGCTATCATTAGAAAAAATAATTCATATTTTACCCGAAAGTAATACACAAAGGCTCAGAAAGAAAATAAACTACTTAATAAGGGTTGCAGAGATGATTCTGTCGAGACCCGGAAAAAGGTTTTCAAAATAGGGGTTCCCATATTTATACAAAGAGTCCTGAACCGTTGCCGGCTTTTTACCATAGCGCCCATTCAGCATGGTAAGTACTTCCATGCCTTTCACCACCCGCGCTACCGGTGTATAGCCTTTCACACCATTACGTACCAATGTATCCAGCTTGGGGTTATCAACCATATTAATAAATAGCTGCGTGGCCCTGTTATTCCGTCCATCCCTGGCAAAAGAAATGATCCCTTTTTTATTTTGAGTAACAGCTGGTTCATCCGGTATTTTACGGGCATCCCAAAAACGATTAGCGGAATAACTGGCAGAAACACCAAACTGAACCACATAATTTAGTTCTACCCGAAAGAATAAGGCATTGTTAAAAAATCCGGTTTTAATCAATTGATAAAATCTGTCGGCACCCATGTGCGACCATTTTCGGTAAGTTTCTACAATAAATTCTCCTTTACTGGTTTTAAAAGAAGTTTTAAAACTTTCAGGTGCCCTCAGTTGCAGAATGGCTATTTCAGGAGCTTGCGCGAATGAACCTGTTATCAAACAGACCATGCCCAGTAATAATAATTTTTTCATACCCTTGTTTCATTAAATGTACTAGCGAAGAGCGTATCCTTCTTTTTGCAGAAACGTTTGCCAGTCTTCCAGCATCTCGCCCTTCAGTACACGGGGAAATTTATGCTGGCCACCTATTTTGCCCTTGGATTTCATGAAATCCATAAACCGCTTTTCGCTCAGCACAGAAAGTCTTACTTCTTTCAGGGTGCTTTTTCTTTCTACCGCGTAATCATCGTTTAACTCCTTTAGTTTTTCATCAATCAGTTTACCCAGAAAATCTGCGTTGATAGCATCATCACAGGCCACATACCAATGATGGGCAAAGAAATTACCAAACGGAATACCGGCCACAGTAAATTCAGGTATACAAATATTAAGTTCCTCACTGGCCAGTTGTATGGCCTTATTCATATTATCAACGCTCAGGTGTTCGCCCACCAGGCTCAGGAAATGTTTGGTACGACCGGTTATTACGATCTCGCATTTCCCCTTATCTACAAAACGAAGGGTATCCCCAATCAGGTATCTCCAGCTACCTGCCGAAGTGCTGATCAGTAATGCATAGTCTTTCCCTTCCTCAACTTCATGTATCATTAATGCCTCAGGATCAGGTATCATTTCACCGTCGGCATCAAAATTTTTTTCATCAAAAGGAACAAACTCCATAAAAATATGTTCCCCTGTAACCAAACGCATGCCTACTGCGTGTTGCCTTTCCTGGTATGCAATAAACCCCTCACTGGCCAGGTAGGTTTCTATATAGGTGATGGGTTTGCCTAATAATTTTTCAAACCCTTTTTTATACGGTTCAAAGCTTACGCCACCATGCACAAAAAAAGCAAGGTTGGGCCACATCTCATGAATATTATTCAGCTTATATTTTGCGATTACCATCTCTACACACATCTGTATCCATGCTGGAACACCTACCAAAAATCCAATATCCCATTCAGGGGCCTTTTCTACAATCTCTGCTAATTTTTTATTCCAGTCTTTTTGCCTGGCAATCTTTTTTCCTGGTTTATAAAACGGCTGAAACCAGAAAGGTGATTTTTTTACGGTAATACCACTCAGGTCGCCGGCATAATAACCCGCCCCTTTTTGCAGGTCGGTACTCCCTCCCAATGTAAGCCATCCTTTACCGATAGAACTGTATGGGATATCTTCATAGTTGCGAAGACTAAGCAGTTGTTTGAACATAACAATCCTGTTCCCGCTTAGCAGATCGTTGGTAATCGGTATGTATTTACTGGCCGATTCGCTCGTGCCGCTACTCAATGCATAATACTTGATTTTACCCGGCCAGCATATATCAGGCTTGCCTTCTAAGGTTTTATGCCACCATTCTTTATAAATTTTATTATAATTAAAGGTAGGAACCAGTTCCTGGAATCTTTTGCCGGGATGTTTGTTTAAAAGGATATCATCAAAATGATATTGCTGACCAAATTCAGTAAACCTGGCTTTACGTAACAGTTTCTTCAGCACTTTAATTTGCTGGCTGCGCGGGTTATTTTGCGGCAGATGCAGGGCTTTTAAAATCGTATTGGGAAGCTTGAAATCAAGAATCGCCATCGTTAGCTACGGGTTTTTAGAATATACGAAGTTAAAGCAAATGCCTGTATAATGAGTATGATTTAACCGGATATTGGATACCGGGTGGATACCGGATAGTGCAGGGCAAACGCATCTAAATTTGGCACAAGAGCAGATTAGCCAAGAAGTCTTCATCCCAGCCACAGAGTAACCGTTTGTTTTTAATACTTCTTTTTTTACTGTTTTCGTTTTTCAACAGGTTCAG
>Ga0265292_1000838_pt1 | contig 33751 bp, 27 predicted proteins | sample Munlanlewell296A_FD_189080 | JGI IMG/M metagenome (GOLD analysis project Ga0265292, IMG submission 189080) | Leachate microbial communities from a municipal landfill in Southern Ontario, Canada - Leachate well 296A | ecosystem: Engineered > Solid waste > Landfill > Unclassified | place: Canada... | reverse complement strand
ACACCTCACAAAAAAGAATTTTAACAGCGCTGATGGTCGAATTCATCCATGATTTACTTAGTTTCTTCCCTGTGATGTTAAGCAAGATGTAATCCCGGATTTGATCAACCGTAAGCAGGTCCGCAGGCGTATTGTAAAATGATGCAATTTGCGCGATGTTACTCACATACGTTTTGATGGTTACCGGACTGTAACCTTTCAGCTGCATCTGCTGAATCAGTTGTTTTCGTAAAGTACCCATAGCAATATGTTTTAAGGTTTAACATATTGCCTTATACGAAATATCCTGAAACAGAGAGAAATGCTTGAAAGACCACCGCCAGCGGCGGTTTAGTTCAACTACCTTATACCCGCTATCCCCTTAGTCCTATATACATGCCAATAGGTATGTGAATAGGCGATGAAGAGTAGCGTGTTATATGAGTTGTTATATTTTGATTGTAATAAATCGTTAAAAGGATTGCGAATAAGCTGTATGCTCCGGGAACTGACATGTGTGTATATCTCCATCGTACGGCTGCTCTTGTGCCCGGGTAACTCCTATATGAACCTGTTGTCAATTCCCGTCTCATGTAAATATGTGGCATAACTATGCCTTAGCCAGTGTAAAGTTACAAATTTTTCATTTTTTCCAGAAACAGTTAAATGATATAGTTCTTAAAGATCGTAAAGTTTGTCATAATTATTCTCCCAGCCGGGCAATTTGCCCTGTACCGAAAGGTTCAGCGGGGGATTTTGTCCTCCCATGTTAAGCAGGCGCAATAACGCCGTGGAAATATAAGGATTTTTTGCGGGATTGAATGTTTCACCGGTTTCACCGGTCAGACGCTCATCGTTACACCCTTCGGCAAATGCGTTCTTTTTCTGAAGGTTATAAAGGGCTACCGAATAAGGAACGGCATATTTCTGTTTCAGCCTTGCCAATTCGAATGCCCGCTCCAGCAATTCGTATTCATCCTCGCTGATCCCGTTTGAAAGCCCGAGCTCATAAGCACGCGTTGCCGTCAATCCCTGCAGGAAAAGCTCATCTATGAGGGATTCCCCGAATCCGAGGCGCACCAGCTCCTGCACGGCGCCAAAGCCTCCCAGTATCCCGTATTCGATCTCGGGCTGGTTATAGTTCTTTTTGATCCGGAAAACGTTTTTCCTTTTGAGGGAGTCAAATTCAACCCCACTCATCACCAGGTCAAACCTCTGGTTCAGGAAATAGTTGAATTCAGCACCGCCGCCCCATTTCTCTCCGAAGACTCCGATGGTCCAGACCGGCATCTCCTGGATGAACCGGAACAGTTTCATCCCGGCTTTTGTGAAATAAGATACTTCCTGCTCGCCAACGAATTTGTACCCTGTTTTTGCATCGAACCATCCCTTATTGAACTGCCTGGCATCGGCCCCGAGCATGCGCATTCCCTTGCCTGAAGCGGTAAAAAGCAAAGCGCCCAACAGCCCTTTTTCATACAGCCCGACCGAAATTCCAATTGCATGATCCAACTGGTCTAAAGTGTTCCGGTTCCAGACATTTCCGCGAAGCGGATTATCAAAAATAACAGAGGCAACCCTCTCCTTTTTGGAGGGATAAATGTAACGCAGATCGTTATAATAAATATCCATCTCCCCGGTTGAAAAGTTGCGCTGGCTGACCGGGGTACTATAGATACGGCCGTAACCAAGTAGATTTGACCAGCCATTGCTCTTCATGGTATGCAGGATCGATGGTTTGTCTTTTCGCGGACCCATCTTCCCGTCAAGATCATAGAGTTCAAGCCTGTCGGGATTTTCATGCCCTGATTTTTTAACCAGCCTGATGAAACCGTCTATCCCGAAATGATCCAGGAACTTGTCAATGATCTCGCATAGCCCGAATTTAAATCGCAGCCCGACCTTCGTGGAAGAATCGATGTCGGCGGCTGTTGCGTACCGGTCCTGGATAAGGTCAAGCGCATAAAGCATGACGGGGATCACATATCTTCTGAAAGTCCGGCCTCCCTTATCATTGGATTCCGCGATATGTATCAGTCCGCGGATCCCTTTGATGGTTGATTCCCTGTAATCCAGGGCCGTTGCTTCCGACAATGACCAGTAATCAAGATGATTTGGCTCAGGGAGAGCAATATAGGACTTACTTACGGGGTCATAAACGCCGGTGACCTTTTCCCGGTTTGCTGCTCCTGTCCATTTGAAGAAACCTTCCTTCTCTTTTGAATTAATGCCGATCCTCCCAGATTTCTCCAGATATTCGATCCATTGCGGGTAATGTCTGCCATCCTGGTTGTAGAGGCTCTTCAGCCGGTCATGGGCCGGAAGTGCTTTGCCCATATGTTTGGCGCACTCGGTATAAGGCATATGGCCTGTACGGTCGAGTACCTGGAACGGGTTGGCCGTAAGCAGTTCAAATACCTGGGGCAGTTCCACCAGGTCCTGCGCGGTTTTTACATCCCACTGCATGATAACTCCCATACCTTCAAAGATGGGGTCGGCCACGTAACCGTGATGGTCATTTCGCAGGGCAATGACTTTCTTTTCCAGCACCTGTTCGGCGAATGCAACCCCGGCTGTGAAGGTCTCTTCCGTGGCATATTTCCCCTTCATAACATCAAACAGGCGGTTTGCATGGAACGGGAAATAACCATGGCCGGTCAGGAATTTATCCCTGAGATACATGTCGTTGAAAAGGACAGCCAGTTCGGCAGTAGTATGCGATGATGTGTTGGAAAAGATAAATACCAGTTTTTTCGGGTCGGCATATTTCCCGATGTTCCCGAAAATCACTTTCTTGACGTCGATCCGTTCGGTGGCTACCTCCCAGATGATCTCTGCCTGGCCCAGGAGAGCGAAATCCTTCGTATAGGAAACCCGCGCAAGACATGCTTTTGCCTGTTCCTCCAGCATTCTGCCGCCATCCGCCAGGCTGGAAAAATGGCTGCCGATATCTCTTGAAGCCCTTTCCAGCGCACTGTCGGCCACGTCAATGAAAATGACATCATACCCCGTTTTATTAAGAATGTCGATACCGATTCCAATACCCATGGTCCCCGAACCGATGATGGCGATTTTTTTGATGTTGTTCAGTTTCGCGACTTCCTTTTGAAGTAGTTTGTTCCCGAATGAAAAAACAGTTCCCATGATACTTCTTTATTGGGTCATTAATTTTTTGTTTCTGTTAGCGTTTCGTGCTTTGTTTTCCAATACAATGTACCTACAATTGCGTAAGATTTATTTCATTTTTTTTGTTTTCATTATTTGCCCAAAAGTTATCCATGCTCCATTCTTTGCATTTTTCTTTGTTGTATTCAAGCCGGATGGGCAAATCTTCAAGGGTAAATCCGTTACGTTTTATTTCGTTAATGCGCATGAAGTTTTCTTCCGCATCTTTAAGGTCTTTGCCTAAGACAAAGAAATGGCGGTAGCCGGAACGGGTTAGGAAAATATATTCTTTGAGGCCCTGCTGAAATTTAAGCAGGTTATAATTTTGCTCGTGTTCTTCCCTATTCATTTTATTTTGTGTTTACAAGTTGATAGAATTTATGTTTACTGCATGCTTTTTTGATTTCCGCTGCTTTATCAAACCCGAGTTCGGGTAGTTTTATTTTGAAATAAAGTGCGTAAACCAGGTTATCAATGTAATCTTTTAATTGAGCCTGATATTCTTTATCGAATGCTGGAAGGGATTTTAATACCGAAACATTGCCTGTTTCTCCTTCATTAATAAGAACAGGTTTTACGAGGCTGGTAACTATTCCTTTAACTAATTCAACCTGGTCAAGAATTTTACACTTTGTTTCTTTTCCTTTGTAGCTAATAATGAGGTTGCTCCCTGAAACTTCAATATCATCATACTTTTGGAGCATTATTCCTTTGAAATCAATTATATCAGAAAAATATTGCTTCTCCATTTCGAGTAATTGTTCAGTTGCAGAAATAATTTCAATTTTTATTTTTTCATTCCAATCATTGATACGTGGTATTCTACAAAACTCTTTGATGGATTTTATTCCAATTTGAAAACTTTTTTCATTATCACTGCTTAGTAAATTAAAGAAGGTAAAATTTGTCACTTTTGAATTTAAAATAGAAAAGATATATTCCATTTCCTTTTTATTGTCTGACGAAATCAAAATCCAGTTATGATTTATCATCACATCATAATCACAGAAATGAAATTTTTCAGTATTCATGTAGCGCCATACAATCTTATATTTTGAATCATATACTTTAAATCCTTGTGCGCCTTTTGGAAGTGAGATATTCTTCTTCGCAATAAATTTGTCTGATGATTGTAAAAGATAATTTTTTTGATTCGATTCGATTTGTTTGTAGAAAGTAGAACCATCTTTTATTTCATCTGTAATTTTATCCTTGGGATAAATTAGGCCTTTATCAAAATAAAAGTTTGAGTTAAAATATTTCTTAGAATAAGCATCAAGTCGATAAATATCAAAAGTTTCTTTAAGGTTGTATTCTTTAAAGAATTCTTTTATTGCCGGCGTAAACTTTATAAAATTCCAGTTGTTAATATTTTGCTTCAACTGGTTTTGTGTAATTCTTGTATATAAGATTTGTTTCTTTTTGTTGATATTATTCAGGCACGTAATTATATCATCGTCTTCTTTCAAATAATTAATTATATCCACTTCAACAATTCTTGCAGGAGGTTTTTTACTTACAATAAAAATCAAACTTGATGTTGGGATAGGTTTATCTTGTTTAATGCCTCGACCAATAAACATATTACAACTGAATGTTATTATTTTTTCTATTGTTAAAAAGTTAGAGAGATGATATCGAAGAACATCTAAATCCGTTGAAGTTAAAATTGTTTGAGGAATAATATAACAAAGTTTACCACCATCTTTAAGCAATGCAAGACCTAAAGCAATAAAAAAGGAATATAAATTGGGTTTCGGGGCATAAGCTTTAGTCCTGCCAGGTACTGTATTTAAATTAACACCATAAATATCGCTCATTTGCAATTTTTTAGATTGCAATAATTGAATAAAAAGTAATTTTTGTTTTGAGATTTCATTATAACCCACATAAGGCGGATTTCCTATTACAAAATCATAACGATATCGAACCTTTTTATTTTTATTTTCAAGACTCTCCTTTAAGTTATTCAAATCACTCTTGTCTCGCATAAAACTATCATAACCCAAATCAAGCGTTTTAGTGAATAAATCTAATTGTATTTGTTGTTTTTTAAATGCAGCATTAATATCAGTTATTGTGTTTTTTAATGCAGTATCTAAAAATTCCGCAATACTATCGCGGGTTTTGAATACTTTTATTTTTTGGTCAACGGGGTTATTATAACGCTTGTTGAATATTATCGGAAGCATCCGCATTAGAATATTCATTTCTGCAAGGTACAGCGGAAACTCGGCAATATCAAGCCCAAAAATGTTATCGTTGATTATTTGTTCCGATTGTTTTGCAGATGCGTTGCTTTGATCAAAAAAAGCATCAATAATACGGTTGGTAGCATTATAAAGAAAAGTACCTGAACCGCAGGATGGGTCAATTATAGAAATGCTGTCTTTGTCTTTTGCATATCGATTTTGGAGATTTTTTTTATTATAGCCCATTTCGTTGAGCATGAACTCAACTACATGCGGATCGGTAAAATACTGGCCCTTCTTTTCGTCAAGATAAAGGTCTTTCAGATAATTCTCATAAACATAACCAAATATCTCATTTTGGACATTGGCAAAATCGTAACGGTTAATGAAGAGAATAATATCAAGCCAAACGGAAACATCAGCGATCTCTGTTTTGGGCTGTGCCAGGATATCTTTCAATTTCTCATTAATCATAAGCTGTTCGTCGTTGAACCGCTTATAAATTTTATCAGAGATTTTATCGCTTATAGTTTTTATTAATGATAAAACGCTATGGTAACTTTCAGACTTAATTTCTTTATCAATACTATTAAGCCGTTGGTTCCAATCTTCAGCAAAATCAGAAAAGCCATTATCTACCAAAACTTTGTATAAGATAAACTGAATCAAATAAGCATAAGTGATTTCAACAGCTTTCTTTTCTCTTTCTATTTCCTCTTTTACTTCTTTGAAATAACCTTTCAGGTTTAGTTTGTTTTTAAAATTCTCAATAAGTTTAGTGATGTCATTAAAAAAATCTTCGCGAACATCATCAACCTTTGGAATATCTTTTTCAAAAAATTCAAATTGACCTTTCTTTTCAAAAAATGAACGATAGTAATATTCAGGTTGTACATACTCTTTCCAAAAAGTGAGCAGGTCAGTAGGATCATGCAGTATGTCTTTTATCCTGAAACTTTTTACGGGGAAACGATTGTTGTAAAAGCGCCATTCGTCACCGTCAGTAAGAAGCCCGTATTTTTTAATCCAGTCGCTCTGATACTGAAAAAGCTGAAGTTTACCAGCTTCGATATTGCCGTGTTTTTCAACTTCGACAGGAATAATAATATCACCGTCAATAAAAATTACTATATCAGCCCGTCTTCCTTTATTTTTGGTTTCTTCAAGAAACTCGTTTTTTCTTTTATTGACGGGTGTGTTAAGCTTACCTTCACCCAAGTCAAAAAGTTCATGGCTTTTTAAAACCTCTTTGACAAACTTTTGAACACCTGATCCAACTTCTGTGGTTTTATAGTGCTCTTTATCTTCCTGCCAAAGACTAAGTATCTGTTTTATACTTTTTTCAGCCATTATATTTTTTTAGATTAAAATTAACGATCTTACTATCATGCAGTTCCAAATTTTATTTCTTTTAATTCTGTCATTTCGCTTCTGCCTTTTGTTTCATTGTCAAGTGGTCTGTCTGGTTATTAAAACATTGCGCTAACTAAACAATTTCCACGCAGATTGCTCCGCCCTGGCCCCCGCCGATACAGGCGGATGCGATGCCGGTTTTCAGTCCCTGCCGTTTTAATTCATAAATAAGGTCGATGGTGATGCGCAGGCCGGAGGCGGCAATGTTGTGCCCTATGGCAATGGCGCCCCCGTTTACATTCGTACGCTCGCGCGGGAGCCCGAGTTCCTTCTCAACGCCCAGGTACTGTGCGGCAAATGCCTCATTGACCTCAAACAGGTCGATCTCCTCTTTTTTCATATCCAGCTTTGCAAGAAGATTATGAATGGCAGGTACCGGGCCTTGGCCCATGATCTCGGGCGGAACCGTGGAGAACTGGTACCCTTTGATCTTTGCCAGGTAGGGGATGTGGTGTTTATCGGCGAAGGTGCGCTCCATCAGCAAGGCTGCTGCTGCGCCATCGCTGATCTGGCTCGCGTTGCCGGGCGTTACCAGCCCATCGGGTTTAAGCATAGGACGCAGGTTGGCCAGTTCATCCAAACTGATATCGTACTTGGTCCCTTCATCCCGCCAAACGCTGATGGCATTACCGGCCTGATCAACGGTGTCGAGAGTGAAAATGCCCTGCAGATAATCGTTTGAACCGGGACTGGCAAACCTGTTCCATTGCTTCGACTGGGCCTTCATGGCACGGGTATGGCTGAGGTATGAAAATTCATCACAGTCTTTGCGTGTGATCCCTGTCTGTGTACCATATAATTCGGCAGTTTTCGGCATCAGTGTTTTGAAGAGGTTATGGTTGAATCCCTCCATCAGGTAATCCCGGAGCGGGGCATCTTCGAAATCCCAGACGCTGTCCTTTTTCCTGCGTCCCTGATGGACCAGGTTGGTCTGCGACATGTTCTCGGTGGCAAACGACAAGACGCAACTTGCATTTTCAGTATCCGACATCAATTGGTCGAACCCGTCGGCCAGCACCTGGAAGCCGGTCCCGCAAATTCGCACGGTAGTCTTCCCCGGGGCTACGCGCAGGTTCTCTTTATCATTAAATTTTTCTGCAACCCTTACCGCAACATTTCTCGGCAGGTAAATCTGCTGGCTCAGCGAATCGATGTAGATCATCCCGGCAACCACCTGGTCAATCCTGGTCTTCGCCAGGTCTATCCCGGATCGCATAATGGCTTCATATACCGCCAGAACGGCCAGGTCTTCGGCAGGCAGGTAATTGTAATAGCCGCCGTGTTTGCCAATCGGTGTTCTTGCCGCACTTACGATCACTACTTCTTTCGGTTGTTTGTTCATATGCTGAGTTGAATGGTTATTATGATCTCTTACTGTTTAAAAGCACGCACCCATAAGCAGCAAGGAACTGTGAGTGCTCAGGGCTCTCAGAATCGGGATATCTATCTTTGAAAAGGCTGACGATAATCGGGTGCATCGCCGGTAACCCGCCGGTGATTACCAGGTGATCCTCAACCAGCGACATCTCTATCGATCTTAAAATAATGGAGTTGTAAATGCCGATGATGATATTCGGCAAAGTGGTTCCGTTCTTGATCATGCCGATGATTTCCGAAATGGCAAATACGGTGCAGAAACTGTTGATCTTCACCTCCTGGGTGGCATCCTTTGCAAACTCCGTGAATTCCGCGGGTGTCACATCCAACCGGAAAGCAATTTCCTCCAGGAAGGAACCTGTCCCGGCTGCACATTTCCGGTTCATCTTGAATTTATCAACCTGGCCGAGTGCATTCACCTGGATAAATTTCGTATCCTGCCCGCCAATGTCGATGATAGAACAAGCGTGCTGATATATCTGGTACACCGCCCTGGAAAGTGCGATCAATTCCGAATTGGGGATAAAACTGGCCTGGATCTGTTCACGGCCGTAACCACATGTATAAACAGGGTATTCGATCTCATGCTTTTCCGAGAAATGGGCGATGATTTTCGCTGAGGCATTATTGAAGTTATATCCCGATTTTACGCATAGAAAATTAGTCATCCGGTTGTTCTCATCAACCAGGACCCCTTTTGTATAAGATGACCCGAGATCTATGCCCAGCCGGTACATATTCAGTTTTAAGGTTTAAGATTTAAATTTTAAGTTTGTAAATCGTAAATTGTAAACTGTAAATTACGCCTGTTTTACCATTCCTGCTAATTGATCGATAAATGTTTCGATGGCAATGATACTTTGTTCCTCGGAGTAGCAGCGCGGATCGTTGAGGTCGCCGTTGATCTCAAGGTACGGGATGCCGGTCTTTTTGGACAGGCGGTTTTGCAGCCCGTAACGATTATTGGAATTCCGTGCGCAGGTCTTGGATTCATGGTAGATGATCCCATGAACAGTGAATTCCTTTAGCAATTGTTCCAGGACATTTTCTTTTACCGAATCCGACCGGACAATAAAGAGTTTGCTGTAGGCCAGGGCGGAGGATTCAAACGGGTTAGCAGGGTCGAGATCATCAAATACCCAACTGTTACAATAGGTTGAAGCGACAAGGCAAGTGTCGAGCTTAGCAAATAATTTGGCCATATTACTCAGCTTGTACCAAATCGGCATACCCTCCCAGTATATCCTGAATCGTTCTACTGGAACTGCGCTGATATTGTTTTCAATCCTCTCTTCCAGTTCCGCCAGGAGGATTTTGTAATAATCGACAGCATATTTTGTGCCCCGCATGATAACGATAGGCCCCATATGGATGGCAGCGTCAAAGAAATTGATGGGCGACGGCAGGTGCTTTGCTTTTTGCAGCACCTGTTTCCAAAGTACGCAGCCATCATGGGATAAACCGACGGTTTCCCTGAAGCTGTCCATGTCGAATTTTCTCCCTGCCACTTTTTCTATTTCAGGAATAATCCGATGGTACTGGTCTGAAACGCTTTTAATGATCTCCGGGCTCAGGTCGTGGATGCATAAAGGGGTATGAATTCCAACGATGGGGACATTAAAATGCCTGGAGTAAAAGCTGAACCAGTCTTCCACCTCACGGCACTGATTTGTATTAAAAACAAGGATATCGGGCCGGGGAACCGAACTGAAGCCGCTCTTCTGGAGCGGTGTTTCATTTTGCAGGAAAGCGCCGATATCGCTGGTAAGGTAAGAACAGATATCGGGTGAATAACCGTGGGCGACTGCCGTAGGGATATACTTGTCGGCATTCTTGCCGGCGCCCAGCATGGCGCCGTGATTTTCGGGAAAATAGACCTCGAACCCCATTGAATACAGCAGTTCGGCCGGCCCGACGCTCGTGCACCAGGCGATCTTCCGGCTCCCGGTTTCAGCAGCTTCTTTCAGTCTTGCAAAATACCCGTCCATTGTCGTGCGAAGATCATTCGCCGACCGCAATCTTACGAGTTCGCTCTTGTCCTGGATTACTTTTTCACTCATCGGTTTTCAATATTTATATAGTTTCATTAACAATTTTTCCAAATAGGTTTTCTCTTTTCAATAAATGCATTGATCCCTTCATTGGCATCATGGGTTTCCATCATTTCCTTCAGGTACATGTCAGAAAAGCACGGAAGATGTTTCAGCATGAAGAAATCAAAGGAGGCCCTGGCCGCCCTGGTGGCAAAACGCAGGGATGAAGCGCTCTTCCCGAGGATATTTTTCCGGATCCAATCATCCGTGGCGGCATCCATGGCAGCCTTGTCTTCAAAAACTTCATTGACAAGCCCCATGGATTTTGCCTCATCAGCAGAGATAATTTTTCCGGTGATAAGCAATTCTTCCGCCCTGGCATTTCCCACCTTAAGGGGTAACATGATAGAGGCCGGGGGTGCAAACACACCCAGGATAATTTCCGGCTGGCCGATCTTTGCACTCTTGTCTGCAAAAATAAAATTGCAGGCGAGCGGCAGTTCAAACCCGCCTCCGAGACACTGGCCTGATAACTTGGCCAGCGTGGGGATGTGGAGGTCGATGAGGGTATAAAACATCCTGTGAAAACCCTCCAGCATTCCGGCGGCCTTGTCTTTCGTATGTTCGGCCACACTGGCCCCGTAAGAGAAGTTATTACCAGCCCCTTCGAAGGTCACCAGTTTGATATCCTTTTTGTTTTTCAGGGAAACCAGGAACTCCGTGATCTCGCCCATCATGATACCATCCAGGATATTGGCTTTTCCGTCATCCAGGATCACCCTGGCAACGGTATCCTCGTATAAATATTCAACTTTGATCTTTTGCATACACTCTCGGGATTTTATTGTTTACTGAAATTGAGGGGAAATCGCACGGATGAGCTCGTCGTTCCATTCATGGCCTTGGGCAAGCATCCGCCGAAGCTTTATGAAATCAACTTCCCGTTTATCTTTCGGGCCGTCGTTAAATGCCCGGAAACCGGCTTTGCCCTCAGTCATCATATTCAGCGCAAGCCAGTCACGGTTGTTTTCTTTGTTCTTATCCCAGTGTTCAAGCTTAAATTTCCGCAATGAATTCAGCGTTTTGCTAAGACAATTTGGCATGAGATACATAAGTTTGGTGCATAAGCGTTCCACGGCCTGGTCTAACATCGAAAGGTCCATTTCACCCGCTTTCATCATTTCTTTTCCCTTAGCCAGTTCTTCTCCTGATTTCATCTTCCCGTAGATGATCTGGCCTTTGCTGTTTACCCACTGATCAGTATAAACAAGAGGATTCGGGATGAATTCCCCGTTTACTTTCAATGCAGGCACTACTTCAATTATTAAACCCCAGCGCGATGCCTCGTAGGCTGACCACGGGTCACATACAGTACAGGAGAATATGGCGTTTTCAATGCCCGCGAAAAGCGGAAGAAAATCGGTCGCCCCTCCGTCGGGTGCGCTTCCGTGCTTCGGGCCGGCCTGCCCGAACCGTGCGAAATCCTGTGCAATGGAAAAGTCACAGGCCATCCCGATCTCCTGGCCACCACCGATCCGCATCCCATTCACCCTGCAAACCACAGGTTTATCGTTCATGAGAATGGATGAGACCATGTCGTTGAAAAGACGCATGTATTGTTTGTATTCCTGGGGATTCCCGGCATAGTACTCAGCGTACTCCTTCGTATTCCCGCCGGTGCAGAAGGCTTTATCGCCCACCCCGGTAAAGACGATAGCCACGACGCTCCGATCGTTGGAGGCTTCCCGCATGGCAAGGATCACATCTTTGACAGCATTGGTTGTGTAAGAATTATACTGCTGGGGGTTATTCAGAATGATCCAGGCGTTGAACAGGCCTTCGACGGGATTGCCGTTAAGATCCTTACAGGGACGTTTTTCAAACAGGATCTCCTTGTATGTGATGTCGGTAAGATTGTGATTTGCTAACATGGTATCTTATTTTTGAGTTAATAATTTCTGGATTAATCGAAGTCGGGTACCAGTATGGATCTCTTCCGGTAAACATGGTTCAGGGTATTACGGAATACCTCGTTGATTTTCGACATAGGGAAAGTTTCAATAAAATCATCTATCTTCAGCTTGCCTGTCGTGATCAGATCAACGACTTCAGGATAGAGTTCCGGCTTGCAGCCCCAGGTCCCGATCAGTTTGGCGTCAAAAGCCATCAGGTTGCTCAGGCGAACTTCGGTTCTGTCGAGGGTAAATCCGACAATGGAAAGGGTAGAGGTGAAGGTGATCAGGTTGAAGCCCAGTTCCTGGCCGGGTTTTGTGCCTGAAACTTCGAAGATCTTCCAGCCGTAACGTGAAACTCCCAGCCCTTTTGCAATCTCCCGGACATTATCCTTGACTGTTTTAATATCCAGCCCCTTCACATTCAGGATTGCATCCACCCCATTGTTCCTGGCCATAGCCAGCTTGGCATCGTCGATATCCAGGGCAAGCACTTTTGCACCGAAGATCCGGGCGATCAGGGCCGCATAAATGCCAACCCCGCCAACGCCTATAACGATGGCAAGATCCCCGGCTTCAAGTTCTGATTTTTTAATTACCTGGTAGGGTGTGGAGATGGCATCTGCGATAACTGATAGTTTTTCGAGGGGGTATTTTGTCAAAAGCAGGTCAGGGACGGGACAGAGAAAACGGGCAGGAACCTTGATATGCGAGGCAAACCCACCGTGAAAATCATTCCCGGGCATAAGCTGTTTCTGGCACATATTGCTCCGTCCCTTTTTACACAGTTCGCAATCGCCGCAGGGCAGCACGGCAGGAATGATCACGTTTTTCCCGACCCATTCTCCCGGGCCGGCAATGACCGTTCCGCTGATCTCATGGCCAAGCGTCAGGGGAAGCTCTTTCTTTGTTTTCACCCCGTAGTGCCAGAAGCTGATGTCGGTATGGCAAACCCCGCATCCGGCAATTTTAACCAGCGCTTCCTGCACTTCAAGTTCCGGAAATGGACTTTCGGTAAGCTGAAAATCCGTATCCTGTACCGTCATCTGCCACGAATATATTTTCTTATCCATATGAGTCAGTTTTATATGTGATTCTTTCTAATGATCTTACTTGCATTTCCCTACGCCATCCTTGCAGGAAATGGCATTGACCAGGTTGGTAAGTACAAGGTTTATCGGTGTTTTGATGTAATGTTTCCGGCCATAGTCAACTATTTTACCATTCATGAAATTGATCTCGGTTTCCCGTTTATTGATCAGGTCGACCGCAAGTGAAGGCATATGGTTCCCGGCACTGCTGAGGTATCTGATGGCCAGCTTGATGAAATTATCCGGCAGCTTGATGTCTTCGGCACACGCAACCTGTACCGCTTCATAGAGGATCTGTTCGATGACTTCAAGGGTGTCAGCATTGTTCATGGCTTCTTTCATAGTAAGCCTGGAGATGGCGCACAAAGGACTTAAAGCAGCATTCAGGATTGTTTTTTCCCAGATCTTGTCGTTTAGTGTAAAGGAGTTCACCTGTTCTGTTAAAAGGTCTGCACTTGTCAGGGTTTTTGCAAGCCACTGTGCCAGTTCTTCCTGCGAATCGTCCATCGACCCGACATAATTGGGAGGATTGAAAAAGTTGATCGCTGTTACATTCGGGGCCTGGAGATTCCCTGCAAAATTGATCACCATCCTGAGGATGGAGGATTTGGAGAAATGTACCTGGTACTTTTTTTCGATGTCGATCCCGTTCTGGGCGCTGAGCAGGAGAATTTCCTTTTTCAGATTCTTTTCGATGATCTTTACGATCTTATCGACATGATAGTCTTTGACAGAAGAAATAAGGATGTCAGAATCAAGCTCCAGCATCTCCTCCACTGAGTAGCAAACATACTTGAAGAATGATTTTTTTTCAATCTTCGAAACAAGCTCCATTCCCTCTTTGCGAATGAGGTTCAGTTTATCCCTGTCGAGATCGGTAACGGCAACTTCACAACCGGCAAGATTGAAATGTACCGCTAGCGTCTGACCAATGGGCCCTAATCCGATGATCCCGATGTTATGCTTCTTATTCTCCATGGCATTTATTTTGTATTATAAATGATTTTCTGATCAAAGTAGGATCCTGGCATCAACAACACAAATTTCATCGCCCGTTGCAAAGAGAGGGTTGAGGTCAAGCTCTTTGATTCCGGGGAAATCCGTTCCCAGCATGGAAATGCGCTGGATGATCTCCACGACCTTGTCTTTGTTGATCCCTTTTTCACCCCTGAATCCATTTATCAACGGTGCAGCTTTAATGGAACTGATCATTTCCAGGGCTTCAATGTCACTGACAGGGCTGATTGAAAAAGCCACATCCCTGAATACCTCCACAAAGATCCCGCCGAGGCCGAACATAATAATATGGCCGACGCCTGCTACCGCTTTTGCACCGATGATCAACTCCCGTCCCTTCGGAAGGTATTTCTGTACAAAGAATTTTATTCCGTCCCCAAGATTCCTGGTCATGGTTTCGGCCACCGCGGCTGCTTCCTGTGCATCCTGGATATTAACGGCCACACCGCCTACATCGCTCTTGTGGATGATCTTTTCAGAATCAGCTTTTATAACGACAGGGAACCCGATCCCGTTTGCGGCAGCAATGACCTCATCCTTATCATTCGCCACTTTCCAGGGGGCAACCGGTACCCGGTATGCCTCGAGTATGCCATAAACTTCCGCTGCAGAAAGGACCTCCCTTTTCTGTGACCAGGCATTGTCGAGAATGGAACGGACCGCATCTTTATTTACATCCGTGAATGTTTTTACAGTGCCCTCTTTCGCCGATCTTATTTTATTATAGCAGACCATCGAATAAAGAGCCCGGGCCGCAGTTTCAGCGAAATCAAAACAGGGGATTCCTCCATCCTTAAGAATTTTTGAGGTGCCGCTCCATTTCTGTTTATCCGTCATATAGTTGCATACGATCGGCTTGCTGCCGGCCTTTGCGGCGGCTGCTATCTCACGGGCGACATTCTCACAATCGACGAACGGAGGAGTTACAAAATTCAGATATATGCTGTCGAACTGCGGCTCATTCATCATCACTTCGAGTGCGCTTTTGAAGTGGCCCGGGCCGGCAGTGGCAACGACATCCAGGGGGTTACGGATGGAAGCCTGCTCCAGCATCGTCCCCTTCAGCGTCTCTGCTGCATTTTCTGAAAGCGGCGGTATCTCCAGTCCGCAGCTTACCAGTTCATCGATAGCGATAACTGATGGTCCGCCGGTGTTGGTAATAATACCCACTTTATTGCCCTTAGGAACCGGCTGCGAGGAAAGTGCCACTGCTGCATGGCAAAGTTCTTCCTGGTTGCTGAAGGTAAGCATGCCTGCCTTTTTAAAGATGAGGTCCATGGAGATACTACCTGCCAGTCCACCGACGTGTGACCGGGAAGCTTCCGCTCCCTTGTCGGTCCTCCCCGCAGTCATGGCCAGAATTGGTTTCTTGGCAGTTACCTGTTTAGCTATATTGATAAATTCAAGCGGGTTATCCAGGCTTTCAACATAGACCACAATGGCTTTCGTTCCATCGTCTTTTCCGTAATAACTCATGATTTCCGCGATGGATACATCCGACCCGTTTCCTGTTGATGCGTACATCCGCTGACCGATACCCATATCAGAAAAAGCCTGCATGATCACGGCGCCTACGCCGCCGCTCTGGGCTACCACGGAGATATGGCCCGGTTCCGGGTAGGTGAAGGTGAAGTTGCAATAAGCATTGATTTCCGGATCGGAGTTGATGATTCCCTGGCAGTTCGGGCCTACGATCCGGATCCCGTATTTCCGCGCCCTGGCAAGGAAATCATCTTCCAGCGCCCTACCTGCGGCACCCATTTCCTTAAACCCTGCCGTATTGATAATGATTGCCTTAATCCCTTTCTTCCCGCAGTTTTCCACCTCTTCCGGTACAAAAGGAGGAGGTATCACAATGTGCGCAAGATCCACCTCCCCGGGCACATCCAATATAGAGGCATAGGCTTTCAGCCCCCGGACCTCATCCACTTTTGGATTGATGGGGAACACGGGACCCCTGTAGTTATAATGAAGCAGGTTTTTAATAATGACATTCCCGATGGAAAGTTCCTTAACCGAGGCGCCGATCAGGGCAACTGCTCTTGGTTTAAATAAAGGATCAAGATTATCGTTCATTGTTTAAGATATTATGTTCCTGGTAAAATAAATATGCAGACTTCAAATATAAAAAAAAATGCAGAACTCAAACATAATAAATTCATTATTATGTGATTTGACAAGTTCTCACCATTTAAATTTGATTTGTGAGTTCCGGGTTAAATTTAAAATTTTACTTTTACTTTTACTTTTTTTTGAATATAGGCAGAGCCGGATTTTATTATCTGTATCTGGAGATACCCTATAGTCCGCCATTATGCTGATAGCAACAGAATGAAAAAAAATGAGGTACGCAGAGACAGGGTTTAATTTAGAAATTGATCTAACCCGAAGAAGCATTGAGAGGGTTGCAACTGACCCAATTGACACAGAACTATATCTGGGGGGGTTAGGTACTAATGCCAAGATATTATGGGATAGGGTTCCACCTGAAGTTGAAGCCTTCTCTCCTGATAATCTACTAATATTTGCCACTGGCCTTTTATGTGGCACACCTGCTCCCGGTTGTAATCGTACTATTGTCTCTACCATTTCTCCTCAGACTGAGTTAATGGCATTTTCAATGATGGGGGGTTTTTGGGCGCCGGAATTGAAGTATGCCGGTTATGACAAAGTGATCCTTCGCGGCAAGTCCCCCGAACTGGTTTATTTGTGGATAAACAATGACAAAGTAGAAATACGTGACGCCTCTCATTTGCAGGGTAAAGGCGCTATTGAAACTGAAGAACTTATCCGGCAGGAGTTGAATGAGCCGAAAGCCCAGGTGGCTTCCATCGGCCTGGCCGGTGAAAACAGGGTTTATTTTGCTTCCATCGAGCAGGGCAGGTCCAGTGCCAGCCGGGGCGGAATAGGGGCAGTTATGGGAGACAAAGGAGTAAAGGCGATAGCTGTTCGCGGAACAAAGGACGTCAATGTCGCCCGACCGGCTGAATTTATGGAACTTTGCAACGAAGTGCTAAAATACATAAAAGTCCGGGAAGAAAAGCCAATTCCAGGGGTAATGCCCATTTTAGCCGGGCTTGGGTCACCGCAGGAGATGAAACTCCACGATGAGAAGTGGCACACCGAGAGTTTCATGTGGGGAAATTCCCGTACCCGGAGAAAAGAATTTTGGAACGAAGAAATCGAAAAGAATTGGAGGGAGACTCTGGAAAGTGCGCGGATAAGGCTCATCAGTTGCTATAACTGTCCATTGAAATGCGCGGCAACCATTTCCGTTTCGGGATTTCCGACATACATGATGAAATGCTTCTCGAAACTGACGTATACAATGGCAGCCTATTCAGACCTGGATTTTGGTCTAAAAATCGCTCAGCGTGCTACAGAGTATGGAGTGGATGCATTTTCAACCCCGCAGGTTATGGCATTTGCCCTTGAGCTTTATGAAACCGGAATTTTGACTGATAAGGACTTTCCGGGAATGCCGTCCGATAACGAAGGGAGATTTTTCTGGCTACTGGACAGAATTGTCAGGCGGGAAGGGATAGGAGATGTTCTGGCCAATGGGACTTATTGGGCGGCCCAGCAGATTGGTAACGGCGCAGAAGAATATGCCCATAATAATATTAAGAAACTTGAGCAGCTTCCTCTCAAGCTATCCATGCTGAATCCCATTTATTTCCTCATGTATGCCACCGGCGAGAAGATAAACATTACCCAGATTGAAGGGCAATTCCCCCAGGCACCTTTTCCTACGATAGAGGAGAGAGAAGAGTTTGCAAAGGATTGGGTCCAGGTTCCTGATGAAAAGTTCAAGCAATATCTTTTGGACTGGGAACCACGTGGGGAAAAGTCGATGCCCTTTTACCCGACCGTTGAAATGTGTTGTGATATTGTCGACTGGCAAGAGCGGATGCACTACATCGATGACGCCCTCGGGATGTGTTCCGGTTTATCGTCATTTCCCCTGAAGCCCCCGTATCATATACACAATTACCCGAAATTTATCTCATCAGGCGTCGGGATCGATATGGATGAAGCCAAGTTATCGCAAGCAGCCAAAAGGTACCGGACTTTAGTCAGGGCCGTTAATATAAGAAGAGGCATGCGGAGAGAAGATGAGAAGCCCCCGGAGAACCATTGGAAGAAAAGATTTCCCGAACTTGAAAAGGATCTCCTGGATAAGTATTACAAATTTAAAGGTTGGAATGATGAGGGTATTCCTACGAAAGACTCCTTGCATGAATTGGAGTTGGATTACGTTAACGAAGACTTCCAGCAGAGGAGGATCCTGACAGATATTGACAATGACCCTTCTAAAGAAACTTATGCAAAAAATCAGGAAAATAAAGTGGAGGACGGGAATCATGAAGGGTGAAAAGAAAAATAAAACAATTAAAACAATAAGAATTGATGTTGATAAATGCGTTGGGTGCATGGCATGTGAAGTAATCTGCTCCGCTTTTCACGCCACACCAAAATACAGCAGCAATAATCCGGCGAGGTCCCGTATTCGCGTGATCCGTGATCCGATCGCGGACATATATGTTCCTGTTTATGCGGGTGAGTATGCTGTAGCCGAATGTGCCGGCAGAGACAAATATACGATTGACGGAAAGGAATACGACGAGTGTGCTTTCTGCCGGGCTTCCTGCTCATCAAGAGACGTGTTCAAAGAACCTGATTCGGGTCTTCCTCTAAAATGCGATATGTGCGAAAGTGATCCACCACAGGAAAAGCCCTTGTGTGTGCAGTGGTGCTTAAATGAAGCCCTGATATACGAAGAAAGGGAAGAAGAAATAGAAGAAGAAGAAGAGAAGCAGGATGAGTTGGAGATAGGACTGGAATCATTGGCAAACAAATATGGATTGCTTAAAATAATGAATATCGTTGCCCGAATGTCTTTGTCAAAGAAGGGGCAGGTATAAAACGCATGAATTTAGAAATTAGAAATTAGAAACTTGAAACTGGGAACTGGGAACTGGAATTATGGAAAATATAGCCGACTACAAAGAGATCGCTGAGATCATAAAGGAAAAGGGTGGAGATGCTTTCAAATTTTGCTACCAGTGCGGGAAATGCGATGTTGTTTGTCCATGGAATCAATTGAGACATTTCAGTATGCGCAAAATAGTCCGGGAGGCTACTTTCGGTATGTCTGAGATAGAAGGTGAAGAAATTTGGCGATGCACTACCTGCGGAAAATGCTCCAAGGTGTGTCCCAGAGACGTGAGACAGGTAGAATCGGGGATAGCCTTGCGCAGGATTGCAACTGAATATGGTATTTATCCGGCTTCCGCCAATCCTATCCGTTCCATAAGATCAAGCCTAAAAGCTGAAGGTAACCCTTTCTTTGCAGACCGAAAAAAGAGGGCAGATTGGACAGAAGGCCTTGCTGTAAAAGAGTTCACAGGGGACATGGAAATTTTATATTTTCCCGGTTGCTATCTCAGTTATGACCCAAGATTAAAAAAGGTAGCCGCCGCCACAGCCAATATCCTTAAAAAAGCAGGAGTAAATTTCGGGATACTGGGCTCCAGGGAGAATTGCTGTGGAGAAAGTATCCGCAAAACGGGTGACGAGGAATTATTCAAACATTTAGCGAAAGAGAACATCAAAACCTTTATTGATAATGGTGTGAAGAGAATTCTTGTTTCTTCCCCTCATTGCTACCATACTTTTAAAAACGAGTATCCTGAATTTATGGTACACTTTGAGGTGGTCCATATCGCCCAATATTTATCCGAGCTTATTAATGAGGGAAGGCTTGAGCTTATCAAGGAGTATGGGAAAAAAGTTACATATCATGATCCATGTTACCTGGGCCGGCATAATGGCATTTATGATGAACCCCGAAAGGTATTACAGAAAATATCTGCTTTAGAACTGATCGAGATGGCTGATTCGATGGAAGATAGCCTGTGCTGTGGTGGTGGTGGTGGCAGGATTTGGATGGACACTCCAAAGGGTGAAAGATTCTCCGACCTTAGAATAGAACAAGCTATAGAGACCGGGGCTGAAGTGATGGTTACTTCCTGCCCATATTGCATCGCCAATTTTGAAGATAGCTTGTTGTCCCGGAAGGATAGTAAAGCCATCGAGATAAAAGACATAACAGAAATTATTCAGGAAGTGATCTCCTGAATCAAAGAAACCTGAGAAGGACATAGAGAAGTGGAAAAAGAACTATTTGAGGAGCAACTTTTTAATATGCCTGCAGAGGACAATTTCGGAGATGTTATTGTTGTTGGTGGAGGGATCAGCGGTATTCAGGCCGCTCTTGATCTTGCCAATACAGGCTATAAGGTTTATTTGGTTGAGAAAGCACCTACCATTGGCGGCAAGATGGCCCAGCTTGATAAGACCTTTCCCACGAATGACTGCTCTATGTGCATAGAATCTCCCAAGTTTATTGAATGCGACAGGCATCCCAATATAGAAATTCTGACCTATACTGAAGTTGTAAATGTAGAAGGAGACGCAGGAGACTTCACCGTAACTCTGAATAAAAAACCCCGATACATTATAGAGAGCAAATGCACAGGTTGTACTGTCTGTACGGAGTACTGCCCTGTTCATATCTCTGACCCGTTCAATCAGGACTTATCCCAGAATAAAGCTATCCATATATACTTCCCTCAGGCAGTTCCCCTTAACCCTTATATAGATGAAAGCTGCCTTTTCCTTAAAGACAAGAAATGTTCTATTTGCGTTGGTATCTGTAAAAACAACGCCATAGATCTGCATCAAACAGCGGAGAAGAGAATAATAAAAGTAGGGGCAATAGTTCTGGCTCCAGGTTACGAGGTGTTTGATCCGGGATTAAGGGGCGATTATGGCTACGGAAAGATTTCAAACGTGGTCACCAGCCTTGATTTTGAACGGCTGCTCTGTGCCACTGGTCCGCATGCCGGTGAAATTCTGCGGCCATCCGACCTGAAGCATCCTAAGAAGATCGCATGGATCCACTGTGTCGGCTCCAGGCAGGTCCTCGAGAAAGGCAACAGTTATTGTTCATCAGTCTGCTGCACCTATATCCAAAAACAGGTGATACTGGCTAAAGACCACGACGCTGATACGAAGGCGACGATATTTCACAATGATATAAGGTCATACGGCAAGGATTTCGAGCGATTCTATCAAAGAGCAGAGAACTTTCCCGGGGTCAGCTTTGTAAGAAGCTATGTATCGATAGGAAGAGAGATCCCGGAAACGAAGAATGTAACCATAAAATATGCCACCGACGCTGACGGGGTTAAAGAGGAGGAGTTCGATCTTGTGGTATTGGGTGTTGGATTAAACCCTCCCGCAGGTGTGAAGCAGTTCGCTGATACATTCGGCATCGAACTCAATTCCCATGGATTTTGCAAGACCGATCCCACGAATCCCATCAAGACCTCCCGCCCGGGCGTCTTCATCAGCGGAGCTTTCGCAGGCCCCATGGATATCCCCGAGTCAGTCGTAACAGCCAGCGGTGCGAATGCCCTCACCGGTGAGTTGCTGAGATCCAGACGGGGAAACCTATCCAGGGAACGCGTTTATCCTGCGGAAAGGGATGTCTCTGAGGAAGAGCTCCGGGTAGGTGTCTTTGCCTGCCATTGCGGCGCCAATATCGGACGGGTCGTCGACATTCCTTCCGTGGTTGATTATGCAAAAACACTTAATGGCGTGGTGCACGCAGAAGAAGGCCTTTTTATCTGTTCTACGGATGCTGCCCAGCAAATATCTAACACAATCAAAGAAAAAGGGCTAAATCGCGTGGTTGTCGCAGCCTGCACCCCCAGGACCCATGAGCCGTTGTTTAGGGACACACTGCGGGAAGGGGGAATCAATCAATATTTATTCGACATGGCGAATATCAGGGAGCACTGCTCCTGGGTCCATTCCAAACAAAAGGAAGAGGCTACACAAAAAGCAAAGGACATCGTCAGAATGTCGGTAGCCCGGACTATCAATCTGGAATCCCTGCAGGAATTCAAACTGCCCGTCAACAAAACGGCACTAGTGGTCGGAGGAGGCCTGGCCGGGATGACCAGTGCCCTGAGCTTGGCCAATCAGGGATTTGAGGTTCACCTGCTGGAAAAGAATGCAAACATGGGAGGAATGGCACTGAGAATTCCTACTACACTGGAGGGCATGGATGTTCTGGAATATTTGCGCGATCTGATACGTAAGGTTTATCAGCACCCTTTAATATATGTATCTCATGATGCTGTCATCACAGATGTTTCCGGTTATGTGGGAAATTTTCTGACTACCGTAAAATCTGAAGGAAGGATCAAAAATATTAAACATGGTGCAGCCATCCTTGCTACTGGTGCTGACGAATACAAACCCACAGAATACCTTTACGGGAAAAATGATAAGGTAATTACTTCGGTGGAGTTGGGCGAGCATATCGCCAGGGGAGAAAAAAGATTAACTGACGCTAAGAACCTGGTGATGATCCAATGTGTCGGGTGCAGACAGGAAGACAGAAATTACTGCAGCCGCGTATGCTGCAGCCATTCTGTAAAGAATGCCCTGAAACTAAAAGAGATAAACCCGAAACTGGATATCTACATTCTCTTCAGAGATATGAGGACCTATGGATTCAGTGAAGATTATTACCGTAAAGCGTCTGACAAAGATGTAAAATTCATCCGGTATGAACCGGATGATAAGCCTCAGGTGGAAGCTTTAACACAAGAAGGAAAAGAAATTTTACGGGTTATTGTTCAGGATCCGATCTTAGGTAAGAGGCTTGCCATAGATGCCGATCTGTTAGCATTGGCTGCTGCCGTCATTCCTTCGGCAGGCAGCCTGGAAGTAGCACAGTTATTCAAGGTCGGCATGGGCCAGGATGGTTTCTTCCAGGAAGCGCATGTTAAATTAAGACCAGTTGACTTTGCCGCTGAAGGTATTTTTCTGTGTGGAACAGCTCACTATCCCAAGCATATATCGGAAACTATCAGCCAGGCTTATGGCGCTGCCGGACGGGCTGTAACTCTTCTGTCACAGGACACGGTCACCGCTTCCGGCTCTGTTTGCGAGGTGAAGGAGAATGATTGTGTAGCGTGCGGGGCATGCATCTCCGTGTGTACCTATGGTGCGATAGAGTTTCAGGATACGCCAAAAGGCAAAAAGGCTGCTGTTAATTCTGTTCTCTGCAAAGGAGATGGCCTTTGTAACGCGGTGTGTCCGACTTCAGCAATTTCGCTGAAACACTATACCGATGAAGAGCTGTTTTGCCAGATCGACGCGGCAACGGATTTGTAATTTGTAATTTGGAGCTTGGAATTTGAAATGAGAAAAAATGAGTACAGAACATAACTTTCAGCCAAAAATGATAGGCATCGTATGTAATTGGTGCTGCTACGGAGGGGCCGACCTTTGCGGTGTTTCCCGTTTTCAATATCCCCCGCATATAAGGCTCATCAGGGTGATGTGCTCTTCCAGGGTTGACCTGCTGCATATAATCCGGGCTTTTAACAATGGGATCGACGGCATATTTATAGGTGGCTGCCATCTTTGCGATTGCCACTATGTTACTCAGGGGAATTTCAACACATTCAGCATGGTTCAGGTATGCAAAAAATTACTTGAGTGCATCGGCATTTTTCCCGAACGATTGAGGCTTGAATGGGTATCTGCCGGCGAAGGGATCCGCTTTGCCAATTTTATGAATGAATACAGCGCGGAGGTTACGAAGTTGGGACCTCTTGGAAAAGCCGAAGGCATGGACAATCAGGCATTGGCATTTAAATTTGAAGCGGTAAATAAGCTCATCCCCTACATCAAGCTCGTGTTGACGCAGAAGCTCCGTGTACCGGACAGAACCGAAGAAGCGTATCACGGGTTTTTCAATAGTGACGAATTTAAAAGATTGTTTGAAGAATTAATTGCAGATAAACTGGCAATAAGCCAAATTACGTCACTCCTTGGGGAAAAACCCCTTTCGACAGGTGAGATCGCTGATTCTTTAGGCCTGAGCCCGTCAGAATTAGCACGGCACATGATCGGTTCATCAAGGCTGGGATTGGTCAGGTACGATGTACACAGCAAATGTTATACGCTTGCATGAAGCCCCAAACAATAAATTCAAAGCCCCAGCTCCAAGTTTTGCGGGCAAGTCCGCTTGGAATTTGGAATTTGGAATTTAATTTAGAATATGGATAACGAAAGAATCGATCAGATCATAGATAAGCACCAGGGCGAAGCCAGTTCACTCATCCAGGTATTACTTGAGATCCAGAGCGAAAATCATTGGCTCCCCAGGGAAGCCCTTGAGAGGGTCAGCCAAAAATTACAAGTGCCTTTTACCCGGATACAGCATATAGCTACTTTTTATAAAGCTTTTAATTTAGTTCCTAAAGGACGTCATGAAATTCACATTTGTGTTGGTACTGCCTGTCATGTTCGTGGTGCAAACCGTATCCTCGAAACGGTGGAAGACCTGACCGGAATTAAACCCGGCGAAACGGATGTGGAAATGAAATTCAGCCTTGAAACTGTTAACTGTCTTGGATGCTGTGCTCTGGGGCCGGTGATCGAGATCAATGGGAAGACTCACGGTAAGGTCTCGGTAAGCAAAACAGCCGGGGTGTTAAAAAGCTATGAATAGGGGGGAATTATGATACGGTTAAATACACCTGAAGAATTAAAGAAATTCCGGCAGGAAATATTATCCAAAAGAGATCCAAATAAACCATGTATAACACTCTGCTCCGGTTCTGCCTGCAATGCTTCAGGTAGTGAAGAAGTTGGTGCCGGAATTGAAGAGGAGATTAAAAAACAGGGCTTAAGTGATGAAGTTGAAATCAGGAAGACAGGTTGTCATGGTTTTTGTGAGAGGGGTCCTATTATTGTTAATCACCCGGGTGAAACTACATATTTACAAATAAAACCTGAGGATGTTCCGGAAATTGTCTCTGAGGCTGTAAATGGGAAAAAGGTCATAGATCGTCTGCTCTATACTGACCCCGAAACAGATAAAAAAATAGTTTCTGAATCTGAAATCCCTTTCTACAAAAACCAGAAGCGGCTTGTTTTCGGATCCAACGGCAGTATTGATCCCAAAAGCATCGATGATTACGTGGCAATTGGAGGTTATTCAGCAATATCCAAAGTACTTGCAGGGATGACTCCTGAAGAAGTCCTGGAGGAAGTGAAAAAATCTGAACTGAGAGGAAGGGGCGGCGGCGGCTTTCTTACAGGGAGAAAATGGGAAGGATCCCGCGATGCCCCTGAAAAAATAAAATATGTAATCGTAAATGCAGATGAAGGAGATCCGGGAGCTTATATGGACAGGGCTCTCCTTGAAGGAAACCCTCATTCAGTCCTTGAAGGTTTGATCATTGGAGCCTATGCAATCGGGTCCCATGAAGGCTATATTTACGTGAGGCAGGAATACCCCCTGGCTGTAGAGAATATCAACCTCGCGATCAGGCAGGCTGAGCAGTATGGATTACTGGGGAAAAACATCCTTGGCTCAGGATTTGACTTCGCTGTTAAAGTGCACCAGGGGGCCGGCGCTTTCGTCTGTGGTGAATCAACTGCTCTGATGACTGCATTGGAAGGCAGGGTCGGAGAGCCAAGGCCGAAGTATGTCCGCTCCAACATCAGGGGCCTCTGGGATAAACCCAGCGTGTTGAATAATGTTGAGACATGGGCGAATGTGCCGCTTATCATCAATAAAGGCGCTGACTGGTTTACTCAGATAGGAACTGAAGGAAGCAAGGGTACAAAGATATTCTCCCTGGTTGGTAAAATTACCAATACCGGCCTTGTTGAAGTACCCATGGGTATGACCCTCAGAGATATTATCTATAAGATAGGCGGTGGAATTCCCGGAGGCAAGAAGTTCAAAGCAGTGCAGACAGGAGGGCCGTCCGGAGGCTGTATCCCCGAGGAACAGTTAGACCTGGAAGTTGGTTTTGATGAACTGACCGGGGCCGGCTCAATGATGGGGTCTGGTGGCATGATCGTAATGGACGAAGCTACCTGTATGGTTGATGTCGCCAGGTACTTCATTAATTTCCTCACCGATGAAAGCTGCGGCAAATGTGTCCCCTGCCGTGAAGGCCTGAGACAGATGAATAAGATTCTCACCAATATCACCGAAGGAAAGGGAAAAGAAGGCGACATCGAACTTTTGGAAGTGTTGTCCGAAACAGCCATGGAAGCCTCCCTCTGTGCCCTCGGTAAGAGTGCCCCAAACCCGTTTCTAAGTACGTTACGCTATTTCAGGGATGAATATGAGGCACATATCAGGGAGAAAAGATGTCCGGCTTTATACTGCAAGGAGCTGATCAAATATTATATTGACCCGGAAAAGTGCAGGGCCTGTATGATCTGCTTTAAAAAGTGCCCTGTCGACGCGATTGATGGTGAAAAGAAAAAGATCCATATAATTGACCAGGAGAAATGTACAAATTGCGGAACTTGCTTTGAAGTTTGCCCCGCCCGCTTTAGTGCGGTGAAAAAGATCTCCGGCGGACCAGTGCCTTCTCCTGTTCCTGAAGAAGAACGAATGATAACCGGTAGCAGCAATTAGTATGAAGGATATCCTTTTACAGATCGATGGAAAACAAGTCAATGCAAGGGAAGGGACCACAGTCCTGGAGGCAGCCCAGGGTGCAGGGATATCCATACCCAAACTCTGTCACCACGAAAAACTGATACCTTTTGGTGGTTGCCGGCTTTGCATCGTCGAAGCAGGATCCGGCAATTCCGCAAAGCTCGTGGTTTCCTGTGTTTACCCGGTTGAAGAAAACCTGGTGGTAAGAACCCGGTCTGAGAAGATAGACAGAATTCGCAAAACCATCCTGGAGCTGCTGCTGGCTCATGCACCGAATTCAAAGCAATTGCAGGATATGGCCCGGGAATATGGTGCAGACAAAGATCGTTTTGAAAAAGAGGCCTCTTTCTGCATCCATTGCGGCCTATGTGTCCGATACTGTGCCGAGGTAAAGAAGCTGAACGCCGTTGGATTTATCGACAGGGGAATAAACAAAGAGATTAGTTTCATTCCGGAAATAGCATCTAAGGAGTGCCACGACTGCATGGAATGTTTTCCGCTATGCCCCACATCCTGGCTCCAGGCAGCTTTTGTTTTAACCGAAGCCCTTGCTTTTCCCGGAGCTTCTTCCGGAACCACATCAAAGGAATAGGCGATGATTTTATCTAAAGCAGCGACCGAATGACCGTCAAATCAAATATTCTGATCATTGGATCCACTGGTAGAAATACAGGAAAAACAGAGTTTGCCTGCAGAATAATTGAAAAACATTCAACTCAGAAAGAAATAATCGGGGTAAAAGTAATACCTGTAGATAAGAATGAAGTAAGTTGTCATAGAGGTGCAGAGGGCTGTGGTTTATGCGACTCATTAACCGGTGATTATGAAATTATTGAAGAAAAGACAATGGATTCATCTAAAGACACCTCAAGAATGCTGAAAGCAGGCGCTAAAAAAGTTTACCTGTTGATAGTGGACAGAAATTCTTTGGAAAAAGGGATTAATGCTATTTTGAGAATAATACCGGATAACGCCTTGGTTATTATAGAGTCTAATACGATCAGAAAGGTTATCGAACCGGGATTATTTATTGTAATCAAAAATTTAATGAATCATTCAGTTAAAAATAGCTGTGTTGAAGTCATTGAATTTGCAGATAAAATAATTGAGTTTAATAACATGAACTGGGATTTCAATCCCGACAAAGTTTCAATACGAAATAAAAGTTGGATAATTAAGGAATAGGCTAGAGCAATTATTCAATATAAAACTCAATAATAAATTAACTTTGCGTTGCTAGAAATAGCGCTTATTCCCTATATTTAGCATTTTAAACTGTTTTTGAGCAGGAAATTGATCCTAATGCATATCAATAAGCGTCACATACTTATTCTTCTTCTTATTTTGGCCATCCTTGTCATTTTCCTGCCTATCCCGGTACGTTATAGTTTTGTAGTATCCGCAAAAGTTTATCCCGTGAAGGAATGGAAACTATCGCGGGGCACGGAAGAAGGATTCTGGAGCCAGACGTATAATTATGAAACCGATGCCCTGGGGGATTTTAAAAATTACCGTTTTGAAAGAGGGGATATTGCGGAACTGGTGATCAGGGAAGACCTTGAATTTGATACTGCCATCGGCGTAAATGATACGGTAGCTTACATTGAATCCTATTTTATCCAGAACGAGATTACCCGCCTCAATAACCTTCGCGAGGTCGAGATTGCGAACATGAATGTGGTTTCCACCGGCGAGAAGCAGTCGATGGTGGAACAGGCGCAGCGGCAGTATAATTACGCCATGCAGCAACTGGACCTGGAAAAGAAGAACTTTGCCAGGCAGGAAAGGCTTTATAGCGACAGTGTGATCACCCCGGCCGATTATGATATGTATGAAAATGCACTGAAGCTGGCAGAAATTAATACCCAGGTCGCTTATGATGCATTGATGTCTTTGAGCACCGGGGAAAAAGAACCGGTTATAAATCTTTCAGAGCAGAAAATCCGTTCTTACGAAATAGAAATTAGCCGGCTTGAAACCCAGAAAGCACAATATACTATTGCACCTCCTATAAGTGGCCTGCTGAGCTATGATACTGAAATCGGCGGGATTCTCAAGGTAAGCGACATCAGCAGGCTTTTGCTCAAGATACCGGTGCCTTACCAGCATTCTTCCTACCTGAACAGCTTATACAAGGTTACATTCTCTACTCCTGATAATAAAATAACTGTCAACGCTTCTTTTAAAGGATTTGATGAAACTATCAATTTGATCCAGAACCAGCAGTTCGTCATAGCCAGGGCGGTAACGACAGAGCCAACGCAGGGAATTTATCCCGGTATGGTGGTCCAATGCAGGATTTATTGCGATAAAGTTTCGCTTCTCGAGTATCTTAAACGGAATTTTTCCGTATCTTTCTGACCCATGAAGTATGAATTCAAATACGTCGTGCCGGTCAGCCGGATGGATCAGCTCCGGGAGGCTATAAGCCCTTATGTCGAGCTTGATCCCTATGCTTTGGCAATGGCCGATCATCAATATACCGTCAGGTCTGTTTATTTCGACACATCCCGGTTCGATTACTATTTCGAAAAAATCGACGGATACAAAACCAGGAAAAAGATCAGGATCAGGGGCTATAACCGGCCAAACGGGGATGATATGGTTTTTCTCGAGATCAAAAGGAAATTCAAGGAACCCATTGAAAAAGACCGTGAACGGTTAACATTTGAAGTCATGAAACGTCTGTTGGCCGGTGAAGGTTCCAGGGCATTCGGTGATGTCGAAGATGATCATGGGGTGAATGGTGCAGGGAAGTTTCTTTATCACGTTTACAGAAATAACCTAAAACCGGTAGTCCTGGTGATCTATGAGCGGGAAGCTTATTACGACCGGTTTAAGAATGACGTGAGGGTAACGATTGATAAAAATTTGCGGAGTGTAGCTTATCCAAATATCGATGATCTATATTCAGAGGAAAAAGCTATTCCGGCCCTCAAAAACAACTTCATCTTCGAGGTTAAGTTCAAAGATCATTTTCCGGGCTGGCTTAGGCCTATCATCGGAAGGTTAGGACTGATCAAACGGTCGGCATCAAAATATGTCTTTTGTATAGATTCCCATCACCTGACCGAGCCGTCGCGGAAGGCGGATATGTTCAGGCTGATGCACTGGAAAGGTATATAATCAATAACCAGATGTTAGAAGAATTTCAAAGCATAGATCTTTTCCCGCTCAGCGTTTACACTGTGCTGACCAACCTGGCAGTTTCGCTTGCCTGCGGGATTGTCATAGCACTGGTTTACCGGTATATTTACAAAGGCCCAAGCTATTCGGCAACCTACGTCAATTCGCTGGTATTGTTGTCGTTAATTACTACTTTGGTGATCATGGTGATAGGCAATAACCTGGCACGTGCTTTCGGCCTTGTGGGCGCCATGTCGATCATCCGGTTCCGGACGGCAGTGAGGGATGTACAGGATATCGTCTACATCTTTTTTGCCCTGGCGGTGGGGATGGCTTCCGGGGTCGGCCTGCATGCCATAGCTATTGCCAGTACGCTGGTCATCTGCCTCGTATCGGTGGTCATGGTCACTTTTAATTTCGGTGCTCCAGGAAAAGCCGAGTATGTGCTACAAGTAATTTATCCTCCTTCCAAAGCCACCGAGGGAAAGGTTTCGGAAATCCTGAAAAAGTATTGCCGTGGGGTCCGGCTGACTAACCTGAAAAACCAGGGTGAGGGAAACAATGTAGAGGCATTTTACCAGTTCAGCCTACGGAGAAAATACAGAAGTACCGACCTGGTGGAAGAATTTACCGGCTTAACAGAAAAGGTCAGGTTTAACCTCTATTTCGATCAGGACGAAGCCAATATCGCGTTTTAATTCATGTACGATTGAACATGGACGATGGACGATTTTTCATATGATTGAAAATCTGCAATATAAATCATCAAAGTTTAAGATCAATTCAATTGGTAAACAACCTGCAGATTCAATCCGAGTAAATAGTAAAGTTTCTGAATTTCCATGGATTCTTTAATATTCAGTAAAGAAATTTCGAAAGACGGATGAAAGGCGATCATGAGTCTCTTTGCCGCCCTGAATTCGATTCCGGCTCCAACAGATGCTGCAAGCTGATAGGAAAACATGTTTGTGAAACCTGTATAGGAGCTGGCCAAACCTTCCATGCCTGCCCATGGACATTCGTAGAATGATTTCCTGCTCTCAATAAAACGGAAATGGTTAACGAAACCTCCGGCTACATACAGGCTGATGAGTTTCTCGTTTAAATAATTGTATTTTAAAATCAACGGAATATCAAGGAACAAGTCTGATAATTTAATTGAGTAGCAATCACAGGGATAAAGTGCAGGATCAGATCCAGGGCCAAGTTTTAATGTCAGGGATTCAGATCTTTCATCTGCCAATAACAAGCCTGAATTCAAAGTTAAATGCTCATTAAATTGAAAGTGTATCACAGGGCCGATTGAAAAGCCCGTATTTTCCGAATATAATGAATCATGCAAATCGGCAATAGGCTGATATTTAGGAGATGTTCGGTAGTACGGGTGAGAAAACTGCGGGGCAACGCTCATTCCGACCCACCATTTGTTGTTCGAACCCACTTCACTTTGTGATACTCCACAAAACGGTATTCCGGCAAATAGGCAAACAAAAAATATGACAGATATTAATTTCATTTCCTTTGTGAAATGGCACATTCTAAATGAAATGTAAAATCGTCCATCGTCCATGTTCAATCGTCCATGAAATTACTATCTGATAAACGTCCCGCGACGGTATTCCTCAAACGCCAGATCCAATTCCTCAGTTGTATTCATCACGATCGGCCCGCCCCAGGCAATGGGCTCGCTGAGCGGTTTTCCGGATATTAAAAGAAATCGCATCGGCTCTCCCCCGGTTTTAAAGCTCACCTGATCGCCATCCTCGAATAGCACCAGCATTTCATTTTCCACAAAATTCTCCCCTTTTCCCCATGTCTCCCCGTCTCCATGTCTCCCCGTCTCCCCGTCTCCATATCTCCCCGTCTCCCCGTCTCCATGTCTCCCCGTCTCCCCGTCTCCATGTCTCCCCGTCTCCCCGTCTCCTCCGATCACGTAGGCAAAAACCGTATAGCCTTTTTTAGTGGGATGGACATATCCGGCATCAGGCGGAACAGTAATATCCAGGTATTCCGGGTCAATAATGATATCTCTGACCGGACCTTTTATTCCATTTATTTCACCACAGATTACACGGATTTTCACCCCGTTTTCCAATATCAGTTCAGGAATATCAGCCGCTTTCACATCCTGGTATCTTGGATGCATCATTTTATTCGATGCCGGAAGGTTGGCCCAAAGCTGAAAGCCGTACATTTTACCGTCAGGCCCCGGTTTTGGCATTTCCTGGTGGATGATGCCGCTCCCGGCCGTCATCCATTGAATATCTCCCGGTCCGATCGTCCCCTTGTTTCCCATGCTGTCGCCATGCTCGGCAAAACCTTCCAGCATGTAGGTAATGGTCTCAATCCCCCGGTGCGGATGCCAGGGAAAGCCCCGGAGATATTTATTCGGCTCGTCATTCCTGAAATCGTCCATCAACAGGAACGGATCGAATTGCGGTACTTCATAATACCCGAAGGCGCGCTTCAGGTGAACGCCGGCTCCTTCAAGGGTCGGCTTTGATTTAAGAAGGGTTTTTATGGGACGGGTTTGCATGACTGGCCAAATTTAAGGAAAGGATTTATAAATATCTTTCCTATGCGCTATTATAAATTTTTTTTATAATCGAAGCCCGGCTTACGCTTTTTCCGGTTTTAGTTTTATCCATTAGATAACCCAATGATAAATCCTCATATTGATCATCATTAATATTAAGGACATTTGCTCCCAGCTTTTTTGCCAATTCCTTAAGAATTTTATTACTTTGATTATCTGCTTTGATTACTAATGCACTCATTACAATTTTTTTTGTAAAAATAGCAAAAATTTATAGGATTTCTGATTCATAAAAAGGTTTTGGCACTGACTATTTGATAACATGAATCCATACAACCCCAAACCAAGTTGATTCCTCTGAATTCCCCCTCATGTTAAATGTAAAATCGTCCTTGCTGATTTGCCTTATGTATCTGCACCCTGCATTTCAATCTTCATGATTTGACTTAAGTGACCAAGAAAACGAATGTTTGTGGGAAAATCTAAAAAATTGTAACTTTACGAGGTTGTAAAACATTTGTATAACCGAACTAACACCCTATACTCCATCGCCTATCCACATGCCTATTTTATATATAGGGCAGCAGGAATAGCGGGTATAAGGTATTAGCGGTCATGCTAAGTGCGAGTTGAGAAGCATAAAGTTATAAATAATTGATCAAACAATTAAAACTTATTGATATGGGACTTTTTTCAACTAAATGTTCTATATGTGGGAGTTTAGAACATTCAACAAGTAATTGCCCTCATGGAAACTTATCCGTAGAATGTAAAGTTTGCGGAAGTAAAGATCATGCGACAAAAGACTGTCCACATAGTGGATTCTCCACAAAATGTAAGGTTTGTGGTAGTAAGAATCATGCAACAAAAGATTGTCCTCATGGTGCATTTTCAACAGAATGTAAGGTTTGTGGTAGCAAAGAACATGCGACAAAAGACTGTCCGCATGGAGCTTTTTCAACTCAATGTAAAGTTTGTGGCAGTAAAAATCACGCAACAGAAGATTGTCCCAATGGCATTATTACGAGAAAAATCCCAAAGAAAACAAGTCCTGTTTCTTATTCGTCATCATCCGAGGACAGTGGGTTAACTAGTTTAATCGCATGGCTAATTGGTGTTGCTATTGTTGTTTTTATTGTTGTCTGGTTGGCTGTAAATATTGTTCTTCCTGTCATTCTTTTAAACTCTGTATAATACTCCCCAAAATTCAGACCACTGGTTAAGTTGAAAAAAGTCTAATTTTAACAGTGGTATTATGAAAGCAAAAAGAAGAAAATTTACGTCGGCCTTTAAGGCCCGGGTAGCCATTGAAGC
>Ga0265292_1000837_pt1 | contig 33838 bp, 33 predicted proteins | sample Munlanlewell296A_FD_189080 | JGI IMG/M metagenome (GOLD analysis project Ga0265292, IMG submission 189080) | Leachate microbial communities from a municipal landfill in Southern Ontario, Canada - Leachate well 296A | ecosystem: Engineered > Solid waste > Landfill > Unclassified | place: Canada... | reverse complement strand
TTTGGAGGTCAACATTTTTGAGCAGAAGTCCATTTTTCAAGCTGTTAGCGATGCTTTGAAACATGAATTAGATGATGGGTCCGCTAACCAACTGATTTTATTTAAATAACAACCGGACAGTAGTGATATGGAATAATAAATCCAGCAAACAAGAAGGATTTAATCCTACAGAGGACAGAACAGGTTCTATTCCTAATCCAACCAGAGCCAGTATACCATCTGACGGCTCAACAACTGCAAGAGTTACTATGAGTAAAGCTACAAGAGATAAAGCCAACTATTTTATCGGTAGCTGGCGTGGCGACAAGAGCCTTGCAGTTTCATATTGGATAAACGGCTTTCTGTTAACATTTGCCTTGCAAGTTTTTATCGGTTTGTATAACTCAGCATCAACCTTGTTTTCGGACACTGCAAGGTTGCATGTAAGGATGTATTTTTTTGTTGCGATTATCCTTGAAATGTTAGTTATAGCAGTGTCTGTATGGCAAACAGTTGGGATTTGGCGCTCTGCAGAACACCATAAAGAGCAAACTAACAGAAAATTCATTGCGACTTTGGCTCAAATTTTAATATGTATTACAGTCCTTGTTTCTTACGGCAAGATCGTTGGTTTAAAAAACTATTACAATGATGTCTTTTGGAATGCATTGGGGAAAGATCCATTAGGCGGATATCATTTGAAGATTTCTGAAGATGAACGCGAACTGAGCAAAGGTAGAATATACCCAAACAAGAAGCAACTCACGATATCAGGAGTGATTTCTTTTGGGTTGGCAAGAGATGTGGACGATATATTGTCGGCTAATCCACAAATAAAAACTGTAATACTGAATAGTGATGGGGGACGTGTATGGGAAGGAGAAAATCTGTTGGATGTCTTAACCAATAGAGAAATAGAGGAAACCGTAACAGAGACGGGATGCTCAAGTGCATGTACGATAGCATTCTTGGCAGGGAAAATTAGACTTATGAGAAAGAACAAACCTCTTCTTGGTTTTCATTCAAGTAGCTCTTTGTACTACTTAGAGAATTCAGTAGATTCTGAAAATCGTAGAATACACACGTTAATGGTTTCTCATGGGATATCGAGTGCTTTTGCAAACAAGGCGCTTAGCGCTTCGCCAAGCAGTATGTGGTATCCATCTTTTGACATTTTGTGGGATGAAGGAATCGTTGATAATGACATTAGTAAGAAATTTTTCGATGGTGGTCTGCATTTCATAGACCCATTTGATGGAACTGACACCAGTCAATGGCAATCAAGAAAACGATAATGGCGATATATTCGAGAGAAAAAGACCACCCTTCACAGTGTTTACAGGGCATTGAAGGAGAATACTTGTATCGTAAAAGTGCCCGAACATATAAGGGTCCCGGCAAAAAAAGCCCTCGACAGAATGCTTGAAGTAAGTTAACATGGAAAATACAATTAAAATGTCATCGAGTTAAATAAATTTGGGTCTTTCGTATTCAAGTTGAAATAACATGGATCCCCGGGTCAAGCCCGAGGATGACAATGTTAAATGGTTGTTTTTGTTTGTCATTCGCTTAAGTCGCCTACTGTTGGCCCGCAGGTCTTAAGCGGGAATCCATTAGTCTGATGAGCATTTCAGCTTTCTTACGAATGAACCATAAATTTATTTTGGACATCCGCAGTTTTTGGGTTAAAATCAAAGTATGGACGCTTTCTGGAAAATTGCTGAACGACGCATTGCGGAAGCGATGCTTAACGGCGAGTTTGACGACCTTGAAAACAGGGGCAAACCCCTGCATTTTGAAGATGAGACGTGGATTCCTGAAGATTTAAGAATGGCCTACCGGTTTCTGAAAAATGCCGGCTGCATCCCTCCCGAACTGGAGATGAGGAAAGAAATAATCAATTTAGGTGAACTGCTGAATACGATTGACGACGATAAAGAGAGACTGAAGAGAATTAAAGAACTGAACTTTAAACTCCTTAAACTGAATATGAACCGCAAGAAACCCTTAACCTTCGAAGACTTTCCCGAATACGAATGTAAACTCATCGATAAGTTCACAAGCATACCGGATAAATATTGCAAATAACCGGCAGAATATGATATAAAATTTAACGGTTTAAATAAATTTATTTTGGACATCCGCAGTTTTCGGGTTAATCAAAGGAGGTGATGCGCTTGGTATTCGAAAAGTAAAATTTTCAAGTTTCATTGGCTGGATGCCAGGGAAGAGGAGTGAGCCGTCGAGGTAATTCTCCCGCTGCCCCGCAGCCGTGAAGGGAACGAAAGCCTTAACCGTTCGGAGTTAAGCGTATAGTGTTCGGCTACTAAAACCGACGACCGAACACCGGACGGTAATGTCACTGTTATGGGTAATACCATAATGGGAAGGCAGGCAAGTAGGATGCCCTGAGCCGGAAGACCTATCCAGACCGCAAAACTAACAACAAATAATCCCGAGGGAGGAACAAATGAATTTAAAAAATTCACTTCAAGTATTATTCACTTTTACACTTGCCTTATTGTCAACTCTTTCCACTTTTTCATCAACCTTCGCAGAACAGCCGGTCAAGCTCGATGAAGTGGTTGTTACCGCGACACGAATAGAAGAATCGATTCAAGACGTTGCGCAGGACGTTACGGTCATAACAAAAAAACAGATTGAATCCGGCAGTTACCAAAGCATATCGGAGATCATAAGAAACGTTGCCGCTCTGAATGTTATCGAATACGGCAACCGCGGCGGCGCCGCAACTGTCAGTATGCGGACTTCCACCGCCGGGCAGGTGCTCGTCATGATAGACGGCAAGCGCCTGAACAAACCGGGCGACGGTCAGGTCGATCTGAACACCGTTTCCGTCCCCCTCGAAAACATCGAGAGGATAGAGGTTTTGAGAGGCGCTTCATCCGCGCTGTACGGCGCCGATGCAATGGGCGGAGTCATAAATATCATTACAAAAATTCCCGATCAGCCGGTTACAAACCTTTCCGCGTCCTATGGCAGGTTTGTCACAAAAGACATTAGTTTAAGTACATCACGAAAAATTAATAACGCAGGTTTTTATCTCTCTCTTTCAAAAGAGAGTTCGGACGGGTTCAGAAAAAACTCGGATTATGATGCGGCCGCAGTCAGCACAAAACTAACCTATGCCTTTACAAAGGATATCCGGGCGGATATAACGCTTGACTATAACCACAAGGACGCCGGCTCTCCCGGCCCTGTTACATGGCTTACGCCTTTGGCGTCACAAGAAGATGAAAATTTTCTTGCCGGCATTGATGTAAAGATAAAAGATACCCTTTTGAAACTCTACAGCCATAATGCAAGGATCGATTATGTAAACCCCGGATCCGAGGACAACACCCACAGGAACCATATCCTCGGGCTTGATCTCCAGCACAGCCTTTCAATCGGTTCCTCCAACCTGCTCACAGGAGGGATCGAGATACTCCAGGAAGACATCAACAGCAGCGACAATATAAATAACGCTAATTCCATCGGGAAACACGGCAGGACGAGAAAGGGGATATTTCTTCAGAATGAAACATCCCTGGCGGAAAAGGCAATACTGACAATCGGCCTTAGATATGATTCTATTGCTTCAGAGGAAAGATTCAGTCCAAAGGCTTCGCTGCTGATAAAACTCCCCTGGCAGACAAACCTTTCCCTCTCCTCCGGGCAGGGATTCCGAGTGCCTGAAATGAACGCCCTTTACTGGCCTGACACCGACTGGGCTGTGGGCAATCCCGACCTAAAGCCTGAAAAGTCGACCGAATATGAGATCAATGTGCAAAAATTTTTCGGCAATACGGGACATATAAAAGTTGTCGGATTCGAGAAGAGATCGACTGACCTTATCCAGTGGCAGGAGATCAGCCCCTTTAAATGGTCTCCCGTGAATGTAGCAAAGGCACGGATAAGGGGCTTTGAGACTGAAGGGAAGCTCCATCTCGACGTCTTTGATCTGGGATTAAGTTACACGTTCATGGACCCGGAGGACAGGACGGCGGACGACAAAATACGCTTCAGCACACGACACCAGATAAAAGGCTCTGCTTCGGTATACCCGATAAAGGATACAACCGTTTCATTCGAGGCAAGTTATATATCGAGATACATTGTACGTAAAGGAGACCCCGGATGTTATTTTCTCCTCGACGGAAAGATCAGCCGGAAGATAAAGCTCCCGAAGGGTACAACCGAGCTATTCATAACGGGCAAAAATATCCTGGACAGGGATTATCAGACCACAAAAGATTATCCCATACCCCCGGTCCGGTTTTCAGGAGGCATTAGTTACAGTTTCTGATGGATATCAGGAAAAACATGGCGCTGTCGCTCCTGCTTCATACATTGCTGATAATACCCGTTTTTTCTCTTGCAGGCAGGATCAGCCACAATCCGGAGGTCTCTTCAAACTGCGTGATGGTGTCTTTGTTGAGTGAGATGAGAGATATGACTTCTCATATACAGGAAAAAGTAAAAATAGCAGACCCGATTGACGGTGAAGATTACCCTGCCCATCGGGAAAGCGATAAGCATAGTGATGAATCAAACATCAAGCCTGCGGATATCGCTGAACGGAAAATTAATTCCAGCATTCCCCCTCTGAATGCCCTTCCCAAAGCGGCCTCGGAGGGGGCCTTTTTACATAACTCCGAACTGTTGGGTTACGGCAGTCCGCCGTCAAAGCAAGACGACCTAGGGCAAATAAAAGACTACTATGCCCTTATAACCGCTGCTATTGAAAAGGCAAAGACCTATCCGTTTTTGGCGAGAAAGAAGAAGGTAGAAGGAACGGTAATAGCGGCATTCAGGATCAATGCAAAAGGTTATCCGCAGGACATAAATATCAGGAAAAGCTCCGGCTTTGAAATCCTCGATTCGGCGGCAATGAATATAGTAATTAAAGCCGCCCCTTTCCCGCATGTGGTCGAACCCGTCGAGATACCCATAACCTTCAGGATCACGGATTAAAGCATACCCCTCTGCCTTACGTAATAGTTTCTATAATCTTAACCAGTCCGGCTCTCATGCCCTCTTCAAATAATATCTCCGCATGATTACAGTGTACATCTCTATGTTCGTGCGGCCATGGAAACTTTGAACTTTCGGCGGAGACAAGGCCGTCACCCTTGCCTTTTTTCAGTTCTTCGGGATAAAACTTTGCGGGAATTATCTTTTCAAGGACATCCGGGAAGGAAAGGTTATTAAGGATAAATAGCGTAGGGCTTGTACCGCCGAAGGAGGCATAAGAGAGACCGGTTAGCGGACCGTCGTTTAATGTCTTAAAGAAATCCGATTCAGGAAGAAGTTCGAGAAAGGCGCCGCTTCTCAGGAAATCAGCGATCCTCTTGATTGCGCCGGTAAGCAATCCTTTTTTGCCGGCGGGAATGAGCGGGTCAATCAGAGAACCAAGGGGCGACAGATATTCCCCTATTTTTGCGATGGCGCTTCCATGGTGAGGTGAGGAGATTGTAATCAATCCCCTCATGTCCTTTGTATTTGTCATGAGGTATTTTCTTGCGATCAGTCCTCCTCTGCTGTGACCGATAAGGATAACGCCCTTTTTTGTTAATCCGCCTGCAAGCTCCACGATCTCATTTAGTTCCGACACGGCGAAATCCATGGGGCCTGCAGGCCTTTTCTGGCTCCAGGTTATTACAGTATATCCTCTTGATTGAAGGTCATGAAAAAGGGTCCGGATATTTTCGGGTGTTTCATCAAAAGATATTTTGTTCAGCAGGATTTTCAGCGGAAACATTCCGCCGAGGATACGGGACCTGGCGGGGTCCGCCCAAATGTTTTTGTCCATGCCAAGGCCGTGAATGAACACAACAGCAGGCTTATTATGATCGCCTTTATTGAGTACGATATCTAATTTCATATATCATTACATATCAAGTTTTACCGGCAACGTCCCTTTGAATTCCGCTTTGCCTTCCAAACGTTCCATGACCGCTTTTTGCGCCTGTTCCGTCGGTTCATAGGCGGCGATAAGGATATCCGCATCATTGAAATGCCGCAGAATATAAGGACTGCCGAAAGAGATGACGATGGAATGCTTGGCTTCTTTTATGAGCCTTTTTATCCGATCTTTTTCAGACTCTGAAATGCCGGAACTGCCTTTCCAGGCGGAGACGCTGGTGAAGATTACAAGGACGGAGATATTATCTGAAAATCCCCTTTCACCCTCCTTTGCCAAAGCGGGGGAAATATGAATTCCCGCTTTATTGAAGGGAGAAGATCCGAAATATTGTTCGTCTCCTGCAAGTATAATTGAAACCTTGCCGGCGTCCCTAAGAGGCAGGATGCCTTTAGTATCTTTGACCAGGGTTATGGATTTACCGGTAATCTGCGATGAAAGCATTTCATGTTTTTTATAATCGATGGTATCCGTTTCCCTTTTTTGTATCTTTTCCTTTGCATGTGAAATCCTGCCTGCCGCCGCCTCTATCTGTTCCTCTGAAATATCCTTTGATTCAAGGGCGGAGAACAGTTCCCGTACCGTCGCATCAGCGTCGGCAGGATGCAGCAGGACGTCGACGCCTGCTTTCAGGCATTGGGCAGAGGAATTTGTTATGCCTTTTAAGGCGTGCATATTCAGCGCGTCCGTCAGCACAAGTCCCCTGAAACCAAGCTTTTTCCTCAGCAATTCACCTATCACTTTTTCCGACAGGCTTGCCGGCTTATCATCGATTGCAGGTATGACTAAGTGCCCGATCATGATACTGCCGACACCAGCTTTTATCGCCTTCTTAAAAGGAGCAAGGTCCGTCTTCATCAGGTCTTTATACGATTTTCTGATGACGGGAAGCCGGATGTGCGAATCTATGGACGTATCGCCATGACCGGGGAAATGCTTTGCGCAGCTTAAAAGCCCTGATTCTTCAAGTATCCTTATATACTCCGCTCCGAACCACGAAACTATTTCAGTATTATCCGAGAACGCCCTGGTGCAGATAATAGGATTATCGGGGTCCCGGTTGACGTCGAGGACCGGAATAAGAGGCATATTTATTCCCGCCTCAACCGCCTCGTCTGCAATAGATTTTATCGAATTGTAAAGGATTGAGATATCTTCACGACTGCTTTTATCAATAGCTGCCGAAACCGCCATTTGGCAGGGGGAATTTGTAAATCCCCGTATCTGCTGACCTGCGCCCCGTTCAATATCGGATGCTATGAACAATGACATTTCAGCTTCGGCCTGCATCCTGCGGATAAAACCTTTCACCTTATCCCTTTTCCCGCCGAAAAGTATAAACCCGCCGATGCCTTTCCGTATCAGGCGGAATATCTTTTTCTGATATGGTTCCTCACCGATGCGGATACCTTCGAGTCTGGAAATGATCAGTTGGTATAATGTTTTTTCCAATAAATGTTTTCGCTTAGTCATCACAATCCTCCCGGTCTTTAAATCGCATATCAGGTATAATAACGATTTCCAGAACAAGATTAAAGTTTTTTGATATAATTATTGTACAGGTTTATATATATGGCTGAATCGACAATACTTCTTGTAGAAGACGACAAAATACAGGGTAAAGCCACCAAAGACTATCTGGAATCTACCGGCTTCAAGGTTGTATGGGCAGAGGACGGAAAGTCTGCAATAAAGGCGGTTAAAACGCAGGATATCGATCTCATTGTCCTCGATCTTGTTCTCCCTGATATTAACGGGAATGAAGTCTGCCGGTGGCTTAAACTAAACCAGGACACCAGGGGCCTTCCCATTATCATGCTGACCGCCAAAAGTTCAACAAATGACAAAGTCACGAGTCTCACTGCCGGCGCGGATGACCACCTTTCAAAACCTTTCAACGAATCGGAGCTCGGCGCACGAATATATGCCTGTCTCAGGACAAAGGCGTTGCAGGACGAGTTGCGGGATAAAAACCGCCAGCTTGAAGAAGTGCTTTCAAAGGTTGAAGTCCTTGCGATCACCGACCCCTTGACGCATCTATACAATAGAAGGCATTTCGAGAACCACATCGAAAACGAATTCGCCAGTACCGCACGTTACAAGTCCCCTGCTACCTGCCTTATGATAGACGTCGATTATTTTAAGCGCGTTAACGACGAATACGGCCACCGGACCGGAGATATCGTTCTTAAAGAAATATCGGATATTATAAAAAGTTGTCTCAGGAAAGTGGATACCGTTGCCCGCTGGGGCGGAGAAGAATTTGTAGTGCTGCTTCCCAGAACAAAGAAAGAAGATTCATATGTTGCCGCTGAAAGGATCCTGAATACAATTTCAGAATATACATTTACGGGGGTCAACAGACAGATTACCGTAAGCATCGGCATTGCAGGCATTCCCGATCCATCCATTGATACTGCCGAAAAACTGGTCGATGCCTCGGACGTCGCGATGTATGAAGCCAAGAGTTCAGGACGCAACAGGATTGTCGTTGCACAATAACCATTCATAAAAATTTCCCAACCTCAAAATATTCTTTTAATCGAATGCTAAAAATTAAGCAAATTTAAAAATTATTCAGCTCTTAAATCGGCTAAAACTCAGATAAGCTTTGCGGCCGGTGGGCAATCCAAAATTCAAGCATATGATAATATGATACTTTTTATTAAATTTATTTACAAAACTATGAAATTATGGTAAATTAAAAAATATGTTGGCTATCCTCAATGAAAATCCTACGAGAGAAAAGATAATACTCCTTCTCAAAAAGCGCGGACCTATGGCCATTGATAATCTCAGCATAGAGTTAGGTATCACATCCATGGGGATCCGGCAGCATCTGCTTTCTCTGGAAAGAAGGGGTCTTATTGAATATCTTACAAAAAGACAGGGCATCGGGAGACCGGCTTTCCTTTACAAACTCACGGAAAAAGCGGACGAACTGTTCCCTAAGGAATATGACAAATTCATCCTGAACCTCTTCCGTGATATAGAAAAAAATGAGGGAAGGGACAAAATCGATGAGATATTCAAATGGCGGAAAAACAGGATTATCAAAGAAGTCAGGGAAACGCTAGCAAATAAAAAAACCTTACAGGACAGGATGTACGGACTCAAGGATATTCTGGAAGCGGAGGGTTATTTTGCGGAACTCACCGACATGAATAACCATTTTACCCTGAAACTTTACAACTGCCCGATTTTTAAGCTGGCTTCGGAATTCAAAGAGGTCTGCCGTCATGACCTGCAGATGTTCCGTGAACTTATAGGGAAAGAGCTGGCCCGCGAAGAGTGCATTGTCGACGGGGATATTTCCTGCACCTACACAATAACAAAAACCCTTTCAAAAAACTAAACCCAAAAGTAACTCAAAAACATTTTCTCCTTGCCATAATACAAGGTTTTATTATATTCTAAACTTATAAAAATACCTTTAAGGAGGAACTGATTACAGGGTTATTTGCTTGCCTGCCCTGTTGGTGATTAAGGTGATTGTGTTGATCCGGCAAATTAGATCTTTTGGGAGCCCGCGTAAAGGACCGGTGTGCATGCCCGGCATTCATAGTGCAGGGAAGCCTGAAGGCTCTTTCAGGGCACCCACCTATTTTATACGCGGATCTAATATCGCTTTACACGGCAGGGTGGGTTTTAATTATCAGGCTGGTTGATATGACTATTATATTATCGAGGATAAAAAATAGATATTTTATGGTAGAGAATAAATGGAAAACCGTATCCAAAATAAAATTTTTATAGCCTCCTCTGTTCTTATTTAAGTCATAACCCAGCCTCATTAAAATAATCCCAAAAAACCGGGCAGTTTGCTCACCGGGCAATCCCTTATCTTATGGGGAAATTTTAGGAAGGGGGTTTTATTATATATGGATTCGAATCTCGTTTATGTGTTGATCGGAGTAATTGCCGGTCTTGTCTCCGGCCTGGTTCTGTTTTTCGTATTGCAATTAAAACTGAAAAATCAGAAAATAGACATTGAAAAAGACAAGTTAAAAGTAATCGATGAGGCTTTGAAGGAAGCTGAGAGAGTTAAAAAAGAGGCGCATGTTGAAGCAAAAGATATCGTCTATCAGGCCAAGGCGGAGGCAGAAAAGGAGATACGGGAAAGGCGTTCCGAACTCAACCATCTTGACAAACGGTTGAGGCAGAAGGAAGAAGTCCTTGATAAAAAGTATGACCAGATCGAAAAAAAGGAACAGGAACTTTCGAAGAGAGAGAGAGAATATACCAACAAAGAGCACGCCATTCAGGAGAAAGAAAACTCCGTAACTAAATTACTGAAAGACCAGACTGAAACGCTCGAGAAACTCTCCGGATTCACTTCGGAAGAGGCAAGGCAGGAGCTTCTGAAGAAGATTGAAGAGGAATCAAGGTTTGAGGGCGCAAAGCTCGCCAAAAAGATAGAAGACGAGGCGAGGGAAAATGCGGAGAAAAAGGCAAAAGAGATTATCGGGTTCTCTATTCAGAGATACTCCAGCGACTATGTAAGCGATTCAACCGTAACCTCCGTCAGTCTGCCAAACGATGAAATGAAGGGAAGAATCATCGGAAGAGAAGGACGAAATATCAGGGCGCTTGAAGCCGCAACAGGCGTAGACCTCATTGTCGACGATACTCCCGAGACCGTTACGCTTTCCGCTTTTGACCCGGTCAGGCGTGAAATCGCCAGACTTTCCCTTGAGCGACTCATAACGGACGGACGGATTCATCCGACAAGGATCGAAGAAATCGTCGAGAAAGTTAAAAAAGAGGTCGAAACACACATCAGGGAAGAAGGGGAGAAGGCTGTTTTCGATTTCGGACTTTCAGGGATCCACCCGGAACTGGTGCGTCTCATAGGCAGACTGAAATACAGGACGTCTTACGGCCAGAACGTTCTTCAGCATTCAAGGGAAGTGGCCTACCTTGCCGGGATGATGGCCGGAGAACTCAGAGTAGATGTAAAGCTTGCCAAAAGAGCGGGCATCCTTCACGACATCGGCAAGGCCGTCGACCATGAAATTGAAGGCTCGCACCAGGAAATCGGCGCCAACATTGCAAAGAAGTACGGTGAAAACAACAAGGTGATCAATTCCATTCTGGTGCATCATGGCGAGGGAGATCCTATAACCGTTGAAGCGGCGCTTGTAGCATCATCCGATGCGCTATCCGCAGCGCGGCCCGGCGTCAGAAAAGAGAGCATCGAGAACTACCTTAAACGACTTGAAAAACTTGAACAAATGGCCCTTTCCTATAAGGGTGTTGATAAATGTTATGCCATTCAGGCAGGCAGAGAGATCAGGATAATCGTGAAGCCGGAAGATGTGACCGACGAAATATCCTCCATGATTTCACGGGAACTTGCCAAGAAAATAGAAGCGGAAATGACCTATCCCGGCCAGATAAAAGTGACGGTTATCAGGGAATCCAGATTTGTAGAATACGCAAAATAGCAACACATGAAAGTTCTCTTCATTGGTGATATCGTAGGAAAAACCGGGAGGAATGCCGTAAAGGCATTGCTCCCGTCCGTTGTTAATAAATACAAAGTCGACCTTGTCATCGCAAACGGCGAGAATGCAGCGGGCGGTTTCGGCATAACGGACAAGATAGCCGATGAACTATTCGGCTATGGTATTCATGTTATTACCACCGGCAATCATGTTTGGGACAAGAAAGAGTTCATCCCTCAGATATCAAAGATTGACCGGGTGCTCAGGCCTCTGAATTATCCTCCCGGAGTCCCGGGATATGGAAGCCTTCTGTATTCGATGAACAACGGCAAAAAAGTTGCCATAATGAACCTTTCCGGGCGTGTCTTCATGTCGAATATAGACTGCCCCTTCAGGACGGGTAAAAAAGAGGTTGAAAAACTCGCAGAACATACCAACATAATCATCATAGATTTCCATGCGGAGGCTACCTCGGAAAAAATCGCCTTCAGCTATTATATGGATGGAAGGGTTAGCGCTATTATCGGGACCCATACGCATGTTCAGACCGCCGATGAAAAGATATTGCCGGGCGGCGCCGCCTTTATCACCGACGTCGGCATGACCGGACCGGCGCACTCGGTTATAGGCATAGAGATAGACCAGATCATACAGAGATTTTTAACAAACATTCCAATGCGGTTTGAGACCGCAAAAGGCGAAGGGGTTTTTTCCGCCGTGGTAGTCGAGATTAATGAAGAGACGGGCAAAGCTACCGCCATCCAGAGGCTGCAACTAAGCTATCCGTAAAACTTCTTAAAATCAGACCCAGTCTACCTTTGCTTCGCCGGTTTTGATTCTGTTTAAACCCTCTTTTGCTTTTCTGTTATGGGGGTCCAGTTTTAAAGCCTTTTCAAGGACTGATTTTGCCCTTAAATGAAACCCGAGTCCCAGATAAATAATGCCGCTTTCAGCAATATAATTTGCATTATCAGGTTCAAGCTCCAGAGCTTTACTTATCGCCTTCTGTGCATCACGAAATCTCTTCAGTCTCACATATGCAAGGCTCAGGTAGTAATGATAATCTCCTGTTCTGCTATCGATATAAGCAGCCTGGCCAAGCAATTCAACTGCCACGGCAAAATCGCCTCTTTTAAAAGCCTCTATGCCTTGTTTAAACCTCGCCTGAGCGGTTTGGGCCTCGCTTTTCATACTGGCGGCAGCAACGGTAACTTTCAAGGTTTGATCATACTGCACCTTCAGCTTTGGATCGGAAAGTATCTTGTAAGCCTCGGTTAAACAGGCGAAGATTTCATTCAACTGATTCTTCAATGTCTCGGAACCTGTTTGAAAGTGTCTGTCGGGATGGAATTCTTTTGCGAATAAATAATATGCCTTTTTTATCCGGTCCTCTGTAGAGCTTTTTTCAATGCCCAGGATGCCGTAGTAGTCCATGTACTTATATCTCTTGTAAAGGTCTTCAACCTTATTTATAAAAGTCGAATCTATGTCTTTACGTGGTTCTTTTACTATTCTGATAATAGTTTGATCGTCCAGTATTCTTTCACCTTTTATCTCTATCATCCTTATACTAACCAGTGCGCAAATTATCTTCATTGTCTTAAATTGGCCTAAAGTTGAAATATCGCAAATTTCCTTAAAGGTCAGTTTGCTGTCCAAAAGCGCCAGGACATACCTGTCTTCTTCGGAAAGCTGTATGTCCTGGAATAAGTTCATCGGCTCATTGGAAAAAAAGAGTATCGTATCAAAAGAAGGACAGACGTTCTTGAAATACTCAGGTTTATTGACTCGTTTAATTCCGCGGAAGATAAGATTTGCAGCGCTGAGTTTCATGTGAATAACTTCCTGGGGCAACGGTCCGTCTTTAACCTTTATTTTTCCATTTTCCCATGTAAAAAGGCTAAGGATGATCTCTTCAACCTGAAATTTTAATGAGCGGACAAACTCATCCGGTTTTATAAAACCGAGTTCAACGAGAATCGTACCCAGGCGCTTTCCGGTTGACTTCATTATACCCAAGGCCTGATAAAGCCGGTCTGCCGTTAATTTACCCGCCTTGAGCAGCACTTCTCCAAGACAGTCTTCTTCCTGGTTTGAAGAAGCAAAAACCATTACACCGTTTTTTATATATATGCTTTTACGAATAGGATCGTTTTCTACTTCGATAATCCCGGAGAAATCACTCCGTTGCAGGTCCAATAGGATATCGGACAAAGGATACATTTTTAACAGACCGGAGATCTCCATTTTTTCAATTCCGACCAGCAAGTTAGAGCCCGTATCTTTTAACCATACCACCCTGCCGCTCACAGCCATCTCCAAATCTTCAACCTTCAGGTCGATGACTGAATTCAATGTAACAGGCGGTCTTCCTTCTATGAAAATACAGAGGCCGCTTAATGAAAAATCAACCGTTGCGGCTTTATAGTAATTACCTTCAATAATGATGTAGAAATCCGTTTTCTGTTCATATCTTTTAAAAAGCCTTCTGTCTTTATAGAGAACCATAACTCATCCCTTTTAAATATATCGAAAACCAAAGACGCTCTGAACAAAGTATAGCAAAATATAAGAGTGCAGTCGAGTTAACAAAATATCGGATGGGAATCTTCATTGAAGCATGGGAAACATCCCCTCCTGAACAAGAAGGGGATGCAGAGGATTTTTTATTTCGTCCGAGCAGGCTGAGGCGCTTGAGGAACTTTCTGCTGGTTTTGCGGCTGCTGAACAGGCTGCATACCCACCGGTCCTGCAGGAACGGCAGGCATTGTCTGCTGCTGGGGGATTGCGGTCTTTTTCACAACGGATCCGCCCTTGGAAGCAATAATCGCCAGCAGTAAGGATGTAACCATAAAAACAACCGCAACAATTGTCGTCATCTTGCCCAGAAAGGTTGCGGCGCCGCGGCTCCCAAAAAGCGTCTGGCTTGACCCGCCGAAGGCGGCGCCGATCTCCGCCCCTTTTCCGCTCTGGAGAAGGACAACGGCTATAAGGAAAAGACATACGAAAATATGAACAATCATCAAAAAAATCGTCATGAAACCCTCCAAATATTCTTTGTCAAATGACTAAATTTTATTTTTTCTGTCATTACGGCTTGTAATGAGGCGCTTAAATGTAAAGCTCACTTATTTACGGAACTTTACTATCCTTGCAAAGCTGTCGGCCTTCAGGCTTGCGCCGCCTACAAGAGCGCCGTCCACATCCGTGCAGGCCATCAGCGTATCAATATTGTCCGGAGTTACGCTGCCACCGTATAGTATACACAATTCAGATGCTTTATTTCCATAAAGAACTCCGAGTTTTTCACGTATATAGGCATGTGCTTCCTGCGCCTGTTCAGGCGTTGCCGTCTTGCCTGTTCCGATAGCCCAGATGGGTTCATAGGCAACAACCATTTTGTCGGGAGTCAGACCGTCAAGCCCCTTCCGGATTTTTCTCTCAAGTATCTCAAAGGTTTTTCCCGCCTCTCTCTCTTCAAGGGATTCGCCTATGCAGAAAATTATTCCGAACCCGGCTTTTTTTGCCGCCTTGATCTTCCTGTTCACGGTATCGTCGGTTTCATGAAAATACTGCCTTCTCTCCGAGTGGCCGATAATTACATTCGTACAGCCGGCGTCGGCAAGCATCAAAGGAGATATCTCGCCGGTATAAGCGCCTTTTTCTTCATAAAAAACATCCTGTGCGGCAAGCATGACGTTTGTACCCTTGAGCTTTTCAGCAGCAAGCATAAGCGAAGTAAAAGGAGGGGCCAGCACAATATCGACGCCGCTCACATCTCTTACTTTTGGAATAAATTCAGATATGAAATCCGCAGTCTCTGAAAGCGTTTTGTTCATCTTCCAGTTGGCTGCCATAAAGGGTTTCCGCATGGTCATACTCTACCGAATATACGATGGAATGTCAAGATATAGCAAACGATATAAACTTCCGCAAATAGGGTACTTTAAAAATTTCTCCGTTATGGGTAAAATATCACCTGTTGTTTTCAAAACAAAAAACAAAGGAGGCGATTGTGAACAGACGTATTGATTTAAACGAAAAAGACATACCGAAGCAGTGGTATAACATTCAGGCGGATATGCCGACTCCCCTGCCGCCGCCGCTGAATCCGGGCACGGGACAGCCGATCACACCGGACATGCTGGCGCCGGTATTTCCGATGAATCTGATCGAGCAGGAAGTGAGCACTGAAAGGTGGATCAATATCCCGGATGAAGTGCTTGAAAAATACCTGATCTGGAGGCCAACGCCTTTGTATAGGGCAACCTTTCTGGAGAAGTTTCTCGGAACGCCTGCGCGCATTTATTTCAAGAATGAGGGAGTAAGCCCTCCGGGTAGCCACAAACCCAATACCGCAATACCACAGGCATACTACAATAAGGTATTCGGCATCAAGAGGATAGCAACCGAAACCGGCGCAGGCCAGTGGGGAAGCGCGCTCGCCTTTGCATGCAACCAGTTCGGCCTTGAACTAAAGGTCTATATGGTCAGGATCAGCTTCAATCAGAAGCCTTACAGAAAGCTGATGATGGAAACCTGGGGCGCCAAATGCGTGCCGAGTCCGAGTCCTGATACAAATGCAGGCAGAAAATTCCTTGAGCAGAACCCCGAACATCCGGGAAGCCTCGGCATAGCCATCAGCGAAGCGATTGAAGACGCCGTAACCACCAAAGATTCAAGATATGCTCTGGGCAGCGTTCTGAACCATGTGCTGATGCATCAAACCATCATCGGGCTTGAAGCGCAAAAACAGCTTGAGTCCATCGGAGAGTACCCGGACATCGTTATCGGATGCGCCGGGGGTGGAAGCAACTTTGGAGGCATCGCCCTCCCCTTTATCAGAGACAAAGTACACGGCAAAAAAGTGCATGTAATAGCGGCCGAACCTTCTTCATGCCCCTCTATAACAAAAGGCGCCTACAGCTATGACTTCGGAGACACCGCTGAAACGACTCCGTTATTGGCCATGTGCACGCTCGGACACAGTTTTGTGCCTGCGCCGATCCATGCAGGCGGCCTGAGATACCACGGGATGGCTCCGATAATCAGCAGACTGGTAATGGACAACCTGATTGAGGCAAGGGCTTATGCCCAGCTTGAGACCTTTGCGGCAGGCATTACCTTTGCGAGGACGGAAGGACATATACCCGCCCCCGAGACAAACCATGCAATCGCCTGCGTCATAGAAGAGGCGAAGAAGGCAAAAGAGGAAGGCAAAGAAAAGGTCATCCTCATGAACTGGAGCGGCCACGGTATAATCGACCTCTCAGCATATGACGCATATCTCTCAGGGAAGCTCGAGGATTACGTGCTGCCCGATGATGACATAAAGAAACTGCTAAAGGACCTGGAGAAATATCCGAGACCATAAAGATTCGATGCAGGGGCGAACAGGCCGTTCGCCCCTGCCGATTAAATTATGACAGACATATATTGCAGCCAATTAGGAATGCTTGTCGAATTCAAGTACTGTTTTTCCATGAACGAAAAACTGCCGTGCAGAAATATCATAGGCTGCTGGAAGGACAGGACCGACATCATCGCATTTCTGAAAGAAAACTTTTCCGAAGAAGACTTGAAGAAAATCTTCTCAGGCCCGCCAAAAACCAGAATCGACCGGATCGTTGAATCAATAAAAAAATAATGCCTTTTTGGATACGTGTTCCTCTCTATCAATAGGAGTGTAGAGGCATGTTCTCTTTAATCCGGATTATTCACAATTTTTCTGATTGAACTGAGGATAGAATATTTTCGCTTTCTCCTCGGCGAATCCGCCTGAGGCGGACATTCTCGGTCGTTCCTCCCTGCGATGCTTGCATTTCCGGATGCATCTTGATTACTATCAACTGTATGGTTTTCAGATTTCTTGTAATTCTATTCTGCCTCTTCATTTTTTCTGCGGATTCTTTTGCCTACGAGGCCTATTCATATTCTAAAAACAACGGCGTTATCGGCGAGATTAAAACATATGCCGTAAAAGGCGAGGAATCTCTCATCGAGATAGCAAGGAAGTTCGGAATCGGATACAACGAGATTACCGAGGCCAATCCCCGGCTTGATCCTTTTATCCCCGGCAACGGCAAAACCGTACAGATATCGACTCAGTGGATTCTGCCGGATGTAGCTGCCTATGAAGGGATCGTGATAAACCTTTCAGAGATGAGGCTGTATTATTTCACCAAAGACAGGGTGATGACTTACGCCATAGGCATCGGTGATGAAGGAAAAGACACGCCTGTCGGGAACTTTAAGATAGTTGATAAGATCATCAATCCCCCATGGGTTGTGCCTGCGTCTATTAGGAAGGAAAGGCCGGAATTGCCTAAGGTTGTTCCTCCGGGTCCCAACAATCCTCTCGGCTCTCATGCAATGAGGCTCTCCCGTCCGAGCATCCTCATACATGGGACTGACAAACCCTTTGCAGTCGGCAGAAAGGCAAGCCACGGCTGCATCCGTTTATATCCTGAGGACATTCCTGATCTGTTCAAGGTCGTGCCGAACAAGACGAAAGTTGCCATCATTTGGCAGCCGGTAAAGGCAGGCGTCTCCGGCGGCAAAGTGTATCTCGAAGTACACAAAGACAATTCAATGAGAATAAATTATTTTAATGAGGCGGTTCGGCTGCTAAAGAAAAATAATGTTTATCAGGATATCGACAGGACAAAGCTGCTTGCGGCGCTTAAAGAAAAGAATGGAATTCCTGTAATTATTTCAAAGTAAAAAAGCCGAGAGGCCGGATAAGCTTGCAGTCTCTCGGCTTTTTATGCGTTATTTCTTTTGATGCAGTTCAAAAGCCTTTGTGCATTTTTTCGCGGCGTCTTCCGCTCTCCTGGCAGCGTCTTCCGCTTTCATAACCGCTGCATCGGCCTTCTTCAGAGCGCTCAGATCCTTGTCACAACAATCTCTTGCAGCCTTCATAGCATCCTGGGCCAATGATTTCGCATCGCGCGCCTCTTTCTTGGCCGCATCAATATCCGCTACCTTTCCTTCAAGCGCATTCAGTCTGGATTCTACGGCTGTAACACGCGCTTCGAGTTTGCTTATCCTGTCAATGAGTGGGTCTATTTGCTGTTTCACATATTCCCTTGTAGCACAACCCGAAACAAATAAAAATGATAAAGAAAGGACCAACAAAACTATCTTTTTCATTTTACACCTCCTTTCGCTAAAGTCATACTTATTCTTAAAATCTTAAAGTAAAATCTCTTAAATGTCAACAAAATAATTGATTTAGATATGTTTTTACCCAATTAGCTTGAGTGACTGAAAATTTCAGACTTGATATGGTAGTATTGTTTTATGGTATTGCTGAAAGTTACCGTTACAAATCTTCGGGAAGTCTTAAAGACTGCCGTTGAAACTCTCAAAACAGGCGGCATTGTTGCTTATCCGACAGAGACTTTTTACGGTCTTGGAGTCAAATTTGATCTGGAGCAATCACTGAAAAGATTATATGAAATCAAGCAAAGGCCGAAAGACAAGGCCATGCCTTTAATCATAGGCGAAAAGCGTTTACTTGCTTCCATAGCTTCTTCGATAAACAGCGCTGCGGAATCTCTTATCGACGGATTCTGGCCTGGTCCTCTTACCCTTCTTGTCCCGGCAGGGGAGAATATTTCAGAATGGCTGACTGCCGGGACCCGCAATATTGCCGTCAGGGTCCCGGGAGAATCCTTTGCCCTTGAGCTTGTAAGACATGCGGGGTTTCCCATAACTTCGACAAGCGCTAATATCTCAGGCTTTCCGCCTGCCCGGGATGCAGCGACCGTCAGGAAATATTTTTCGGACGATATTGATTTGATAGTAGATGGCGGAGAAGCTCCCGGAGGTCTTCCGTCAACTATTGTAGATACAACAGGCAATGGGATACGGATAGTGAGGAAAGGGGCTATTTTACCGTGAAAAATACGGGCCAATGCATATCACAATTCATTAGGCCCGCTTATTGTATCTTTTGTTATTGCCTTCTTACCCGATGACTTCAATTTCAGCAGAGTTATAATGATTCCGCCTGCTACAGCGCCGCACAGCGCCGAGAGGAATACTACAATTGCAAGGGACGCCTCCAGCTTCCAGAAGAAAAAGGTTATAGCAACAGGCATAGCATTCTGAATCGAAAATACCGCCACAATCAGCATCACAATCAAAAGAAAAATTATCGTCGCCATTTTATATCCTTTCTATGCTTCTATCCCGGCCTGAAAATGATAAGATTACACGGCGTTTCCCTGAGGACCTCTTCAACAGGGTTGCCACCGGTAACACTCCTGAGAAGACTCCTTTCACTGGCACCCATCACGATAAGGTCGTTTCTTCTGTGGGCTGCCTCAATCGTGATAGACCGGGAGACGGGCCCCTGCCCCGTCTTTTTTTCATGACGTATATCATATTTATTCAGACAGTCCGTAAATTGATCTATATCATTAGGCAGCCGTTTCTCCCTTTGCGCGGGATTCAGGAGCGTCTCCCCATGAAAAAAATCGGTAATAGGACCTGTCAGATGGAACAGGGTTACGGATGCGTCGAATGCCATTGCAAGGTTGGCCACAAAACATGACCTGGCTTCAAGGTCCGTCATATGCTCTTTTAAAGGCACAAGAATATTCCCGGGGTAACTTTTATCCATTCGCACAACCCTCACTATTGCCAAGGCACAGGGAAGTTTCATTACCAATTCCCGCGCCAATGTTTTTAATAAATATCTTCTCTCCACATCTTCCCTCCTTGTAGCGGCAAAGACGATGTCCACACCGTTTTTTCTTGCCAGATCGCTTATCTTTTTCAGGGGGTCTCCCTTCTCGGTAATGCTTTCTACCTCGACATCCAGGCTCCGGGCCTCAAGGAAGAGTCTCTCAAGGGCAGCCTCGGCATGTCTGAACAGCTCCGTGCTGATTTTTTTATCGGCGACAAAGACAAGAGAAAGAGACGAACCGCAGGATTTTGCAAGGGCTATGGCATAGCGCGCCGCAAGTTCGGAATTCGTAAATTCATTTACGGCAGCGAGGATTTTTTTGTACATACTAAAATTATACAGACAGTTGCAGAGAACCGCAAGAAACGTGCAAGGGAAATGTTAAAATATCCCATGTTCGATACATCATGTAAAAACCTTCTCGTCAGAGGCGTCAACTGGATAGGTGATAGCGTTATGACACTTCCGGCAATAAGGTCATTAAAAAAAGCCTTGCCGGATACGACATTGTCCCTGCTCGTAAAACCGTGGGTATCCGCCGTTTTTGAACATAATCCGTTTATCGATGAGATCATCCCATATGGCATGGAACATGAGAAATTTATCGGCAAACTGAAACTCTCAAGGCAGTTGAGCAAAATGGACTTATGCGGCGCAATCCTTTTACAGAATGCCTTTGACGCCGCCCTCATAGCTTTTCTTGCGGGCATCAAAAACCGGATCGGTTATGACAGGGACGGCAGGGGCTTCATGCTGACCACGAAAGTGCCCGTGCCGCGGGATGCGGATAAAAAGCATCAGATTTATTATTATTTGAACCTGCTTGAGCAGGTAGGAATAAAAGCTGAATACGTCTATCCGTATATTTATCTCCTCACCGGGGAAAGGCTTCATGCAAGAACACTTCTTAATGGTATTAAGAGACCTATCCTCGGCATAAATCCGGGCGCGGCCTATGGTTCCGCAAAAAGATGGTTTCCCGAAAGATTTGCGGATATTGCAGCCTGGTTTATCAAAGACACCGGGGGCGGCGTTGTCATTTTCGGCGGACCTTCGGAAACGGATATAGGAGAAGAGATTTGTAGAAAACTGGAGCTGGAAAATTTTGGCGACTCTGCTTATCCCCTTAACTTTCTCGCCGGCCATCTTCTGAATCTTTCGGGGAAAACGGCCCTGAGAGAACTTATTTCACTGATTTCGGAATGCGATGTCATGGTTACGAACGATTCAGGGCCGCTCCATATCGGCTACGGGGTGAGGACGCCTATGGTAGCAATCTTCGGTTCAACAGACCCTCTGTTGACGGGGCCCCCTCCCGAGGGTAACAGGATCAATCACATAGTGATAAAACACGATGTCTCGTGCAGCCCATGTTTTAAACGCACCTGCAGGAAAAACGACATGGAGTGCATGTATGCAATCACTTCGGACGAAGTCTATTACGGCATCAAGAAAATGCTTCCGCATGTTCCGGCGGTTTTTTTTGATCGGGACGGAACTCTGAACAGGGACGGCGGGTACATCAATAATTTCGACAATTTCCATGTCTTTGAAGATATTGAACAACTCCGTCTCCTGAAAGAAAAAGGGTTCCTGCTTATAGGCATTTCCAACCAGTCGGGAATAGCCCGAGGGATTGTTGATGAAACGTTTGTAAAGGCGGCGAACAAAGTGTTTATTGATAAATACGGGTTCGACGATTTTTATTACTGTCCGCACCATCCCGACGAACGCTGTGAATGCAGAAAGCCGGAGCCTGAAATGCTTCTTAGGGCAAGGGCCGGGCATAAAATAGATCTGAAAAAATCCTATATAGTAGGAGACAAAGAAGCCGATATGCTGCTTGCAAAGGCCGTAGGCGCAAAAGCGGTACTTGTACAGACAGGGAAACTGCGGGAGTCGCCGCATGCAGATTTTACGGCAAAAAATCTTACGGAAACTGTTAAGTGGATACTTGGGAATGAAAAACCCTGAGAAGATACTTATCGTCAAGCCGAGTTCTCTCGGCGATATTGTGCACAGCCTTCCGTTTTTAAATGCGATCAGAAAGCGCTATACGGAAGCGGAAATACACTGGGTCATCTTTAAGGGTTTTGAAGGGCTGCTCGAAGGACATACGATGATCCATAAATTATGGATCGTCGACAAAGATTCGTGGACTAAATTCAACCGTGCAAAGGACACAGTCGCCGAGATTAAATCACTCTTAAGGGATTTTAAAAAAGAGCGCTTTGACCTCGTTGTCGATCTGCAGGGACTCCTGCGGAGCGGCCTTATTACGGCAGCTACGGGCGCGCCGGTAAGGATCGGATTAAAAGAAGCAAGAGAAGGGAGCAGGTTTTTTTATACCAACAATGTTCCCGGCGGAAGAGATATTCACGCGGTTGACAGATATTTAAAGGTTGCCGAATTCCTCGGATGTGATACCTCGGAAGTTATTTTTCCCCTCCCGCCTTTTGAGAAAGCTTCTTCTTTTGAAAATATTATTTCATCCTTCATCCTTCATCCTTCATCCTTTGAAGAATATGTTGTAATCGTCCCGGGGGCACGGTGGATGACGAAGAGATGGCCGCCGAAAAATTTCGGGAAACTTGCCTCACTTCTGCGTTTGAGATCAATCATTGTCGGAAGCAAAGACGATGTAAATATCGCAAATGAAATCGTTGCGCTCTCTCAGGGAAAGTCGTTTTCTCTTGCCGGAAAGACGGATTTGAAGGAATTGATTGCAGTAATCAAAGGCTCTAAATTTCTTGTCACCAATGATTCAGGCCCGATGCATATAGCTGCGGCATTAGGAGTTCCCGTCTTCGCTATTTTCGGGCCGACCGACCCGGCAAGGACAGGCCCTTACGGCAAAGGGCATACCATCATAAGAGAACCTGTTGAATGTGCGCCGTGCTTTAAAAAGACATGCGGCGACATTAAATGCATAAAGGATTTGTTGGCTGAAAAAGTTTATCGGATAATTGAAAGAAATCCGGAATAATTTCAGCCTGTCTTTAATCGCGCTACTTTTTAACCCCTTCTCTGGCAATGGCGATCTTACCGGTTCTGACAAACTCTTTTATGCCCATAGGCTTGAGGATCTCTATTATGGCCTCTATCTTCTTTTCATCGCCGGTAACTTCTATGGTATAGGTCCTCTGGCTTGAGTCTACAATCCTTCCCCTGAATATCTCGGCTATCCTGAGCACCTCGGCTTTGTCCTCCTGACGGGGGGCAACTTTTATAAGCACCATTTCACGCTCTACATGGTCCAGCTCCGTCATGTCGATGACCTTGATGACGTCTATGAGTTTGTTCAACTGTTTGTTAATCTGCTCTATGATTTGGTCATCGCCGCTGGTGACAATAGTCATATTTGATATGAGCGGATCAATGGTCTCTCCCACCGAGAGGCTTTCAATATTATACCCTCTCCCGCTGAAGAGGCCTGATATCCTTGAAAGTACGCCAAACTTATTTTCGACAAGTAGTGAAATGGTATGTCTCATGTTATTTCACCGCCTTTAGTTTCTTTTCGGATTTTTCGGTCTTTTCTTCAAAGAGCATCTGATCGATAGGCGCTCCTGCCGGCACCATTGGATAAACCTTCTCTTTCCAGTCTACAACAAAATCCATGAATACCGTTCTCTTTATCTTGAATGCTTCCCTGAGGACCGGCTCAACCTCGCTCGGTTTAGTAGCCCTTAATCCGACTGCGCCATATGCCTCTGCAACCTTCACAAAATCGGGAACCGTTTCAAGGTGAGTATGGGAATATCGTTCATTATAGAAAAGCTCCTGCCACTGCCTTACCATGCCGAGATAGCGGTTGTTGAGGATAGCGACTTTTACAGGCAGCTTGTTGATGACGGCTGTTGCCAGTTCCTGAATATTCATCTGGATGCTACCATCTCCTGCAATGTCTATAACAAGCTTGTTCGGATGGGCAAACTGCGCCCCGATAGCTGCGGGGAATCCATATCCCATAGTTCCAAGGCCGCCGGACGTCAGCCACATTCTCGGTTTGTCAAATTTATAAAACTGGGCTGCCCACATCTGGTTCTGTCCTACTTCCGTTGTGATTATTGCATCCCCCTTTGTGATCTCATATATCTTTTCGACAACAAACTGGGGCTTTATCACATCTTCGCTGTAGGTATATGTCATGGGCCTTTCTTTTTTCCATGCTTCTATCTGCCTGAGCCATGCCCTGCGGACCTCCGTCCACTGTTCCTTGATATCTTCCTTCATGACCTTGTTCAAGGCCGTAAGGACCCTCTTGACGTCTCCCACTATCGGCACGTCTACCCTAACGTTTTTTCTGATCGATGTCGGGTCGATATCAATATGGATTATCTTTGCATTCGGAGCAAAGGCGTCTATCTTTCCGGTGACCCTGTCATCAAAGCGCATACCGACTGCAATGAGCAGGTCCGATTCCTGTATAGCCTTGTTGGCATAGTAAGTGCCGTGCATTCCCGGCATCCCCAGAGAAAGGTCATGAGAGCCGGGGAAGGAACCGAGACCCATCAGTGTCATTGTTACCGGTATGTCGTTAGATTCGGCAAGTTCACGGACTTCCTTTGACCCGCCCGAAAGCACCACGCCTCCGCCCGCAACAATCAGAGGTCTCTTTGATTTTGCGATAAGCTGTGCCGCCTGGGCTATCATCCACTTGTTCCCTTCATAGGTTGGATTGTAGCTCCTGATCTTTATTTCAGGCCAGGTAAACTCCGCCTTTGCCGAGGTGACGTCCTTTGGCAGGTCTATTAGCACCGGCCCCGGACGTCCGGATATTGCGATATGGAAGGCCTCTCTTATAATCCCTGAAAGGTCTCTTACGTCTTTTGCCAGATAATTGTATTTGGTGCAGGGCCTTGAAATGCCTACGATATCGGCTTCCTGAAAGGCGTCATTTCCGATAAGCATAGTGGGTACCTGTCCGCAGAAGACAACCAAAGGAATTGAATCCATTGATGCCGTAGCAATCCCGGTTAAAGTATTCGTTGCCCCCGGCCCGGATGTTACAAGCACGACTCCCACCTTCCCGGTAGACCGTGCATAGCCGTCTGCAGCATGAACGGCCCCCTGCTCATGCCTTGTCAGGATAAGCTGCAGGTCTTTATTGTCATAAAGCAAATCGAAAATATTGAGGATAACGCCTCCGGGATATCCGAAGACATGCTTTACCCCTTCCCGCTTTAAGCACTCAAGAAATATCTCAGCCCCTGATATCTTCATAAGCTTTGCTCCTTTTAATTTTATATGAATTTTACCATAAAACATGAGCAAGGTGTAAATAGTTTCGGGCAACAAGGATTACTCTGTTCATATAAAAAAGTTATAATATATACAAATAAATGAGGCAATGAATCTATCCTAATATGTTATAACGGAAAGGGAATACGGTTTTATGGCGAAAGTAAAAAAGGACTTGGAATTGATCGGGGACAATCTGAAAAAGGATTTGCCGCTTTATACTATCGGTGTCGTAGCGGAATTAATGGGGACGACAAACCAGACTCTGCGACTTTATGAAAAGCACGGTCTCGTAAAACCGGCCAGGAAAAACAAGAACAGATTTTATTCCGATAATGACGTCAGACGGCTCCTCTGTTTGAGGGTTTATCTTTATCGGGAAAACAACGCCACAAAAATCAGGGGATGATCTTTCTTCATTATGACACCATTAGATGTTTATTTTTTTAGACAAAAATTCCTGCTATAAAAACTAAATAACCCTGCGGAATAATCCGCAGGGTATCTATGTATACTTTATTACCCTTCCGCAATAATGCCCTATCATTTAACGGTTCTCCGCTATGAGGCTTCTGCAGAATGATAATATATTAGCGTTCAGTACTCATATTCAAAAAATACCAAAAACCCATCAAGGCAATCCAAAAAAGAATTATCCATATATACTCACTTCCGGCATTCGCAAACATATCATAATAAGTAAAAATCCCGTCATTCATTTCCCACCTCCACAAACTCTACAACTAATCTTTATCGAGCGTGCTTGCCCATTGAGGAGACTTCCGCATTACGAACATCCTGTTGACAACCCATCTGAATACCCATATCTGGACAAATACTATTGCGAGACACACCAAATACTCAATGGCGGAAGGATAATACTTTTCCGAAAAAGGGAGACTCCAGTTATATGCGAGAAAGACACTATTATATCTGTTCAACAAAATTCCGGCTATAGCAATAATAGCAGCCGCTTGGATAGTGAGAGTATTTCGCTTCTGTGCGCCGTGGATGAACATCAGGCCGGGGATTGCGACAAACCCGATCATCTCGATAAGCCACCAGTAACCCATGGAGCTGTTTATCAGCGCAAAATCTCCTTCAAATTTTGCAAGAATAAGATTGAGGGAAAAATAGGTAAATATCACGGCACCGCAGATTCTAGCCAAGCCGATAAGAATATCATCGCGCGACTGACGATTCTCTTCATCAATTTGATAGGTAAAAACCTTACTGCTTATAGTTCCCTCAAATATAACCATTGAAACCCCGGCATAAATGCTTGATATGAAAAACATAAATGGCAGCATTTCCGTATACCAGAGGGGATGAATCTTCCCCTTTGCCATTGTCATTAAAGCCCCTAAGCCTGTCTGATGAAGGATGGAAAGAGTAATTCCGAATGCCACTGCTCCAAGGGCAAGAGAGCCGACCGTCTTTCTCATTTTTATCTTACCCAGCCATTCAGCAACTGCCGGAGAAAATTCAAGAGCCGAAGTCAATATATAAAGGAAAAAAAGCCATATAACAACGAATAAAACAGAGCTTGCGCCAAATTCATTCCCAATAAAAACGTTCGGTATATTCCACCAGCGACCGAAAGTTATAACAATCACCACTGAACAGAAAACATAAAAAAGAAAGGCATTAAGGATTGCCGCTCTCAAAACGGGACGATATTTATTCACCCCCAAAATATAAACGATAAAAGCAAGGACATATCCTCCTCCCGCAAAAGCGGATCCGGACATAACATAAAATCCGATCCAGAGACCCCAAGGGAACGATTGGCTAAGATTCGTAACAGGCCGGCCGATTCCCATTGCGAACCGAAATAATAGAAGTATGACACCAAATATAATTACAATGCCCGAAATGAGATTAAACGCTGTTGAAAGATTCCCCTTTGGCCTTAACTCATTCTTAAAATAACTCCAAAAATCTCCGATGCTACTTATCTGAGGCCTTTCTTCCTTTTTTTGTTCAACTGCTACTGTCTCTAACTTTTCTCCGGCCATATTAGCACTTCTCCCTTTCCTCTAATGTTTCCCTTTTTCTTCGTGCTTTTCTTCATGTTTTTGTTTTTGGCTTTCCTTCCCCATCTTTATCGCCGCGCTGACGGCAAGCATGAACAAAGGGGTCAGCGTTGCAACTAAGGGGACCGTCTTGAAGTAAAATGAGCTGTATTCCGGGTATGGCTTTGTTCCAAGGTCTTTACGGAAACCTATTTGCTCGAATGGGACCGCCGAGAGATAAAGGTGGGATGTTCCGCCGACTTCGTATTCTCCAAATATATGGTCTACATATTTATCGGGGTTCATAGAGATCCTTCGCTTTCCGTCATCCAATATCTGCCTTCTTGTGCCGGCCATTAACGCCTGTGTCGGACAGACCTCAACGCAAGCGGGAAGCACCCCCTGCTTAAATCTGTCCCAGCACAGATTGCATTTCTGAATATTCGGCATAGCTTTACCATATTCAAATTTGGGGACATCAAAGGGGCAGGAAACCATACACAACCTGCAACCGATACAATTCGAGTCCCAGGTAACATGTCCGGTAGGTCTTTTCTTCATTGCTTTTGTGGGACATGCAACGGTACAACCCGGCTGATTACAATGCATACAACGTTTCGGCACAAATATTGTACCCTTTTCAGTATCATATTTGTTTGTAACAGTATACTGTTTATCGGTTGTCTGCCTCAGAGATTGAAAAACGGTCTCATTGGTTCCTTCCGAAATATCGGGGTTCGGCAGTCCGTTCACCTCGGCGCACGCCTTCTCACAACGGCGGCATCCGATGCACCGCGTCGTATCAACCAGAATGCCATAAAATTCTTTTCCGGATATCCTCTCCCCGGCAGAAGATTTTCCCGCTGTTAGAAGGTCTCCGGTTGTCGCTCCCGCAACCCCTGTTCCTATTATTTTTAGAAAAGTCCTTCTGTCCATCCTCGCTCCTCTCTATTCATTCTCCATAGCGTGCTTACATATTTTATTTCGGATGCCATACGTTAAGCATTGAGGTTGTGTTCTGCCTGACCACATTCCGGTTCTTTATTTGGGTTATTGCAGATGGTCCCTTCTTATTTGCTTCATGGCATTCCGAACATTTTCTGCCTTTCGATATATCCATCTTCTCATGGCACCCCTGGCACTGACGATGATAAGCCGAGAGAAGACTCGTTTTGTTAAGGTTCTGCTTGTCGTAGTCAACCATGTGACAGTTTCCGCAACGTGGCATCTGAAGTTCAGCCGACGTATTGCTCTGGTGGTGACACCCATTGCAGAGTGTCTGGATGTCCCTGTGGAAATATGTGGCAAGTTTGCTATCGTTGGATACCTTCACAAGCTTGTTCAGAACATCGCGGTGCGGAAACTTCGAGGGTTCAAACTCTTTTTGAAGCACCTTTATTTCAACCTCTTCCTTGATGTTATTCCCGGCATAAGAAAGCGGTTTTGGCATAGCTATCTGTTTACCTGCATGGCAACTTGAGCAGTTATTTTTCTTGGGATTCATTGTCCCTACATCCATGGCTGATATATAATAATGGCAACCTGCGCACTCCTTTTGTGCCTTCATTTTATTATGGCATCCGGTGCAGCTTTGTTCAGCGAGCATACGATGATAAGCGTTTGCCACATTAATCCCCTTGCCTTCGGGTTTACCGGTCAGGCTGTGACACGCTTTGCAGGACTTTAGGGTCTCGTGATGACAGGTACGGCATGATTTAACGGACTTTTCATGGGACTGGTGATTAAACGGGACCTCTCTCATACTTGAGTTTTCTATGTCGATGAGCGATATAGCTCTCTGACCGCGATCAGGGCGGGCAACATTATTGAGTTCGGCAGTTGTTCTGTATTTTCCGGTGTGGCATTTTGAGCAATCGGTTGGAATATGACATTCCGTGCAACTGACAGCTTGCCGATAGTCATCCGCAATATGGCAGGAATTGCAGGCAATCTTTTCGTTATGAATCTTGTGAACATCTTGCGAACCTACATTCATGTATGAATCCTTACATTCCAAATGGCAGTTCAAACATTGTTGGTGAGAGATTTTCCGCACAGAAAGTCCCTTCGAAGCAGCCACTTTCGTAATGGCAGCTAATTCAGGGCCCCTTTTCTTGTCAAGATCATGGCAAGAAGAACAGGACTCTTCCGTCCCTTTCTTGGAATATAATTTTTGGTCTTTCACATCGTAAGTGTGATGACACTGGCCGCAGTCATCTTTGCCAAACTTCTCTTTCATTATTTTCACATGTTTGTTGTGATCGTAAAAATCAAACTCAGCCTGAGGAATAGGCTTCTTGAGCATTGCAAATTCTTTCTTATGACAGTTATTACAAGTCACCGGCCCTGTTTTCTTATTCTCCGCACCGCTTTTCTTATGGCACTCGATACATTCATCATGGAATGCCTTCATGACAGCCTTCTTCCCCTTGCCTTTTATTGTTTTAGGGAAATTGAAGATGAGTTTATTCTTACTATCTACAGGGTGACAAGTAGAGCATCCTTCTTTCTTATATGCCTCTTCATGTTTTTTATGGTCAAAAACCACCTGGGGACGTTGGAGCTTACCGAAGATTTCTGTATGAGCTATTCTGATCTTGTTATCATGCGCTGCGCTGACTGGTTTCTGGACAGGCTCAGGGTTTCCGACAGAATATACCAAGGTCAGACCGGAGGCTATCAAAATGAGATATAACACACTTATAAATAAGAACAATAATTTTCTGCTCATACCTTCTTCCTTCCTCGTTTATTTCGCCAGTTTCAAATGTTCGGGAAATTCCATAGTCGCCATCAGTATCTCATCGAAAAAGATGTTCTTCACAGGCAGATTCCAGTATTTGATCACGTCCTTTATCCCGGTGCTGCAGTTATGGCACGGCGTAATCACATACTTCGCACCCGTCGCCTTTATCTGGTCGGCCTTTACCTTGTTGTGCTTCGCCTTATGCGATGCCCAGTTCGATAATGAGGCCAGTCCGCCTCCCGCATTGCAGCAGAAATTGTGCTCACGGTTCGGCGTCATCTCCCGAAAATCTTCACACGTCGCGTTCACAAAATATCTGAACGTCTCTGCTTGTCCACCCCTGCGGATAATATTGCACGGGTCCTGCAGCGTCACAGGTTCTTTGATCTTCCTCACTATCTTGAGCTTCCCGGCTTTCAGAAGCTCTACCCAAAACTCTCCTGTCTGCATCACTTCAAACGGCAGAACCTTCATTCCTAGCATCGGCGGCGCCACTGACCTAGTGGTGAATCGCGGATGCCCTCACTCAGTGAGCACCATCTTCTTTACTCGCAATCGGGCCGCATTGTCATACAACCCCCGCACAACCCGGTTCATAGTCGTAAAATCACGCAGAAACATCGCCATGTTGCTCGTGTCCCACGTGTCTCTTCCAGAAACGGTCCAGTCGACACCCGCTGCCATCATTAGCTTCGCCGTACGTTCGATATGGTACGTGTTCGTCTTGGGCTCACCACCCAGAGGAAACCATAGTACCTCCGCTCCATCTTTATCTATCGGTATCCTCAAATTCTTGAACTCGGCCCCTACTTCCTCTTCCTGCCACTGCACCGTATCTATCCAGTCGTTCTGCGTATACCACACCTGGTTCAACACCGTCGCATGAGAGTGGTCCTGGTCCATCATGCGCTGAGGCACCACCCCAAGGATAAAACACACCCGGCGCACTAATCCTATGATAAACGTGATATCCAACCCGTACGGACAGTACATGCTGCAACGATGACAGATATTGCATTCGGTGAAGACTATCCGCGCCGTCTGCTTGATAAACTCCGCATCTACCTTCCCCTTCCGCTTCAGCATCTCCCATACCGTCATCTTCATCTTCGCCACTGGCGCAAAGGTCGGGTCTTTACCGCTCGACAAATACCACTGACACGCCTCTGAACACAGCCCGCAATGTATGCACGTCTCCATTATCCCGCGTATCCTCGCGGTCTGCGCTCCCAACACCGCCATGATCGTCTTCTCGATCTGCTCCGGCTTTAGGTCCTTTATGGTTTCGTCAAGGCCTACATCAGGGTTTGGATCCCTGATATACTCCGGGAACTCCCTGCTTACTATCTTCTCCTTTGCTGCCATCACTTGCCTCCTTTATTTAAAGCCACTCTACCAGTCTTTTCCACCCCACCCCGCGGTCTGAGAACCCATAAGTGCCCTTGTCATGAAGAAATAGAACATATGGGCCAATCTCGTAAATGGGATGGCGATCAACATTGCTGCCCCGAACAGGATATGAAGGATAACCATAGCTTTATAGGGTAAAAGCCACTCGTGATACGCGAGGAATCCCGTGAGAAAGGGGAAAAAAGAGATTGCGAGTATCAGGAAGTCATCGCCCGAACTCACAAATCTCACTTCCGGTGCGAATATCCGCCTCATAAGGAAAATTACAGAGGTAACGATAACCAGGAATGTCATGACATCCGCGGCCTTCTCAGGAAGGCTCCACCAGCTCACCCCCCAGGATTCATACCAGAGGACATTATGAGAGAGGAGAAAGATTGGGGTGAACACAAGACCTATATGGAAGACGAACGTGGTAATGGTTACCGGCCATCTCATCCTCCAGTTTCTGCTCCCGAAAGGAAATATCCAATGAAGAATGGATTTCCTGACGGCTGGCGGTTTGATAGACGGCAGCAGTGTTGGATCGTTCTTCGCCATCAGGTACATTCGCCTTACCTTATAAACGCTCATTCCGATAAATACCAGAAAAGCTATCCAGACCAACGGGCCTCTCACTAAGGTGTACAAAGACGGGTCTCTGATAAAATCAAGCATACCTCACTCCATTCCTTATATTTCGTTTACCGGGACTACACGGCGGAAGTACTTCCCGTTCTCCACGCATCTTACCATGAGTTTGCTCCCGTCAGGACTGAACACAGGGCTCCAAAACGATTCATACGCTTTCTTCCCGATCTTACCATTCACGGCCAGAAAATACTTTCCGTTTTTTTCGACCTTGGCTGCGACCTTATCACCCGCAGGGCTGAATACAGGATCCCAGACATTATCATACTTTTCGGGCCATGGTGAACCGTCCACGACAACCGTCCATTTTTTTTGATCTTTTACAGCGGCCGCAACCCTTTTCCCGTCGGCACTAAAAACAGGAGTCATTACCAGCTGATTGAATACCGTCTTCCACGCAGAACCATCCACCGCAACCGTCCATTTCCCAAAGCCGGCAGCGACCACTGCTGCCAATCTCTTTCCGTCAGTGGTAAACACCGGCCGCCAGACCTGTGAAAAAAACTTCCAGATCGGCTTCCCCTCCATCGCCATTGTCCAGCCTTTGGGTGTCTGGACCGGAGCAACAAAGTCATTGCTCCCAGGCTTACAGATCGGCTCCCAGACTGCTGGGAAAGTCTGCTCCCAGGGCTTTCCATCGATCGCGATCGTATATAGAGCCAGCGACATCCTCACAGATGCCGCCACATGGTTGCTGTCAGAGCTAAACACCCCGCCCCATATGTTGATGAAGTTCGTATCCCAGGGAGTGCCATCCACTGCAACGGTCCAGTTCTTTTTCAAAAACGCTGCATTATCTAATTCAGCGCGTCTGGTTCCCAGCACATGGGCCGCAGTTCTGTTACCGTCAGGGCTCATTGCAACATCCCTTGTCTCAAAAAACATATTCTCCCAGATTGCTCCATTCAAACAGACGCTGGTCATATTATCTTTGCTTATATTTACAGCAATATTTTTCCCATCCGGGCTCATTGCAAGATTCCATATATAATCAAACCTCTCTTCCCACATTTCATGATCGATATTCACAGACCATTCATAATCTCTTAATGCAAGCGAAATCAGCCGATTGTCCGGAGTGAACTTGAGAGAATATACCCTCTCGAAGGTTTCTTCCCATGCTTCTCCATTCACACAGGTAGTGAATCTCCTTGCGTCGTTTCTGACGATGGTGGCAACCTTCTCTCCATCATCGCTGGGGACAAGTTCGCGAACCGCTGTAAATCTCTTCTTCCACTCGTTTATATCCGCGATCAGTTTTTCTTTTGTATCCCAATCCCAATTTGCGATATTCATTTCACCCATATACGGATTCCTTCTTCCCAAAGGTTTTTTGTTAATTCAACATATTTGAGAAAATTACACAATTACCTATGGAAAACATTTTTATAATGTATAATGAATTCCAAATTATCACACCTCTTTTAGAAAAGTCAACAACTTTTTATATTCTTCTTATATTCCGTCATTTATTATTTAGGTAAAAAGAACTCAATATTTTAGATAAAATTATTAACTTTCTTTCCCTTAATTTCTTTATTTATAACTATGTTAGCTACCACGTTAGCTATCACAGCAATCACTATAGCGGTAAAATAATAATTTATGCATTTTAACCTTAGCCCATCTTCCGCAGTTACTGCTTGAATTTCATAAAAAATGAAGATAGGCAGTCAGCAAACCCGCATCAATTCTTGATAGAGAAATCCCTTATTTCAAAAATCGCATGTAGTGCAGAAAAGCCTC
>Ga0265292_1000836_pt1 | contig 33852 bp, 19 predicted proteins | sample Munlanlewell296A_FD_189080 | JGI IMG/M metagenome (GOLD analysis project Ga0265292, IMG submission 189080) | Leachate microbial communities from a municipal landfill in Southern Ontario, Canada - Leachate well 296A | ecosystem: Engineered > Solid waste > Landfill > Unclassified | place: Canada... | reverse complement strand
AAGTTGAACTTACCTCCGTCAATGCCTATGCCAAAACCATTAGTAACAATTCCGGCTACTTTGAATTCAACCGCTTAATTCTGCCCAGAAACGTTTCCGATCTTTGTTTTTCCGCCACCGACGACAATCACCGTCTTTCTTACCCGGTCTGTGTTCCTCCACCTCCTTCGACCAACTATCACACCAATATCGGACCTCTCATTCTTCCCCCCACTCTCACTCTTGACACCCCCAGCGCTAAACCTCTTTCCACCGTTGCCTCCTCCGGTCAAAGTCTCCCCAATTCCACTGTCAAAATTCATTTCTACCAGGCCAGTCATGCTCCTAATTTTCCCAAAAGCGTTGCCGCCTTTTCTCTTCCCTCTCTCGATGTTACTACCGATTCCTTGGGCAATTTTAGCTTTAGTCTTCCCACTTCCTACGCCACCAATTACCGTCTCTTTACCACCGTCAACTATCAATCGCAATCCTCCCCCAATTCCAACACTCTTACTCTTTTCCTCCCTTCTCTCCTCTATCTTTTCTGGCTCCAAAACCGCTATCTCATTATTTCCCTGGCTTTTTTCATTCCCACTTTGACCTTCTTTTTCTATTTGATTTATGTTTACTATCTCCATCCTAAAACTATTCGCTACCTGCCGTTTTTGTATCAAAAAGAGTTGATTAAAATCACCCCCTAATCTCTCTCAATCCAAATCCACCCTTTATCCCTCCTTTGACCCCTCAATTAAAATCACCCCCTAACCCCCTCTTTGACAAAAGAGGGGGGTTATTAAAATAATTTCTTTTCTCTTTCTTTCATCAACACAATCAATTCTTCCATTACATTTTTTAAATCAGACAACACCCTCTCGTTTCTAAATCTTATAGTTATTATTCGCATCTTTGCCAACATTTCATTTCTTCCTTCATCATAATTTTTCCGCTTATCATGAGAATCTCCGTCAATCTCTACCGCTAATAACAATTTTGAACAATAAAAGTCAATAATAAATCTATCAATTGGTTTTTGTCTCAAAAAAGGATATTTTAGTTTTTTTAATTTTTTCCAAATCATTTCTTCCGCTTTCGTTGGATTTCTTCTATTTTGTCTAGCCAACTGTCTTAAATCAGCTAAATATTTTAAATTCCCAACTTGCGTTCTTATTTCTTCAGGACAGAGATATTTCATTAATTAAATTTACGTCTTTTCCCTCTTTAGTCAAAGAGGGAATACAAGGGTGATTTAAATTCCAAATCACTCCCCCGCCCCCCCTCTTTGAATAAAGAGGGGGGAAACCACTATACTTAATCAATGTCCCTTTCCTCCAAAGCCCAGCATTTTTCCTACAAAACCCTTTTTTTAATTCTCGTTCTCCTTTTAATCCCTGTTGTTCTTCTCCTCCGTCTTAATCAGCGGGCGAACCCCGCTTCGGCGGGATGGTTTGACGACAGTTGGGGTTATCGTCAGGCTCTTAACATTGCTACTCATACTGTTGGTGAAACCAATGTTTACATTATCGCTTCGGTTAATATCGGCAGTACTACCAAATCCCAACCCGACAGTGGCGACTTCCGTTTTACTACTTACTCCGGCCAGCTTTTAGACTATTATATTTCCGCCGGTGCCGGTACTACTGCTCCTACTTTTCATATTAATTTTGCATCATTCCCCAGTGGTGCTCAAACTATTTATGCCTACTATGGCAATCCCTCGACCTCCAATGGTTTTGCCCTGGCTGATTTCTCTACTGAAGCTTCTAACTATTCCTTTGGTTCCGCCGCCTCGGAAGAACTCGGCGGCGGTCCCATTGCCTATTGGAAATTCGACGAAGGAAGCGGGTCAACAGTAAACAATTCGGCCGAAAACAAAACTTTCACAGGATCGATTATTGGACCAACTTGGCAAACTGAAGACCAGTGCCTTTCCGGAAAATGTTTATACCAAGACGGTTTATCAAACAAATACACTAGAATTACTCCTGATATCACCTCCGGTTGGGCAGCTAATAACGACTTTACCATTAATCTTTGGTTCAACTGCATGGGTGAAGGCATCAGTGTTGGTAGCACTCAATATAATTATCTCGCTGGCCTTTTTATCCACGGCACAAGCGCTGATAGCGGTACCGGAGGTTTTTATCTTCGTCAAAGTAGTATTAGCTGTGCAAATATGATTTTCCAAGTCAGTGCCACCACCGTCTCTCGTAGTATTACGCCCAATCTCACGTCTGGACTAAATAAATGGGCCATGATTACCGCCCAAAAAGAGGGTGATACGCTCAAACTCTACGAAAACAGCAAACTTGTTGGTTCTCAAACTTTTGCAGGAGAAAATTGGAATGTCAACATTAATGCTCAAACTCTCATCGGCAGTGTTCATGGCCGTTCTGTCAAGGGATTTATCGATGAAGTTAAAGTTTATCCCTACGCCCGTTCAGCCGCTGAAATTAAACAGGACTACAACCTCGGCGCCGCTACTCTAGTCGGTCATAAACAGGAAATCGCCCAAGTCACCCCTCTCAAATCCAAGCTCCTCGCCCATTACAAATTCGACGAAGGCTATTCTACCAACGCCCACGACAGCACCTCTAATGCTTACACCGGCACGATTGCCACTCCGGTTTGGTCTAGCGACGGTATTTATAATAAAGCTTTGGGTTTTGACGGCACAAACACTAACTTAGTACTTCCGGCTGCTTTAGGCACAATCGCCAATTTTGGCGGCACTGACGGAGTAGTAACCTTCTCCATGTGGCTTTATGTCGATACTGACAACACTGATGTCTTTATTGTGCACAATCTGGGTGGAGCTTGGTATTATTTAGGCCTTAATGCTTCCAGAGTTTTTCAGGGTATGGTTTACAATTGCACCACTTCTGCTAATTACTGGCCCACTTCTACTACTCCCATTCCCCTTAATACCTGGACACATGTTGTTTCCGAATTTTCCGGAGACGGATATAAATTCTATATTAACGGAAAACTAGACAAGTCTGTGTCTGATTCTAATCTCTGTTTTAATAACCCGGGCACACCTCATTTCGGCCTTGATAATGTTGGCTGGTCAAATTTTAAAGGAAAAATCGATGACTTAAAAGTCTACAACTACGCCCTTACTGCCGATGAAATTAAGCTTGACTATAACCAAGGCTCGGCCATGCAATTAGGTAGTTTATCTAGTGGCACCGGCAACACCGCCCCATCTTCTGCCGCTTCTCAAGAATATTGTGTCCCCGGTGATGGTTCGACATGCTCAGCCCCACTGGCTGAATGGAAATTTGAAGAAGGATCGGGAAACACTGCTTATGATTCAAGTTCTAACGGCAACAATCAAACATTAGGCTCCGGAGCAACCTCACCAACCTGGGTAACCGGAAAAGTTGGCAAAGCTTTAAGTTTTAATGGTTCCACTAACTATTCTTATCGGACAATGTCGCCCAATTTGGGTAACGACATTACTTTCGATCTTTGGTATAAACCCCGGGGTAACGGTTTTATTTTTGACCGTAACTGGGGCTGGATATATCTACAACAAAGCGGAAGTAGCGTTAATTTTGTTTGTAATCTCTGCACCACAATTACTTCCAATTCTTCTTCCTTAAACAATTGGCATCATGCCACTGGTATTTGCAGTGCTACTGCCCAAGCAGCAAGCTTTTATTTAGACGGATCTTTAGTTAGTAGTGTTGGCTGTACGCAGCCTTCTTTTGGTGATAACCCAATTACTCTGGGTGCAGTTTATATGGGTCAGGGAGGGAATTATTACAATGGTCTTATCGATCAATTCCGCGTTTACAACTATGCCCGCTCCCCTGCTCAAATCGCCTGGGACTACAATCGTGGTACCCCGGTCGCCCAATATAAATTTGATGAATGCCAAGGCACTGTCGCTCATGACTCCGTTGGCACCAATAACGGCACCATCAACATCGGTGCCAGTGTTCCCCAAACTACCGTCGGCACTTGCAACATTGGCACCACCGATTCAGCTTGGTTCAACGGCGCCACCGGCAAAACCAATGCCAGTTTAAACTTTGATGGAACGGATGATTATATACAAATCGCCCAACCGAATATCCAAACCACTCCAAACCTTTTTACTATTACTGGCTTTATAAAACCAGCAAATCATGACAGCTTTTTTATAACTCCAGCCTCTAACGGAATAGATCAATACCTGACATACAACGGAGCGAGTCAAAGAATTGGAGTCAACATAGCTGAAGCAACAGATACCAACGTAAGAGCCCGCTATTCTCAAAGTAATTCTGTCCCCGTTAACACGTGGACTCATTTCGCGGTATCTATTAACGACAAAAATATAAAAATCTACATTAATGGAAAGCTAAATTCCGAATACAACGAAGCAATCAATATCGCCGGCTGGTCCAGTGTCTGGCGAATTGGGCAAAGAGGAAACAGTACTTATTGGTATAAAGGCCAAATCGATGACGTCCAAATCTTTAATTATGCCCTAACCGCTGCTCAAGCTAAAACCGTTTACAACGACGGCGCGGTAAATTTTCGCTAATGCGCTCCCCTTGTAGGGGCGTATTGCAATACGCCCCTACCTCTCCCTATTCTATGCCATAATCTTTATATATGAAAACATTTTTCATTAATCCAAGTTTACGAAATTACATCTACTCCCTTGAAAAATCAACCACCTCAAAATTTACTAGGCTAACCGATCTTTTAGAGATATATGACAAAAAACTAGGAATGCCTTATTCAAAACAACTCCAAAATAATCTTTATGAATTAAGAATTCGAGGTCAACAGGAAGTTCGCGTCTTTTATTGTTTCCACCAAAATAAGATTGTTTTCGTTCATGCCTTTATTAAAAAAACAAAAAAAACACCGCCTCAAGACATAAAAACAGCATTAGCCAGAATAAAACAATTGACAAATATATAACATATATGTTATTATCATTTTATGAAAATTTCAAATAAAATAAACCTCGTTCCTTTTTCTGAGTTCAAAAAGAAGGCCCTTTTGGATCCCGAAATCAAGGCCGAATATGATCGGCTGGGGCCGGAATACGAAATTATTGATGCCATTATCCGCAAACGCCTGGAAACCGGCATGTCTCAAAAGCAATTAGCCGAAAAAATGGGAACCAAACAATCCGCTCTTTCCCGCCTGGAATCGGGCAACTACAACCCTTCCCTCGCCTTTCTTAAAAAGGTCGCTACCGCCCTGGGGGCGACAGTCCATATTTCCCTAGTATAATTAATTAACTAATGTCCTCTAAAAAAACTCTTATCCTCATCGTCTTTCTCTTTTTCGCTCTCATCGCTTCTCTCTTTTTAGTTTTCAAAACCACCATCTTTTTTGGCCGCGCCACTGTCACAAATGACCAGCTTTCCACCGGTCTTAGCAATTCTTATCTTTTTGCCTCCCCCCTTCAGGCCAAAGCTGATGGTCAGGAAAAAATCCGTCTCACTGTTTTTCTGCTCGATGACCGCGGTTTTGGTGTTCAAAACCAAAAGGTCGATCTTAAAACTCCTTCCGGTCTAAATTTAACCCCCATTCAAATCACCACTGACGATACCGGCAAAGCTACTTTTGACGTCTCCGCTAAATCTCCCGGTAAATTTGTTGTCTCCGCTTCAGTCGGCAATCTTACTATTCCCCAAAAAATCACTTTGAATTTCTATTAATAAAACCCTACTTATTCCAACCTCACATTCAATTTTGATCCCAATGCCCCTGCCAATTTCTTCAAAAAACCTAAACTCGGATTAGTTCCCCCCATTTCAAATCTTGACAATGCCGATTGGGTCGTCCCCATTTTTTCCGCCAACTGTTTCTGGGTTATCTTTTTTTTATTTCTTAACTTCACTAAATCACTCAATATCTGATATTCCACCTCCAAATCATCATAAGCCTTTTTGGCCTCCGGATCCTTTAATATTTCTTTTTTTATATCTTCCCAGTTATCCATGTCTATAATATAGCATCCACGCTATATCTCTGTCAACCGTTTAATCGCCGTTTTTAACTCTTTAACCGGAATCTTTTGAGTTTTCTTGATAAACCAACTAACCACATAAGTCCGATTTTTCTCAATCGAGTACAGTATTCTTACTTTCTGTTTTCCACTGGTTCTTAACTCCCATAATCTTTTATCCACTCTCTTCGCAAATGGCATTCTCAAATTTATTCCATTTTCCTTCAAAAATCAATATCTCTTGCCAATCTCACCTTTGTATCTCTATCTAACTTAAACAAAAATTTCTCAAATTCGCTTTTCCTTAAAATAAATATTTCGCCACTCATAAATTAGGGGGTTTTGATCAGGACGAAGAGGTTTAATCCTTACTAAACGTCAACGTTACCGATTTTTCCATCGCTGATCCGTCTACCAATGCCAAAACCGGATATTGTCCGGCTGCTTCTGACACAAATTCCGCTGTTACCTTCCCATCCTTGTTCGATACTCCGCTTTTTGACCCCAAACTCCCTTCTCCTTGCATCATCACCGCCTTCCCCGACACCCCGTTACCATTCCTGTCCAATATAAATACGGAAATCTTTCCGGCATCCTTCCCGTTTGCAATTGCCGTTATCTTCTCTCCTACTACGTATGAATTCGCCAACGACACTTTACCTACCAATTCAGCCTTCACCATCGCCACCATCACCCTCGGAACTACCACTGTCGCCATCGCCCAAAACAACCCTATTCCTGCTACTATCACTATTCCCCAAATTAAATACTTCTTATTCACCTTCATTCTATGTTTAGAATAGCACAATTCAAATTTTTTAGTCAACATCCTCCCTTTCAAACCCCCTTTTAGCACTCTTTCCCCTTTCCCGCTATCCATTTTCGATTACTCCTTCATCCCCTATCTTAGGCATTATCGTAACTTTTTCTTCCGTTGACCCCTTCACCTTCATTTAAGGTCTTCTTCTACCTTTATTCTATCCTCAAATTATCCCAATCAACTTCTTTCTCTATCTTGTCTTAAGTACCAAGCTATTTTCTTGACCAAATTCACTTTCTATCTCATACATTATCTATATCTTTAAATATCTATATATCTATTCCGCATTTCTCCGCACTGTTCTTTCTCTCCCTCACTAAATAGTAATATAGTTTGCCTTTAAATATATCACTTTGAACGCAACCTGTCTATTCGTGTAACAATCCGTGAAACATTATTCTCGTCCTTCTTCCTCTTCAAAAACACTTTTTTCTTGCTATCAAACTATATCGACAAGTCATCAAAACTAGCCTATTGACAGCCTTTTTCTAATAGATAGATTATTAACTAGGCAATTATTTATTTATCTAAACATGTATAAAAAATCTAATTTTAAAGCTAGTAATTTATCAACCGCTCTTGAGAGGTTAGTTCCCTTTTTAATCATTGCCGCTACTTTCGTCTGGCTGTGGAAATAACTGCCTCCTCTTTCTACCAATCTTTTAAGTCTTGGCTTCAAGTCAGAAACTATCAACCGAGCACCGTTCGTAACTACCTTGCTGATATCACCAAATTCCTTAGCTTCACTCAACAAAAGAATTCCTCTGCCCTTCTTTCTTCTATCCACATTTTTTCTGATCCCAACTTGTCTTCTTATCTCGCGGAAATCACCCCCGATCCTAACTCCAAACGCTATCTGGCATCGCTCAACAAGTTTTGCCAATTCGCCCTCGATCAGCACCTGATTTCTCAAAACCCTTTTAAGTCAGTTAAAACCCAATTCCAAAAACCTCCCCAAACTCAACTTGCCGAGATTTTGAATCTATATCAAACCCATCTTCAGAACCACCACAAAACTCCCTCAACTATCAAAAATTATCTCAATGATATTGAAAACTATATCAATTTTCTGGAGACCAATTCCCTTGAAGCTCACTAGTCTCTTTGACCAATCCAACCTTTCCCACTACCAGGCTTTTCTCCAAAGCCAAGGTATCTCGCCGGCCACCATCAAGCGCAAGCTTTCCTCCCTCTCCTCTTTCCAAAAATTCCTCACCAAAAAGAAACTCTTAAACCCATCCCCAACCCCTTCCCTTGACAGGGCAGGGGTAAAACCATTTTTTCCTTTCTCCCCTGCCTGCCCCCGAGGGGTCAAGGGGAGAACCGAAGAGGGGTTTAGATTTGGCTTTCGTCGTTACTTAACTCTCGCCACCCTCTTCATTCTCTCTCTTGCCCTCGGCTACGGCCTCTATACCCAAACCATTCTTAAAGCCAGAAAACAATTAGCTTATACCACTGCCACCGATCTTAAGCGGGCCGGCCGCTATCTGTCTTTTCAAGGCCGGCTAACCGATGCCGCCGGCAACCCGGTCGCTTCCTCTACTCCCATTCGTTTCATCCTCTACGATACCGACGTTGGTGGCACCAGTAATGTTCTCTACGATTCTTATGTTGATCTCAACGGCGGCGGCGTGGGTGCCACTGCCGCTACTCCGGACACCAATGGTATTTTTTCGGTCATCATCGGTAAAACTCACGGCGACGAAATCCCCCAGTCCGTTTTCAGTGAACACACCGAAGTTTGGCTTGGTATCGTTGTTAACGGCGAAATCATGGATCAAAGGCAACAACTTGCTACTGTCGCTTACGCCATGAACGCTGAAACCTTGCAGGGCCTTCCCCCGTCTGCTAGCGGTTTCAAGAACACAGTGCTGGTTATCGGTGCCAGCGGCTACATTTACCTTGGTGAAACTAGCCCTTCGATCATTTCTAACTCCGGTACCCTCGGTATCGAAGGCCAAGCAATTTTGTTAACTGCCTCCACCGGTTCTGGTGGAGACATTGAAATTAATCCCGACACCAACGGCCAAATCAAGCTGACCACTGAAGGCAATGTTCCCAGTGGCATCGGTGGCCTCATTTCTGCTACCAACGGCGGCAATCTCAACTCCGGCAACCTTTATTACGGTTCGGTCGGCGATGACGGCCGTGGCTACAACTTCCTTCAATTTCAAAATTACAACATTGGCGACACCTCCCAACTTGTTACCCGTTTCTCCGTTGGCGCCTCCGGTAATTTCTATTCTTCCGGCAATGGTAATGTCGGCGCCACCCTCAATTCCGTCAACTTATCAATCGGTAACACACTGATCACCGCCTCCGCCTCCAAAATCAATTACCTTACCGATATCGGTTCCACCAATGGCTCAATCGTTATCACCACCAGCTCAAATCGACTCAACAATCTGGTTCAAGGCAATTCCGGCCAGCTTCTTCAATCTAATGGTACCAACTCTAACCCCACCTGGATTAATGCTAATTCTATTGGTGCTTCCTCTGTTCCCTTCTCCGGTATTACTACTGGGACTAATACTCAAGCTCTGATGACTGTTGGTGCCGGTTCTTCTCTGACCTATACCTCTACCGGGATTATCAATGCCAATCGGTTAACTGGTTTAGCTTATGACAATCTTCCCTATGTCAGTGATGCTACCAATACTACTCTTACCCGTACCGGTGCCGGCCCCTATACTTTAGGCCTTAATTTAGGCTCTACCAACACCTGGACTGCTCCCACTTATTTCACCAATAACGTCGGCATCGGCACCACGGCTCCGGCTGGTACCCTCGAAGTCGCTCAAAACCTGACCGCTGCTTCTGGCTCCAGTTATTATCAAACCAAATTAGGTAATACCTACACTGGCACAATGGGGACCACTCTGCCGGTTACCGCCATTTATGGTCTCTATAATGTTCCCACTATTGGTCTGGGTGGTACCGCTCCTCAATTAGCTCGTCTCTATGGTAACTATGTTGGCAGTAACATTGGGGTGGCTACTACCACCATCGTTTCTAATCTTTATCTTAACTATGCCGCTGCCCCGACTTTAAACGGCGGTAGTTCCGTTACCAACACCTATGCCTTTGTCTCTGAACCTGGGGCTGGCAACGTCGGTATTGGTTCGACATCGCCTTCGGCGAAGCTCACCATAAACGGGACGACGGAACAACTGCGTCTTGAATATAACCCAACAAACTATCAATCTTTTACAGTTAATAGTGCTGGCAGTCTATTTGTGGCTCAAAATGGTTCAGCGGCAACGCTTGCCCTGACCGATAGTGGAAAGGTCGGCATCGGCACCACTAACCCTCTCTACCCTCTCCAAGTCAATGGTGCCGGTGTCTTTACCAAGTTGGGGGTTGGCGGCACTGATACCAATGCTTTCTATGTTAGCGGTAGTGGTAATGTTACCGGCAGCCTGGCTGTTGGTAACACTCTGACTTTAACTAACGTCACTGCCAATACTCTGGTTAGAACTAATAGTAGTAATCAGTTGATTGGCACCTCCGGTACTGTCAATCAACTTCTCCATGGCGATCTCTCTTGGGGTGATGTGGTCTTGGGGACTCAAACCAGTGGTAACTATTTAAGCTTTCTGACTGCCGGAGTCGGCATCTCCCTTTCCGGTGCCTCTGCCGGCGAGGCTGTTTCTCCCACTCTCAATCTTCTCAATACCGCTGTCACTGCCGGTAGTTATGGCGCTGGCACCAGCATCCCCACCTTTACCGTCGATGCTCAAGGTCGGTTGACGGCCGCCTCTCAAGTCTTAGCCAACTTTGATAACTACCAACGCTGGATGCTTCAAAGCAACAGCGCCAATACTACTGCCATTGGTACCGGGACGACGGTTAACTTCATCAATGGCGTTGGTATCTCTCTTTCTCAATCTGGTTCGGCTATTACCATTAACAATACCGGTACCGGCACTACCTATGCGGCTACCAATGGTTTAACTCTCTACACCGGTAACAAGTTTGGTTTGGGTGGCACCCTTACTGCTGATACCAATATCAATCTCTCTACCTATAATCTTTCCTTCCTTGGTACTGGTGGTACTCAAGGCTTATTCCTTTCTGCAAGTGGCAATGTCGGCATCGGGACGACGGGGCCGGCTAGTAAACTGGCAGTAGTTACTGCTAACCAAAATGATGTCAATTTAACACTTGACTCAGCTGCTGCCAATTCTGGTTCTTATATAAATTTTAATAGCCGGTTAAGCGGTGTATTGAAGCAAGGACAAATTTATACTGATTGGAACGGCAATTTTGTCGTCATGTCTCCAGGCAATCAAATGACCATTGGAGCAGTCAATAATAGCTCTAATACGTTGGCTGTAAGCGGTAATATGTCCATCGGCAGTAGTTACGCTAGTATCACTGCCCCTTCCAACGGACTAATTGTTCAAGGCAATGTCGGGATAGGGACAACGAACCCCACCCAAAAACTCGAAGTTGCTGGTGGTTCCATCTACCAATCTGACTCAAGCGGTGGTGTTAACGCATATACATATATCGCTAGAAGAAGTGGCGGAGGTCTTGATTATCCGGATATATATGGAAATTCCGGTGGTTTAGTACTAGCTGATACTACTTCTCACAATACTCAAATAGCTCTCAAATCTGATCGTATTCTTCTAAATGGCGGCAACGTCGGGATTGGGACTACTCTTCCTCTCTACTCTCTTCAGGTTAATGGTCCTGCTGTCGCTACTAAATTTGGTGTTGGTGGTACTTCGGCTACCTACAGTCTCTTTATCAACACTGCTGGTATCGGTATCACCGGTAACTCTGTCTTCTCCGACAATCTTACTGTCGGTGGAACTCTTTCTGTCTCCGGTTTCACTGTTCTTGGTGCTGGTTTTACTGCTAATGGCTATTCTCGTGTTTCGTCCTTGGGTATTGGTACCTCACTGGCTGTTGGTAGTAATGCTTCCGTCGGTGGCACTTTAACTATTGGGTCTCTGGGTAGTATCTCTGCCGGTACCGGTACTACTGCTTTAATGATTGCTCCCGATGGGACTGTTAGTAAAAGAGCTTTAGGTGACTTGGCTTTTCTAAATCAAGCCAGCATGGAATGGGTCTTAGCCGGCAACTCCGGCACGGCTCAAACTATTGATATCGGTAATACGGCTAATATCCTGGGGGGTAATGGTCTTAACTCTGTCGCTTCTGCTACCGATACTCTGACCATTGGCCTTGGTGGTACCTTAACTGCTGATACCAATATTAATCTCTCTACCTTCGATCTTTCCTTCCTTGGTACCGGTGGTACTCAAGGACTGTTCCTTTCTGCAAATGGCAAGGTAGGCATTGGGACCACTTCTCCCACTTCCCTCCTCTATCTGGTCGGTTCCACCGCCGCCAATATTTTCACCATCGCCGATACCGATTCCACTGAACTTTTCACTGTCTCCACCGCTCAAACCAACTTCAACAACCCCACTTCCTTTAATTCCTCCGGTGATGTCTCGATTGCTTATGATTTAAATTTTACAAATTCCACTTCCAGTTATATTAAATCTGCTGCTCCTTTATATATTGAAGCCGGTGAAAATTATAATTCTTCGGACTTAACTCTTAGAACTTACAATGCCGGCAATATTATTCTGGAAGGAGCCAATCTTTGGGCTGATGGCACTAAAGTAGGTATTGGTACCACCGCCCCAACTCAATTATTCCAGGTAGGCATCGGTTCTTCCGCTTTTGTCGTCACTTCTACCGGCTCCGTCGGCATCGGAACAACGAGTCCGGGGGCAAAGTTGACAGTTTGGGGTGGCGACATTCGTGTTGACTCCGGCGCTGGGGGAGAAAAAATTCAATTTACCAATTTTACTGCAGGAACAAAATACAATTGGCAAATTGGAAAACAGATAAACGTAGATAATGCATTTGAAATTACTCCGTCTACAGCAGTAAACGGAACAACATTTTCCACCCCCTCAATGGTTTTCTTACAAGACGGTAAAATTGGTATCGGAACTGCCAATCCAGGAACAGCAGGTCTAGCAATAATGAATGGCAACGTCGGTATTGGGACGACGGGACCTGGGGCAAAGTTGGAAGTTTCTGGGATTATTAAAAGTTATGACGGTAGCAACGGGACATTAATACTTAATCGAGTGTCTAACGCATCACCAAACGTGGCGCAAGTGGATTTCCAAACAGGTGGAGATTATAAGTGGCTTACAGGACTTAGAGGAGATTTAGCACCCGGAACAGAAGATTTTGGATTCTACAACAGCGCATTGTCGTGGGTTCCGACACTGTTACTTCAACATGCCACCGGCTATGTCGGCATCGGGGATGCGAGTCCTACAACAAAATTAAAAGTTGAAGGCTCTGGGACAGGTTTACCCGCAACCACAGGAACAACTCAATCAGCTGGGCAAATGGTGAGATTGTCGGACAATACTGCCGCAGTTTTAGATATTGGTGGAGCTGGGGCAAGTGGGTTTTGGTTACAATCCACCAATGCTTCTGGTTTAAGCACTAATTATCCTCTAATGTTGAATCCAAACGGTGGCCTCGTCGGTATCGGAACCACTGGACCCCACACAGCCTTAGAGGTTAGAAGTCCAACTTCGGCTGAATTAACACTAAACCGTCAAGGGTCTTGGGCCGGCAGTGCTGCCGGAATAAAATTTGCCCAAGATGACGCTGTCACCGCTTCTTGGACATTTGGTATGAAAGCCAACTCCACCAACAATATGTATTTAGCCAATAGTGGTAGTGATTATTTCACTGTTCTAACTGGTGGTAATGTCGGTATGGGCACCACTAATCCAACCCAAAAATTGGACGTACGCGGCGGCATTCAAGCGGCTACTACGGATTTTGTGTCTGGCTCGGCAGGGTCAATGATAATCATGGGCACAGGTGTCCTTACTGGCAATACATGGTCCGGTCTTCAAGCCTACAGCTCAGGAGCTTTAGTAACAGCAAATTTGGTACTACAAAATACCGGCGGTAATGTCGGCATCGGGACGACGGGGCCCGAGAATGCTCAGGGCTGGGCCAAGGTTTTGGATGTTTATGGGGCGGCTAATGCCAAGAGTATTGTTACCACTTCTGCAATTCAAACAGGAATTTGGGCTAACAACGCTTCATTTTTTGGTGGTCCTGTTGGTGGATTTACTGGGACAACGACAGCTCATCCATTTTCGATTATTACTGGTTCATCTTCTAAGATGACGATCCTATCTGGCGGCAACGTCGGTATCGGTACCACTAATCCCGCCGCTCAACTTGACATCTTCAAATACACCTCTACTCTCCAAGGTGGGCCAACTCTCCGTTTGACTCGTGATTACGCTAATAATGACTACGGCTCCGCCATTTATGATGGCTGGGGAGGAGCTGGTATGGATTATTTAGTATTTGGAGTCTCTCTTAATGGAGATCCTGCCGCTGCCGGAAACGAAAAAATGGTTATCAGCGCCTCCGGTCTCGTCGGCATCGGTACCACTCTTCCACTTGCAGCTCTTGATGTTGTTGGGGCTATCAAAACTTCAGTTGGTCTTACTTCTCCTGCTTTAACTCTTACTGCTAGTGGTTATGGTGCTAATAAGATTCTGCAATCAGATGCCGGTGGTAATGCTACTTGGGTAACTGCTGCTGGTATTGGTGGTACCTACACTGCTACCAATGGCCTGACTCTTGCCGGTACTGTTTTTAAACTAGGTGGTGCTCTTACCGAAGCCACTAGATTAAATATTGGCAGTACTGAAGTTATGTATCTATCTACCGCTGGCAACGTCGGCATTGGGACAACGAATCCGGGGGCAAAGTTAGAGGTTAATGGAAAAGTATTAATTAACTCATCATTAGATACACCCTCATTTGAAATCAAGGGAAATCGTAATTATGGTGGTGCTATTTCGGCATTATTTACTGACGTAAGCGTAAGTGCCAATAGAAGAAATTGGGGAATTGGCAGTATATATGATTATGGGGATTTTGCTTTTATGTACAGTTCAGTTGCTGGTGGAGCACCGGATACAAGCATGATGGTAATGGAAGGCACTAGCGGAAGAATTGGAATAGGTGGAATAGTTGACCCCACCGCCCGTCTGCACCTCCCCGCTGGCAGTGCAACAGCCTCAACTGCACCCTTGAAGTTTACCAGTGGTCCGCTGTTGACTACGGCAGAGGCAGGAACGATAGAATATCTATCAGACCGATTCTACATACGGGGAACCGATGGACTATCTGTGGCTGGCAACGTCGGAATTGGGACGACGGGGCCTAACGCCAAATTAACTATTGGCAACAATGTCGCTACGGCATACTTAGATGCTTACGGAGAATATCAACTGATGTTGTATGACGGTGGAACTCCAGGCACCTCATACGGTCTTGCGGTTAAGAGTAATTATTTGGTTTTAAATAGTGGTGGAGGCGGCTACAGTTTTGATCGCGCCGGTAACGCAACGGCGATGGTAATTGATACATCGGGCAACGTCGGCATCGGGACAACTTCGCCTGGTGCAAAGTTGGAAGTAGTTGCGGATACAGCGTTACGTCTCACGGGTGGTTCAAACCCGTCAGCTAATAAATGGGACTTAAGAGTAAGACAAGCGGTAGAAGGTGACTTTCAAATTTATGATGTCACCAACTCAGCAGCACGACTAGCCATCTTAGGCGGTGGTAACGTCGGCATCGGGACCACCAATCCTGCAGTCAAACTTGATGTTGCCGGACAAGTAAAAGTACAGACTTTGTCTGGTACTGCGACCAGTGCTCTGTGTTACGACGGATCAAATATCTTAACTCCCTGTGCTACTTCCTCTTCATTAACCGGCAGTGGTATTGCTAACTATGTAGCCAGATGGACAACTGCTTCTAATCTTTCCACCGGGGTATTGTATGACAATGGGACCAATGTGGGGATTGGGACGACGAGCCCAACCTATAAATTAACCGTCGCTGGCGGTGCTGCCGCTCTTAACAACAACGGCTGGACGCACCTTTTGGCTGACGCCGAAACCAACAACCTCGTTGTCAATGGCGACTTTGAACAAGGCGCCTACGGCTGGAGTGGAGTTACTTCTATCAACACGGGGGCCACCAACAGCTATTCTGGCAACAATGCTGCCGAGTTTGACGGCGGCAACACTTTGGCCAACGACGACTATATTCCTGTTAACCCAACCAAAGATGTACTTCAGCTTGAAGCCTATGTCAAAACCCTTGCCGTTGGCACCACCCAAGGTACTCTCTATTTTGGCTATTTTGCTTACGACGTCAATAAAACAGTTATCACTACAGCCCCGTGTGGAACCTACTGTTATTTTGCCGCTTCCGGTTACACCATTCCTAATGACGGCGCCTGGCACCGCGTCAACTCCACCACCACCGGAGAAGGCACCGTCTCCCCCAACTTCCCGGTTGGCACTCGATACGTCAGAATCATGGGATTAGTAAATTATGGCGGTTCCGCCGATACCAAAACACTCATCGACCATATCACCCTTCGCCGCATCAATAACGGACCGCTTTTTGCTGGCAACAATTTCTCCTCGTCAAACTTAACCGACCAAAATCAGGTATCTAAAATCTACACCACCAGCGGTAACGCTCTCTATCTTGAGCCGCCAACCAGTGGTAATGTAATTATTAATACCAGCGGCAACGTCGGCATCGGGACGACGGCTCCAGGGGCAAAGTTAGAAGTGAATGATACCACTGCAACTGGCGACCTTGTAGTCGCTCGTATTTATGGTAGTGCGGTTACGAGTTCTGCTGCACTACAAATTGGAAAGAGTAGCACTAGACAAGGAAGTTTCACCTGGGATGAAGCAAATAGTAAATTACTCTTGCAAACCAATGCCAATAGTTTCCCCATTGAAGTACAAGGTTCTTCATTCCGAGTCACTGGAACTGGGCCTCACTATTTTAGTCAAGGCAACGTCGGCATCGGGACGACGGGGCCATGGAGTAGGTTCCAGGTCAATCCCGCCGTCGCTAACGGAGATTTAATTAGTGGATTAATTGTCGGGAATTTATACCTTAACGTTGCTGGTACAGCTGGAGTTTCACTAGGAGAAGATATAACTAACAACATAGGTTTTCTGCAACAATATAAATATGGAACAGGCTGGGGCAATTTGGCTCTAGCGTCAAGCGGTGGTAATGTCGGCATTGGGACGACAACACCAGGGGACGCACAACTTAGAATTTATACAACCGGTGCAACGGCTAATCTCGCTGTTGAAACAAGTGGCGCAAATAATTATGCAATCATGCGGCTTGTCCAAGCCGGCACGAATCAATGGGAATGGGGAGTTACTCCGGGAAATCATGCTCAACCAAATGAGTTTTATATTTCCGGATCACCCGGTGGTGGCCCTACGGCTGACGGGTTGGTAATTCAACAGAGCGGCAACGTCGGCATCGGGACGACGGGACCAAACACTTCTTTTGTTCTTTCAAATACCGAGCCAAACCAGATGAATATTACTGATAATGCTTCGGATTGGGGACTTATTCTTGGGAAAAATACTAGTGGTTACGCCCAGTCTGGATATCACGGACCGAATTGGGCGCATGTTATTAACTTTGATGCTGCACCTTTAGTTTTTGGTACTAGTAATAGCGCGGATATGACGATTGATGCTAGCGGCAATGTTGGCATCGGGACGACGAGCCCAGGGGCGCCCCTACATGTAGCCGGTGGTACTTCTGCTACAGGAACAATTAAGGGAAGTTATGGGATTATTGTTTCATCAAGGGATGAGTGGTTAAGATTAAACGATGATGATGGTGCTGGAGATTATCATACAAGTGGAGTATATGTTGATGGTCCAGGCATGGGTTTACAGGGCGGATTATATGTGGGCGGATCAAGTTATGGTGCTGCAGGAACTATAACTGCAACAAGTACAATTTCTGGAGCCTCACTTACTGTCGGCTCTGGCACTATCACCTCCGGTCTCATCAATGGTCAAACCATTTCAAGCGCTGCGAATTTTACGGGAACAATGACCGTTGCAAGTACATTAACCGCATCAAACGGTTTCACACTTTCAGCGGGGACTCTTTCTTTGCCAGCCAATTCAGTCACTGATGCAATGGTTTCAGATACACTTACCGCTTCAAATCTAAGTGGTCTAACAAAAGTTCAGATGTGGAATAACTCGGGAAATAATCATGCAACATTCCAAACATATGCTGCTACAGGAGTAGCATATGGTAACTGGTTTATGCAAGCAGCATCTGCGGCGGATGCGCCAGAAGCTGGTCAGGCATATGTAAGGTATGTCGGTCTTGGTAATGATTATCCACCAACTGGAGCTGGTTCTTACGGAATGCAAGAAGCCATTCTTCGCAATGCGGGGACAAAGTATCATTATGTTAGGACGAACGAAGGTGGTTCCTGGGGTGGCTGGGCAAAATTAGCTGCTGGTTATGCGGATACAGCTGGTACTTCTGGTGGACTAACAGGTTCACCTAATATTACCGTTGGCACCATCACCTCCGGTCTTATCAATGGCCAAACAATTTCTGCCGCAGCTAACTTTACGGGAACATTGACTACTGCCGGTACTTTATCTGTTAATTCCGGTACCAGCTCTGGTCTAAATATCACTACCACCAGTGCTAGTCCTTGGGCCATTAACCTCACCCGCTCCGATGTCCCCAGTAACATCAGCGCTTACAACGACGGAACTTCTTGGTACTTCAGTGGTGCTTCCCTCAAACACAACGGTGCTACGATTTGGGACTCAGGTAATGACGGTACAACTTCCGGTCTTGATGCAGATTTATTGGACGGCCAACATGGAGCATATTATGCGCCTTTAGGGAATATCTCCGGAACACTCAACTATATTCCTAAGTTTACAGGTACTAATAGTATTGGAAATGCATCAAGTAGCTATTCCAGCTATACGGGTGACGGAGTGTGGGGAGCCACGGCGCTTCCTATGTATATCTCTACTCCCCAAGGTGGTCACCTTCGTATTGGCTATGCTGATGGTGGCAGTGGACAATATTATCCATCGTTAGGTTTTTATGCTGGCGTTGATTATTACTCTGGCGGACTTCCTATTTTACAATCACGTCAAGGCGGTCAATCTTATAATAGGTGGGAAGTTACCCATAACGGATCAATATCTTGGGGGGACGGGTCTGGTGCTGTTGACACAAATTTGTTTCGTGATTCTGCTAATAAACTAAGGACTTCAGATACATTAATAATTGACGGCTACGTCGGCATCGGGATGCCGAGTCCCGCCTATCCTCTCGACATTGCTACTACTACTGCTGCCGGTTATTCGGCCGAGTTTACCGGTTCTCTCATTACTGCCGGTATCTATGACGCTAACAACACTCTCTACATGCTCGATCCTGCCAACAGCCTCGCCAGTCGTTCTTCCCTCTCTCTCTACGGTGCCGGCTCTATCAGATTCAACGCCGGTTACGGTACCACCGTTGCCGTTACCGGCTATGCTCCTTCACGAATTCAAAATTTCCCCAATGGTCTTCTTTTAGCTGTCGACACCGGCGTCACTTCCGCCGGCACCGCCATCGCCGATACTGACTGGAACAGCCAACTCTTCTTAAACAATACCGGCAATGTCGGCATCGGGACGACGGGACCAAATGCAAAGTTACAAGTGAGTACTGGCGATAGTTCTCTAATAACTGTTGGGCCAAATACCACCTATGGTACTACACTCCGGGTCGGATACTATTCAAGTTCACTTCCCGCATCTACCGGTCAAGTAGCTATCTCTAACGGAAATATCCATATTGATGGAGCTCCTGGAGCTTTCCCCATTTATCTTAACTGGTTTGGCGGTACATCTGGAACTATATTCGGCAATGGAGCGCAGGGTTCAAGCGCTAATGTATCAGCTGCTGGCGCATACACCGGAACCAGCCTAAATGTTGGAGCTGGCACCATCACCTCCGGTCTCATCAATGGACAGACGATTTCAAGCGCTGCGAATTTTACGGGCAGCATTACAGGCGCCGGAGAGTTGGATATAACCGGTGGAACTGGAACCGCATACAATACTGCGCCAATCGAGGTTCGTACTACATTAACACCCCGTATTGCATTCCATTGGCCTGGCGTAGTCGCTTCACAACTTGGTATGGATAGTTCCGGAATAATTAGAACATATGATAATCCAGGAACTGGATATGAAAGATTTGCAGCTTCTCAAATTAATATTGCTGGGACAAATGTTATAGATACAAGCAGAAATTTAGTGAATATCGGCACTATCACCTCCGGTCTTATCAATAGTCAAACAATTTCTTCCACGGCTAATTTTACAGGAACAATTGTTGCTGCTGGATCTATAACCGGAGCCAATATTATCTCTACTGGTAATAACGGCTTCCATAATGATGTCTATTACGTTAACGTCGCTAATCCTATGTGGTCATTTGGCAACGCCGCCACATACGGCATGTCATATTATCAAGGCAGTGCCTTACCTATAAATGATGCTATTGGAATGCATTTTGGTACAGTAGCGGCTCCAAAATTTACATTTGCCGCTTCTGGTAACCTTGGTATCGGAACGACGAATCCAAAGGCCCAGCTCGCAGTACTTGGATCTATATATGCAATGAAAGGGGCAGGAAATCCATACCCCACTGCAGGAACAGGAACTTTTATGGAATATTACGACTCAGGGGATTACGGATATATCGGAGCGTATGACAGAGATTCAAATGTACAAAAGGCAATAACTATAAAAGGCTCTAATTTCCACGCAGAGGCAACTACTGGCTTTCTAGGCGTTGGAAAGACGGGTCCCTCAGTTTCAGTTGATGCTGTCGGCGGCATGAGAGCCAGAGGAGGCGATCCGGGGTCTGGCGGTGTAAACAACAACGGGTACGCTTTCAATGGAGCAGGTGACATGGATTCCGGCATGTTTAGCCCTGCGGACGGAAAGATAGAATTTTTCGCTAATGCTGCTAGGATGCTTCAACTCAACAATTCCGGCCTCGGCATCGGTTGGACCAACCCAAACCGTATGATTCAGCTTGATTCTAATACCTACGGCGATACCACAGGCTGGTTTGACGCCTCCGATAGAGCAATTAAAGAAAACTTTACTCATCTGTCCAACGCCACTATGGTTCCAATTAAACTTGGTACCTGGACAGGTAATGGCTCAACCATAGACGCTATCGAATATGATTCTGGCAACCTCGTTAATCTTAACGCAGAAGAATTACTTAAAAGATTATCACTGCTACCAATAAATAGATACAATTTTATCAAAGAATCTGATACAAATTTACTTAACCCAGGAGCCAAAATAAATCGTATTGGTCCAACTGCTCAAGATTTTTACAAAGCGTTTGGCCTCGGAGACAACGATACTAGTATTAGAGCCACCGACATGGCTGGCGTCGCTTTGGCTGGCATAAAAGCTCTAAACGAAAAACTCTCCGATATCTCCATCACCGACACCGGCGAAGTTAATATAACTTACAACATCGAAGAATCCGTTCTCGCCTCTCTCGGCTACGATGGTGCCAAAAACGAAATCCAAGCCGCTCAATATAGTCTGACCGATACTCTCGGCAACACCGTTTCCCGTATCGCTCAATTCAGTAAAATTACCGCTGCTAAAATCGAAGCTGGCCTGATCACCTCAACCAACATCGTCACCAAAAATATCATAAGCCAACTTAATATTTCAAAGCAAGTCAAAACCGACCTCGTCTCTCCCCTTTCCGGCGACACTGTCATTGTCGACGGTAATCTAACTGCCTCTACCGGTTCTTTCTCCACTCTCATTGCCACCGACATCCAAAGTAGTAGTGCCGAATTTGATTCTCTTACTGCCGAGTCCATCACTGGTTCCGAAGCTACTATTACTGGTACTCTCTATGCCGATAACATCATTAGCAAAGAAGGTTCTTTTGGCGACATTATGGCTAACAAAATTTCCTCTCTTCGTTCCGAAATCCAAAAGCTCATTGCTCCTCTGGCTTCTCCCTCCGCCGAATCCACTCCTTCTGCCTTATTAACCGAGTCGGCCAATTGGTCCGCCAATATTGCTTCCGACTCCGCCACTATTACCGGCGATCTTTCTCTTACCGACAACCTCGTCATTGGCGCTCAGCTTTACGTTGGTGGCGACACTCATCTTGGTAACGCCTTCATTTCCGGCTCTCTCAATATTGCCGATGTTACCATTCACGGCAATTTTATTGAAACCACCAACACCGCCCTTTATATCCAGCCGGAGAAAAAGGGTACTATTTATTTCCTTGGCGACACCATGATTATTGCCGACACCGGAGAAGTTACCATCAACGGAAATCTGACTCTAAATGGTCACTTAACCGCTCAAAGTGCTACTGTTTCCGGATCCTTAATTAGTAAATTATTGATCGCCGACGACGCTACCATCTCCGGCACCCTGGCCACCAATGATTTACTCGCTAACAAAATCAGTATCGCTACCGATTCGGCTACTATCATCATCGCTTCCGGCATCGGTTCTTCCGAAGCCACTTCTTCCGCCACCATTTCTACCAATGCTACCGCCGGCACTACTACTTTACCGGCTGGTGCCACTGAACTCGTTGTCCAAAACAACCGCCTTACCGACAGCTCCATGGTCTATCTCACTCCGGTTGGCTCCACCAACAATCAGGTCGTTTACATCAAAAACAAATTTACTACGCCTACCCCAAGCCCGGCTGATAGCGAAGCTATGATAGCCGGGTTCACTATCGCCATCGACCAAGCTCTCTCAACAGATGTTAAAGTTAACTGGTGGATAATTAATTAAACCCCTCCTCTAATCCTCCCCTTGACAGGGGAGGAAGATAAAAACCCTTGCCCTGTCAAGGGAAAGGGCAGGGTTAGGGTTTAAATAAATCGAGGAGGGGTTTAAATACTTAAACCTAATCTATGGAAACAACCAAAATTGCTATATTTCAAGGAAAAAAAATCAGAAAAACTATTTTTAAAAACAAATGGTGGTTTGTTATTGTTGATGTCGTATCGGCCTTAACAGACTCTGTTCAACCTGACGGCTATATTAAAGACATGAGAAGGCGTGATTTAGAACTTTCAAAAGGGTGGGGGCAAATTGCCACCCCCCTTTCTATCCCGACCGAAGGTGGAACCAGCCGGGAAAACTATTTATCATTTGATCAGGATAAAAAACGCCTAAATTAATAAATTTTTCTATATAATTAACCCTATGCCCCTCGATCTCACTCCCGATCAACTAAATCAACTCCACTCCCTTGGTTTAAATACTCCCTCTCCTGTTCTCTCAAAAAAACGCCGGGGTTTTTTGCCTCTTCTTTCTATTTCCGGTTTAACTCTTTTTTCTTTTGGTGGCCTTATTCTTCTCAAATCCAACAATTCTTCTGCCACCATCCAATCACCTTTACCCGCCCGTAACACTGAGCCTGTCAAAGTGCTGCCTACTCAAGTTCCCAAATCTATCCAACATTATCTTTTAGCCTCTCAAACCTATTTTTCTCAAGCCATTTCCGCCCAAAATCAAAAAAAAGATCAGCCCATTATTGTTGATCTTCTCAATCAATCTCTTATCTTCGCCACTTCTGCCATCCGGGAATTCCCTACCGACTACCGTGGTTATCTTCAGCGTGGCAAAATTTACCAAAATCTTGCCGACTCCAAAGCCGACCTTTTACCCGCCGCTATTGCCGACCTTGCTTTGGCTCAAAAATTCAATTCTACTTCTCCCGAAATCACTAAAATTCTGGCCGCTCTTTATGCTAAAAAAGGCGATGCCCAAAATACTCTCACTTATTTGGCGGAAACTATCAACCTCGAGCCTACTTCAGCTCAAAATTTTTATGATCTGGCCCGCATCCAAAAACAAACCGGTCTTCTGCCTCAAGCTATCAGCACTTACGATCGTCTTTTACCTCTTTTAACCGACGAAGCTCAAATTTCTCAAGTCCAATCCGAAAAAATCGCCCTCGAAGCCTTGGTTTCCCAAAATAAATCCTCTTTACCCATCCAAAGTCCGCAGGACGTAGGAGGAACTCCCTCCATCTCTCTTCCTGCTGATTCTCCCACCATCCAAGCTTTCGATTCATCTTCAGGCCTGATTATTGCTGCTCCGGAAGATGCCAAAAATATTTCCGTTTCCAATTTAACCGACAGCAATGCTCTCTTTGGGCAGGCTACTCTTCCCCAAAATCAAGCTAGTATTTCTCTTACCAACCAAAACATCACTCCCGATTCTCAAATTTACGTCGCCGTTCTCTCCGGCGGCAACAATCTCTCTCTCAAAGTTCTTTCCCGTTCTGCTCAAGCCTTCGTCGTCGGTCTCGACTCCCCCATAGCAAACGACGTTGTTTTTAAGTGGTGGATCGTTAATCCCTGAACAAACCCTTCCCCTACCCCTTCCCTTGACAGGGCAGGGGTAAAACAATTTTTTCCTTTCTCCCCTGTCAAGGGGAGAACCGAAGAGGGGTTTTAATTCAGGGTAGATTTAGATTTCCCTTGTCTATCAGCCAGAGGCTGATCCACCTTTGGTGGAAAAGGAGGGAATAAGGGTAGGGTTAGGGTTTAATTTGCCCTCATCCGTTATCAGCGGGCTAGCCTGTTGGCTACTTCCAAAAAGTTTTTTCATTTCCTGTCTCTCCATAAAATTAGAGAAAAACACTCTACCAAATGACTCCAACGATGGCTCAAAATAACCCTTAACCCTTTTCAGCAAGGAACGATGATGAACCCTTCTCCCATCCTTTCTTTCGCCACGAAACCATCTTCCAACCGTTCCGATTGTATCAATAATCGGATATTTTACCTCATCACGGAAGTTTCTTTTTATTGTTCTTAACAATTTTTGACCTCGGGTTAAATATTTTATTTCATCAGAGGGAACACACTCGGCTAATTTCACATCAATTGCCCTTCGTACCGGATCTTCAACAATAACCGCCACCGCCACTTCCGCCAAAACTGGCTCGTTTACTCTCGCTTTTTCCCATCTTTTAATTGTTCTTGGGCTATATTGGTAGCCCTCAACATACTGCATTCGGCTATCTCCATTAGTTTCACCGATATTTACCCTTCCTGTTGCAGAAATCATCTCTGAAGTAATTATTCCTTCGTGTCTCAAACGACCCACCAAACCAGCTCTTGACCTTCTTTTCTTCTCTTCCAAAATCGCCAATTCATTTTTAAAAGCTTCCTGTTGTTCCATCGGCAGGCTGTCACCTAAACTCATTGTTTTTGCCCCAACCATATTTATTTTGGCTGTTGCCAGTTCTACCGCCTGATCAGCCATTCTCAAATATGCCAGTTCTTCCAATCTTTCATTGGATATCGCATACATTCTTTCTTTCATATTTTTATGTTTTTAATTTTAAAAAATAAATTTGTTACGTCTTCTTCAAATTCCTGCAACAGACTCTTTCCTGCCAGATAATCCTCTTTTTTCTTCTTTACCTGATCCGCCAAGTCTATAAGTCGGTATTTTTTATCGACCAATTTCTTTAGTTTTTTACGCGTAGTTACGGAAATATCTGATTTCTCCATTTAGGACACCGATTATATACCCCAAACCCCCTCATTGTCAAATCCAGCGTATCTCTTCGCTCTTTTACGTTACGGTGTCGGTGTTGTGGAGCTTGCCCCGTTCAGGGGAGGTGGTTCAAGCTCTGCCGCCGGCATATTAATCTTCTCTTCTATTCCTGTCGGCAACGGTTCAGCTGTTTTCAAGGTCTCCGGCGTTTTCGGCTTTGCCGCTTCGGCCGCTGCTTGCTGTTTTTTAACCAACTCATCCAGTTCCTTTTTCCAGGTAGCTAGCTCTTGACTGGCTTTTTCATAATCACCCGAATCCGCCGGCACCAGTGCCACCGCTTGGGTCAACCTTTCTACTGCCACTCCGATTTTACCCTGATTTTTAGCTGCATAGGCCCAGTTGTACCAACCGTTAGCAAAATCCGGCTTCGCCACCACCACCTGTTCAAATACTCTTTCTGCTTCTTCAAACCTGTTAGCTGAAAACAATAGTCCTCCCAAATCCAATTTCAATATCGGATTAGCCGGCTCCAACGCTACTGCCTGTTGGTAAGACTGATAAGTCCAATCGGCCGTTCCATCGATTAGTCCGATTAAATTTCTATAAATCACTGCCAAATTATTCCAATAAGCCGAATTCTGGTTATCTAGCTCTATCGCCCCTCTGGCTTCCCTCACTGCCTGGGATATCAAAACTGATGCCTGCTGTTTAGCTTCATCGGTAACCTCTTTCTGTGCCAGTATATTCAAGGCTATCGCCAAATTTGTCTGCGAATACACCCTTCGGTATTCTGCCATGTTTGGACTCGCCCCAATTGCCTTGATCTGCAGTTCATATGCTTTTCCGCCATCATTTTTCGCCATCGCCACCATCGACTGCTTCATATAAATTTCTCCGAGTAGTATCCTGGTCCAAAAGTAACCGCCCGCTCCTACCACTGCCACTACCACCACTCCCATCACTATCGGCATCACGTTATAGCCATTCTCTCCCACCTTCAGTACTGCTTCGCCTTCTTCTTTCTCATAAACCCTATTAGTCACCAACCAAAAAATCAACCACCACGCCATTGCTGTCACCGGTAAAAACAAAAACGCCGCTAAAAACAAACCCGTCTCCCAAAAATTTACCTTCTTAGCCATTTTTAACCATCCCAAAATCAACCACAATATCAGCAGCAATCCTCCAATTCCCATCTCCGTCCAAATATTCAGTATCCCGTTAGTTGAATTAACAAATGCCGACGACCAATATTTCGTCAAATTATAAGTCGTCGGTCTGGATGCATAAAAAGCCTCAATAAAATTCCCCGGACCGACTCCGGTTAAAGCGTGTTTTTTTAATGTTTCCGCCGCAATCACCCAACCGCTATTTCGATCCAATGCCACCCAGCCTGCTTTACTCCATTTATAAATATTCAAAAACACTACCAATCCCAATACTGCCGTTATGATCGCTTCCTTTAAAAAACCACTCCCATCTTCTGACTTTAATTTTTTGATCAACCTTCTCACCCATTCAAATACCAGAAAGACTATCAATAGCAATTCATTTTGAATCGATCCGACCATCGACCAATTCTGATTCACTGTTATTATCGGATTATTTTTAGGAAAGCTCCAAGGCAACTTTGAATTCGGCACCAAAAAGACCACTATCGACAACACTCCGGCTACTAATCCTGCTATCGTTAGCCAGTTTACTTGACTCTCAATTTCCTCTTTGCTTCTCACTTGTAACCACAAAAATACCCAAACCGCCGTCGCCCACATCATTCCTACTCCCATCGAAGCCAACCACGAATTTGCCGTCACCCCTTTCCCTGCTGTCGTCAAACAAATCGTTCCCCAAATTGCCCACACCAAAATTAACCCCAATCCTTTCCCAAAATAAACTGTTTTACTTTTTCCCAAAAGTAATGTTGCTCCCCAAATGACCAACCCTATCATTGCCCCTATCTCCAACAACAATGTTCTTCCTGTTCCCCATTGATCGGTCACTATCGGCAAAAACGACACTACCCATAACGCCATAAAAATTTTTACATAAAAAGACAGTATTTTCTTCATAAATACAGCATAGCAAAGACTCTCAAGCAATAACAAACAGCAACTTCTTCTTTTCCCCGCACTATTACTTAAGTACCGTCAATGGATCCAATTTCCCGCTCGGTCCGAATATTTCAAAATGCAAATGTATTCCTGTCGATCTTCCCGTACTTCCCATTCTTCCCAGCTTTTTCCCTTGTTTCACCGTTTGTCCCGCTTCTACTACAATCGATCCCGTTACCAAATGTCCGTACAATGTTTTGTATCCATTCCCATGATCAATCATTACATAATTTCCATATCCGCCTCCACTCCATCCCGCTGCCGTTACCGTTCCGCCTTGCGACGCTACTACGTCCGGACCGGCATGATTAGCAATATCGGTCGCTTGATGGTACCAATAAAATCTTTGGGTAATTGTGCCTGAAGTCGGCCACATGAAGTTCCCTTCTCCCACTACCCCGGGGATCGGTGCCACCGTCTTGGCCGCATACCGGGCCACATCCACCACTATCTCTTTTGGCTTAATTCCTTCCGGAATTATCAGCTCCTGTCCGGCTGTTAGGGCAAAACTCTCATCATCGGCAAAAGTGTTAAACGGATAATCAATGATGTTTTGGGCGTCCACTTGATGAGCCTTGGCAATACTATAAATTGTCTCGCCTCTCTTTACCTTATACTTTACGCCAACTACCGGCAAAATTCGCAATATTTGTTTTGGCTTAATCGCATCTGCTGACTTTAAGTTATTTTCCCAAATAACGGTATCAATGTTCACTCCGAATTTTTGGGCAATCGACGACACCGTATCTCCGTCCAATACCCGGTATTCGGTTATTTCCCCTTTTGGTAAATTAGAAATTTGGGTATCCGCCCCACCGCCTCCCTCCGTTGCCAGCAAATAACCACTCCCCGCCGTTTCCTTGCCTTCATTGGCCGCTATCAATTCCTCAATCGTTCCCGAAAATACTATCGCCAAAAACGACAGTATCGCCATACTCACATGGACAAAAGTTCCCGAAAACTTACCTCTCTGTCGGTACATTAGTTTTGCTGCTCCCACCTTAATCACTCCTGCCCAGCCCAAAAGACTTTTTGCCAAATCCCCAAAAAACTTCCCCTGTTCCTTCCAAAATTCTTTTATAAGCTCCAATTCTTCTTTCACTTTTACTATTTTACCAAAATATAATCCCCTGCCCTGTTTCGGTAGGGGCGTATTGCAATACGCCCCTACTACTACAAAATTTTTATCTTTTCCCCGTCTTTGTCAAAAACTCCTCGTTATCCCTTGACTTTCTCATCTGGTCCAAAAGCATTTCCGTGGTATTATTTTTGTCGCCGATAGCGTCAAACATTCTTCTGATCGCTATCACTTTATTAAGTACTACCGGATCCAGCATCAGCTCTTCGTTTCTGGTTCCCGATTTTAATATATCCAGTGCCGGGAAAATCCTTCTTTCCGACAGTTCTCTTACCAGCCACAACTCCATATTGCCGGTTCCCTTAAATTCTTCAAAAATTAGTTCATCCATTTTTGAACCGGTTTCTACTAATGCCGTTCCCATAATGGTCAGGCTGCCGCCGTTTTCAATCTTTCTGGCTGCGCCAAAAAATTTCTTGGATGGATACAATGCTGCCGGGTCAAATCCGCCCGACAATGTTCTTCCCGAAGTCGGAATTGCCAGATTATATGCTCGAGCCAGCCTCGTAATTGAATCAAATACTATAAATACATCCTTGCCCATTTCTACCAGCCTTTTGGCTCTTTCAATGGCAATTTCTGCCGCCCTGGTTTGTTCTTCCGGTCTTTGGTCAAAATGCGAAGCGACTACTTCCCCTTTAATAAATCTTTGCATATCAGTCACTTCCTCCGGTCTTTCACCAACCAACACTGCCATCAAATGCACTTCCGGATAATTTTTCGACACTCCGGCTGCAATTTCTTTAAGTAAAGTTGTCTTTCCTGCTTTCGGTGGGCTGGCAATCATCCCTCTTTGTCCAAAACCAACTGGCGCAAACAAATCCATAATTCTTGTCGACATCACCGACGGATCAAACTCCAGTTTTACCTGTTTTTGTGGATATATCGGCACCAGATCTTTAAAATCAGGTCGGCCGTTAGCCGCTCCCAACTCAAGTCCGTTTACTTTATCCAGTCTCACCATCGACCAGTATTTTTCACCTTCTCTTGGCGCCTTGGCAAATCCGGTAATCATGTCCCCTATCCGCAAATTGTATTTTCTAATCTGCATCGATCCTAAAAACGAGTCTTTTGGTGACGGGGTAAATTTTGGCCTGACAAATCCCTGACTGTCCGCCATGATATCTAAAACTCCGGTTATGGCTTCGACTCTGACGTCGACTCCGGCTACCGGCCGGTTATTTTCCATCTTTAAAACCGGCTTAGCTACCGGCTTAATTTCTACTCTCGATTTTTGTTCTTCGACTACTACGGTTGGCGGCACTTCAACTTTTGCTTCCTCTTCCGGCTTTTCGATTTCTTCCGTCGGCTCCGCCCCTATCGCCGTAATCACATCTTTAACCTCTTCATTTTTTACCAGGCTCGGCCTGGCTGTCTTTTTTACCATGGAAAATCTAAACTACTAAATTAAAATAAACTCTGGAAAACAATTTCATCCGTATTTGTTGGGAAAATTTTTTGGTCAAAACTCAAAATCAAATTTATTGTACTGTTAAACTCATCTTCTGTCAATTACCTTACCCACCACCCCACCTGACTCCCTATTCTGCTGACTGCTAAAAAAACTATTCCTGTTCTTATTCCTAAACTAATCAATTTCCACATCTATACCCTAATTATAGCACCCTTACAGTTGTCTTTCAATGTTGAAAGCGGTAGACCTGCCCCCTCCACCGCTCTCAACACTGGTGACAAAACACCCGACCATTTGACTTTTTGTCACCAAAGCCTTATCTTAAAAAGGAAGAAACAACATCTTTCGTGTTCCACCTGCTTTGAGAATATCGATTTTGTTGTTTCTTTTTTTTGTAGATAATCCCCTACATCACTATCAGTTTTCCTCCCATTTTGGCTATTCCTCTTAACTGCTTTCGGACATCATAACCCCCCTCTTCTTTCATTTTTCCCAATGCTTTTTTAATCATCTTCCACAATCTATTGATCATTGCTTTGGTTATACCACTTTTTCCCCGACTGTCTATATCCTATATAAATCATCTCCCTCTTTTTCCATATACCTATATAATTACTTACATCACCTTTTAGCTTTATTTTCCCCTCCCAAAACCACTTTCCAACATCATGTGGATAACCCGATAAGGACAATGGGTTATGTAAACAATTTTTCAGCACGCAGCGAACGCGAATTTAGAAACAGATGAGCCCGAAGGTAGCAGCTTGTCCGCCTTTGGTGGAAGTACTGCAAAAATTTGTTTATATAATCAAAGTCTAGCTTTTAATCAAGTTTTTCAATTCCCTCACATTCTCTATCTTCGCCACTTCCCTCCCCAAGCTCTTCGCCTCTTTTTCTCTCCTTTCCATCCCCCTCACTTTTTTCACCTCTCCAAGTAATGACACCTCCCCCACCCACACCATCTTATCTTTTAACGCTTTCTCTTTATAGCTCGACCACATTGCCGCCATAACTGCCACATCACACCCTGTATCATCTAGTCTAATCCCCCCTGTTACTGCTACAAAAACGTCATACTTATAAAGGGGCATTGATAAAATCTTTTGGGCTACGGCCACCAGCAGTTGTCCCCGGTTAAAATCAATTCCTGAAAATACTCTTTTGGGCATTGGCGCAAAGCTTTCTACTACCAAAGCCTGAATTTCTACCAGTATCGGTCTCGTTCCCTCCATTACCACCGTCACCGCCGACCCGACTTTGGCCGCCTCCGACCCCGACACCAAATTAATCTCATCGCTTTTAATTTCCCTCAATCCTCTTTCTTCCATTTTAAACACCCCGACTTCATCCGTCGGTCCGAATCGGTTTTTAGTTACCCGTAGGATCCGCAGGTCCGAATTTTTGTCTCCCTCAAAATACAAAACCGTATCGACCATATGCTCCAGCATTTTCGGTCCGGCTATATCCCCTTCCTTAGTTACATGACCTACTATTACAATAGTCACCCCAAGTCTTTTCGCCGCCTCCACCAATCTGAAAGTTACCTCCCGAGTTTGGCTCGGACTGCCGGCCACTCCGGCCACTCCCTCGGTCATCATCACCTGCACCGAGTCCACCACCACTATTTTGTATACATTTTGTGTTCGATCCAAAAATTCGATCACTTCATCGGCTGAATTAGTCTCTAAAATGTCAAAATTCTTCGTATCCAATCGCAATCTTTCGACTCTCAACCTGATTTGTTCCGCCGATTCCTCCCCGGCTACATATAAACCACTCACATTCCCCATCAGTTGCGTTAAAAGTGTACTTTTCCCTATCCCCGGTTCCCCGGCAAACAGGATCACTTGTCCCCGAATCAATCCTTTACCCAATACTCTATCAAACTCCGGTATATTAGTTGTAAAGATACTACTAACATTATCTATTTTCTTCTCCGCCGTCCCCAAATTAACTATTTCTGTTTTTCTTGCGATTTTCGATTTTACTTGTCTCCCTCCCCTGACAATCCTTTGCTTGGGAGCTTCTCTAATAGTATTCCACTCTTTGCACGCTGTACATTGTCCGCTCCACTTCGAAAACTCATTCCCGCAATTTGAACACACAAATATCGTTTCTAAAACTTTCTTCATTCTCTATTTTGCTTTTTTAAGTCTCCTTTGTCAAAGGGAGATTTAGAGGGATTTGGTTTTTTCGTTTATTCTAGCGCCTTTAGTAAAGCCTATCAAAAATTAGCCCATCCAATCGGCCATATTACGCCGCGCTTTAGCAAAAACATCAATCTTTGTCTCCGGCAACCCCTGACACCATATTACTTCAGTCACAGAGTCTGAGTCCACTGCTTTTCTAATAGTTACTTCTGTAACTCCTCCTTTCTGTTGATAACAACAATTAGCCGTACAAACTCCCATTACTTCAGATCCTTTCCCTATTACTGAAAAACCATAACAATCCTCTGTTGTCCGACACCTAGCTGTTATCACCTCTCCCATATCACATTATATCACCACCATTTTGCGTTTTTTTTACGGTCCAACCGGAAAGTCACTCCAATCAACAGATACTGCTCCTGATTCCGATTGGCATTTCCTAACCGCTACCAATCTTGCCCACCTCGGATTATTTGTTACCACTTCTGTTTTCACTATCGGACCCGCTCCTTCAATCATTACTCTACGATAACCCGAACTCCAATTGAGACAAGTTTCCCAATCCAAACATCTTCTCACTCCTCCAACTTCCCCTAAAGTTACCGGATGAGAACCACACCATCCCACAATTTCTTCTGCTTCTAGGCTATCCATCTTACTCACATTATATCACCACCCAAAACCCCGCTGGAAAGCGGGGCTTATTGCCTTTCTTAAGTCTCCCTTGTCAAATCAACAGATCCTCGAAGGGGAGGGAGATTTAGAGGGATTTTACTTATACATTACCTGATTCTTATCCGTCACTACCAGCCCAAGGCTGATTTTTCTCTTGGCCACATCGACACTTTCGATATAGATTTGAACTTTGTCCCCTTCCTTGACGGCTACTCCTCCGACCAATTTGGAAATATGGATCAGCCCTTCAATTCCGGGTTCCAATTTTACCAAAGCCCCAAAGTTGGCAATCTTAGTCACCACTCCGCTGACTTCCTTATCTTTTGGATATTTAGCTTCAATTTCGCTCCACGGATCCGGCGTCAATCTTTTCACCGAAAATTGCAGTCTGCCTTCGCTTTTATTTATTAATTTAACTTTAATCTTGTCCTTAGCTCTGTACATTCCCGACACATTGTCCACTTTTTCCCAGGAAATTTCGGAAATATGAACGAGTCCCTCCAGCGTCAGACCGACCAGTACTATTCTCACAAATATTCCAAACGGCTCCACCCTAACCACGTCAGCCTCAAATTCTGCTCCCATTTCCAGTTTCTCCATGGCGTTAACTTCTTCGCCTACCTTACCGGGTTCCGACACCAATCTTTCCGAAAATACCAGTCTGTTTTTGGCTTGGTCAACTTCCAACACCTTAACTTTAATTTTTTTACTGAGCATTTTTTCCGGATCGCCTTCATACTTACCGCCGATTTGCGACCCCGGAATAAAGCCAAAAAAGCCAAACGGGGCAATTACCACCGCTCCGCCTCGGTTTAATTCTTTGGCAAACACCGTCACTTCACCATCCGATTTTTCTTTTTCTTTAAAGTAATTCCAGCCATAACCCATGGCCGCTCCCCGGATAGATACCAGAATTTGACCCTTATCATTTTCCGGCATTTTCACCGACACCTCAATTTCATCTCCGACTTTCAAATCCGATGCATAATCTTTGACAAACTCAAACTCTTTTCCGGCCACCATTGCATCGGTCTTACCACCGATATCAATATAAACCGCCTTCGATTTTATCATCGAAATTTTTCCCTTAACCGTCTGTCCTTTTTTCA
>Ga0265292_1000834_pt1 | contig 33957 bp, 21 predicted proteins | sample Munlanlewell296A_FD_189080 | JGI IMG/M metagenome (GOLD analysis project Ga0265292, IMG submission 189080) | Leachate microbial communities from a municipal landfill in Southern Ontario, Canada - Leachate well 296A | ecosystem: Engineered > Solid waste > Landfill > Unclassified | place: Canada... | reverse complement strand
GTCTTGCTGCTTTTTGCGGTATAAATGAAATAAAAAAACAGAATAATATCCAAACCTTTATTCGATAGAACATGGATAATTCAAGCATTTTATTAAAAGGTTAGGATAATATTTTTGTTTGGATAACTCAGGTCGTGCAAACGCGGCCCAAAACCCCGGCCACCATGTGATATTTTCGCAAGGTAAATGACTCTCCTGAAGTACCCATATACACTGCCATTAGTCAAGGAGGAACCCGTTGAACTGACAAGAAACCGACTCTCTTTTCCAATCGGTGTGATTAGCTTTCGATAGGTCATATATTCCTCACAGGCAATCGCTAATGAATCCGAAAGAGGAACCATTCTGTCCTGCCCGTTTTTGCATTGCCTTAAAATAAGGTGCCTTTCCTTAAGATTGATGTCGTTGCACGTTAGACAGAGTGCCTCGCTGATTCGTATTCCAGTGGCATAGAGAAGTCTAAACAATAGCGGGATGGCAATTGTGGAAGAATCATAATGGCCGCGGGAATAGGTCAATTTATCACAGATCGAAAAGATCGTTTGAATTTCATCTTGTGAAAAAATGTACGGTGTATAAGTGCTCTTGCATTGGGGTAGTTTTGGGAGATAGGATCTAAAACCCAGATCACATAAAAATTGGGAAAATTGGCGAATGAGTTGTATTCTATTATACCTGTTTTTGTCTGATTCATTAGGCTTTTTTGTACACCATTCATCAGTAAATTCCTTAGTTACTGCTATCTCTGACAGATTTTGTGCAACAGCAAATCCATCAAATGAAGAGAAAGCATATCCGACATCAGCGCATTTGTAACCCAGGCTTCTTTTTAAATCGATGTACTGATCCATATAGGGTCCAAAAACGCTATAGAAATTTCTACGCATGGCAATGCCCTCCTATCTGTTTGTAAAACGATGAAGGGATCGGCGGCACATCCAGGACACATTTTCTCAACGAATTCAAATCGATACGTAAATAGTACATTGATGACTCCAGGGATATGTGTCCCAATGCTGCTGATATTACAGGCAATGGAACGTTCTCTCTCAACAGGGCGCTGGCAAAGGAATGCCTGAGGGCATGGGGACCATGCTTTCGGTTTTCACAGTTTATTCTCGCCAGAGTCATTTGTCTGCTGACTAAATTTCCCACATCATAGGGATGTATCCTTTCATATGGCGATAGCACTTGAAGAAAACAGTGGCTCTCATTGGAAACAGGACGACCGTGCTTTAGATAATTGATTATGGCATTACCGATCTCGGGTAACAGTGGGAGTTCTGTGGTGGTCCCGGTCTTACGCTGATTGAACGCAATGATATTGCGCTCCCAAAGAAGGTTCTCAAATTTTAATTCACAGATATCTGATGCTCTGAGTCCTAATTTTGTTGCTAACAGTATTATTGCATAGTCCCGTTTACCCTTAGGACTGCCTCTGTCCACCGCCTTTAAAAGGGTGTCTATTTCTTCATTGGTATATGAAGAGGGCAGTTTAGGCTGATTCTTATAATTGTCTTTAGGGATGATCCGAGAGTAATCAACCTGCAGAATTTGCTGATCGTACACGTATTGGAAAAAAAGTCTGAGCAAGCCTAAAGCAACATGTTTATTAGCAGATAATTGCGGGTTCATTCTTTCAATGTACGACAGGATGTCTGGAGCTGTGATATCCGGAATGTCCTTTCCAATACTAATCATAAAACGATAAAAAGGATGCAAGTGAAAAACGTAAGACACAATCGTTTTATCTGAAATCTTAAAAGTATGTTCCCGATTTTGTATAAAATCAAGAATGATTTTCCCGGTCGCACCTGTAAAAATCCTGGGGCGTTGTTTTCTGGTGCCCATTATTAAACGACCTGTCTTCTGGAACTCGCAGAGAACTTCAATGGTATTCACTAAATCCTTCTCTTTCCGATTAAGCTCATTGTAATCCTTAGTGCCCAATGCCCACCTCAGGTAAGCCTGTTCCACTTCAGCATCGTAGTATTTGATTTGATTTTGCAGCATATATTCTTTTAATCGCTGCCATTTTCGACGATATCGTTTGATTGTCCCATCACTTCGATGGATGCCACGCAAATAATCGAACAACGCATTCAACAGGTTGTCGATTTCTTGTTTTTCGGTTTCCATTACTTTTCCTATTTGATTGTCTGGCAATAGCGCCATAGGAAAAACAAGAAAATAATGTAAAGTAATATGTGTGCAAATGGAATATTTGTATAGTATTCATTGGGTATTTGAGATCCCACTTTACATTATCATAGAGTTTGCATTACCTGTGTAATGTAAAATTTTACATTACACAGGGAAATCACACATCGGGCGAAGTCTGGCCCTAAAGGCCTGTCAGTGTGGATATAAGACCTATTACACCACCTGCAGTGAGCTGATCAATGACCTGAATGCCGGAGTGTATGAAAAGACCCTGGATAAAAGAATGAGAAAGTATATCAATCCGGAACTGCTGCTTATCGATGAGATGGGCCATGACCGGCTGGAATTACAGGTGGTTAAAGAGGCGCATCTGCTCTTCAAGGTGATCGATCAAAGGTATAAGGATAACAAGCCCCTGATCTTTACAACGAATATCGAAGAGCCTGACTGGCCCGAGTTCCTCGGGGATCCTATCTCAACCAAAGCCATCCTGGACCGTATCTTCCACCACTCGGTCATTGTACGGATCAAAGGTCCCAGCTATCGCAAATACCAGGGCGAACTCCTGCAGGAAGAATATGCTGAAAAGAAACCAGACCAGGCAGGGGAAGGGTAACCCTATCCAGCTAACTCAGGATGGAAGAAAAGGCGCTGACTACTGTTGGTGCCTTTTTTGTTATCCGGATCGCGAGCAGAATGCCCGGATTTATCAAATGGGGTCAATAGGCTCCGATTTAGCACCTTGTTTTAAACCGAAAATCGAACATGAAAACTTCCACCGGAATCCTCCAAATATCAACCCTCTGTATCCCGCAGCAGATCAACAACTCTAAAGGGTGGTAGCAAAATGTTCCGTTTGGTGGTAGTGTATTAAAACCTCGTTATAAATACAGACGAGCTTTGGAAATATCGGGTCCAGAAAAACGCCTGATGGACTTTAATGAATCCCAAAAGGATATTATTAGAAAATGAGATATTCCTTTTTCATCCCTGCGAAATATCTGGACACCAAGATTGCCTCTGGATTCTTTTAATCCGGGTAGACCAGTCTCTTTTATGTACGCTAAAAAAACATTTCCATTCTTAACGGAAACCTTTCCATGCCAAATTCTTGCTATCATAAAGTACATTTTAGTAACTGCATAAGAACACAAATTCCGCACAAAGATACATTATTTATTAACACCATCATAATTTTATTTGGAAGTGTTAATAATTCTTAATATTTTTGCATCAGAGAAATTTTTCATAAAGTTTTTTTAAGATCAATAAATGATAAGACCAGTCATAAATAAATCACAAGGAGGATTTCTAATGAAAATAAATGGCACAAACATATTTTGGATTATTCTGTTTGCTGTATCAACTGCAGGTATAGACTTCATTGTTGCACCCTCTCTATATCCAGGTCGTTTACCTTGGTTGATTGCAGGCTTCGATTCTTTAATCATGCTACTGATCGGATTTTCAGGCGTTATTCTTATCCGGTACACAAAAACCCCATTTCTTTTTTATAACGATGATGATCCCAAGGAGTCTAAAAAAAGTTGGCTTCTGCTCCTGCTTTTGAGTATGCTCCTTATAGCGCTTAATGCAGTTATATGGTACAACTCTAAGGAGCAAATTCAATCCATTGGCTGGGTAAAATCGCTCACTCCCATCAATTCAATATTAATTTCGATAAGGGCAGGTATCACTGAGGAAGTCATCTTCAGATTTTTCCTGTTTTCGCTATTGTTATTGGTATTTGCAAAAATTATTCATTCGAAGATTTTGATATTCCTTATTTGTTCCATTATCTCAGCCCTGGCATTTGCATTCTTGCTTCATTCTGGCTCTATAGTATCCTTAGTCGCTGGAATAATACTATCTTATATCTATTACAAAAAAGGTCTGTTACCGGCAATAATCGTTCATTTTCTGGGCGACTTCATCCCTTTTTTAATGATATCCATTTAGTTTACATATTTCTGAATGAGACCATTTATTCGCAATATAGAAACATTAGAGTTAGACGGGGGAAGTCTATGCTTGGATTTTGTAAACTCTGTTAGGAGTCGTTTCGAAAATCCTCTATATGAATTCATTACAAGTCCTGAAGACTGGCTGCGTTGGATTCATAGAGTACAACTTTTTAACGATCCTGAAGAAGATCGGTTAAAAAAATATGTTTCAAAGAATCTGGTACAGGCAGCAAACGAACTTAAGAGAATTATTTCTGTAAGAGAATTGCTTTATAGGATATTCTGTAAATTAGCTCAGGAGGAAATACCTTCTAACAAAGATCTGGCACATTTTAATAAGGAACTCTCTGTTTCACTAAGATATTTGAAAATCGGATTCACTGACGAACTGATGGTCACAGAAAATTGGGACGATAAATCTTTCAATCTTTTATACACTTTACATCCATTATTAAAATCAGCTTATGATTTACTCAGTTCTGATACTCTAAATCGTTTGAAGGAATGCAAGCATTGTGGATGGATTTATATGGATAAAAGTAAAAACAACAGCCGGCTGTGGTGCAATATGAAAACCTGCGGAAATACTGTAAAGACTAAAAAATATTATTATAAGAGCAGAACTAATGTCATAGATAATCCTAATAAATAATGGTATATATGAAAAACTGGATTTATTTCTTAATAGCCTTGATTCTCTATATGGTAATACATGAAGATATCCATGTAGTTGTGTCTTTACTATATGGAGAATATCATTCAATTGTGATACATTGGTACGGACCACAAGTAATTTTTGTTACTCCAGTTGCTGAACGCATTCCCGATATTAAATGGTTCGCAATATCTGGGGTAAGTAACTTTGCCACCTTATTGGCGGGTTACATTTTATATAGTCTTAAGAAAAAGATTAATCTTGTGAAATCCACCCATTTGCGGAGCATCCTGTATTATGTCACAATCGTTTTTTTACTGTTCGACGCGATAAATCTTTCACTCGGACCCTTCTTTTATGGTGGTGATATCAACGGAATTTCGGCCGGACTAAAAATAAAGCCATGGATTATTCAAATACTCTTTGGATGCGTTCTGATGATAAACCGGGAGTTGATAGTAAAATATATGAACTTTTTTGGCGTAAGTTCAAGCAATATTCTGTTCAAGTCATGGTACAATAAATAGTGCTGTACTCAAATGAATAAATATTGATATCAGTATGATACTTACAGAAATTACCAATTCTATCTTTTCATATATCGCAAAGGCAGGACATATTGGAAAGGTAGCGTCGGCAGAACATCTGAAAGAGTTAGAAGATGAGATGACTCTCAGAAAAAGAACAGATAAATTTGATGAGAACTTCTACCAGGAGCGTCTGACATCATTCAAATACACTCCGACTAAAGGTTTAACATATGCCAGATCGATAATAGTAATTGCAGTTCCACAGCCGATGGTAGTTCTAAAATTTCGCTGGCATGGAGAAGATTGTTCAGTATATATTCCGCCAACATATGATAATTCGATCAATGAAAATGTGAAAAAAGAACTGGAATTGATTCTTCGTCCCAACGGTTATCATATTGAACCAACTTCGCTTCCTTTAAAGCTACTTGCAGTTCGAAGTAGCCTGGCACAATATGGAAGGAATAACATCTGTTACATACCTGGTCAAGGTAGCTTTTACAGGTTGATAGCTTTCTTTTCTGACTTGCCATGTCCGGAGGATAGTTGGAAACCGGTTTGTATGATGGAAAGTTGCAAAACCTGCAGGGCTTGTGTCATGGCTTGTCCAACCGGAGCTATTGATGAGAAAAGGTTTTTATTACATGCTGAACGGTGTCTTTCCTTTCATAATGAACATGCCAGTAATTTTCCAAAAGATATTAACCCCCATGTCCATCACTGTTTGTTCGGTTGTCTTATTTGTCAAAATATCTGTCCGGAAAATAAGAAAAACGCTATCTGGCTTGAAGAAAGGGAAAGTTTCTCTGAATATGAAACATCTATAATTCTTCATGGGATTCCACTGCACCAAATTCCAAATTCAACCCGACTAAAACTGGATCGTCTTTGTCTTACTGATGATTATTCTTTGCTGGCAAGGAATCTCAGTGTATTGTTGAAATGATCTTTATTCCTGACTCCAACAGGCTAGAGTCAATGGCATATAGCCTTCTATTACTGATGGGTTGGAAATTAAATCCTTGACTGCTTTGAGAGCCTCCAGATTCCGCGCTGTTGCTACTACCTGATAGCCCGAGTCTGACATCCGGTCGCAAAAATCGCGTCCGATTCCGGTCGAGCAACCGGTGATGAGAACTATTTTAATTCAACCATTTGATGCTGAGGAATATTTCAAGTGACCCTATATTATTTTCCCTGAAACCTCCTCTCACTCTCGAGGATGTAGGAGAATTTTTCACCGATATAATAGCCTATGTTAAACTCGACCGGCATCTTCTTTTTATCATAAACTAACCTCCGGCGGTAAAGGATCGGATCGTTCTCCGGAACATTCAGTTTTGCAGCCAAGTCAGGTGTTGCCCGGATGGCCTGAAGCTCTTCATAAGATGACTTGGCGATGATGCCAAATTTTTCTTCAAGCATTTGATAGAGAGGAGTTTCAAAACTCTCTTCCCCTGTGAAGGGTATAGCTGGATTGAAAAATGAAATAAAATAGACGAAAGGCAGCTCTTCATTGCCTCGTAATCGCTCGAGTTGATAGGTTAGTGATTTTTCCGGAATTTTAAAAAAAAGACCCGCATCCAGCGAAGTGGGAGCCAAGGCAAACCTGACTTCATAATTTTTAACTTTCATGCCCAGGGATTCCATTTCCTTGGTGAAACTGAACCAGTTTGAGACCTTTGAGTATAACCGGTGCTGTATAACTATGGTGCCAATCCCCTTGCGACGCAGTAATAAACCTTCGGATGCCAGTTTGTTGATGGCCTGGCGAACCGTGTTACGCGAGGTGCCGAACTGTTCTGAAAACTCCACTTCGGTGGGTAAAAGCTTACCATTTTTATAATCTTCTTCAGCTATTAACCCTCGTAAATACTGCTCTATTTGATAATGCAGGGGTATTGAGCCGTAATGATCGATCTGGAACATAATGCTTTTGTAAAAAGTTTGTTCAAATGTTTAAACAAAAATAAGTTTTTTTTTGGTAGATCCAAAAACCTTAATTATTTTTGTTAATGTTTAAATGTTTAAACAAACTTATGCCAAGCAAACCTTTTTCACTGATCTTACTGATCGGGACCTTGATTCTCGCTGGAATCGGCTTGCCTTCCTGTCAATCATCATTTAAGCCTGTTAATGAAGTGGATCCGTTTATAGGATCCGTTCATTGCCGGTGGTTCTTTTTTACTCCGGCATCTGTACCGATGGGTATGGCTAAACTTGGGCCACATACAGATGCCCAAAAAGGAAATCCGGGTGGCTGGGAGCCTGTCGGATATGATTACCGCCATACCAGCATTGAAGGTTTCGGACATTTCCATGAATTTCAGATTGGGGGGCTGGTGGTCATGCCAACAGTCGGGGATCTGATCACAGTTCCCGGAGATCTGGAGAGGCAAAGGAGAGGCTATCGTTCGGGATTTGAAAAAGAAACCGAAACTGCCCGTCCGGGTTATTATTCAGTAAATCTGACTGATTATAAGGTCCAGGCGGAATTATCTGCAACCAAGCGGGTGGGTTACCATCGTTATACTTTTCCTTCTACCACCCAGGCAAATATTATTATCGACATCGGGAATGTCCAGGGTGAAAGTGGACCGGTTAAGGATGCCTTTGCACGAATAACACCGGAGGGGGAGATCGAAGGGTATGTGATCACGAATCCGGTTTATGTACAAAATTATGATCCAGGCCGGGAAGTCAGGATGTTCTTTGTGATCCGCCCCAACCGAAAGCCCAGTTCTTCAGGAGCTTTTATCGGGGATGGCCTGGTTTCAGGAAATTCGGTCCGGGGCAAAGGAGCCGGGCTCTATATAATATTTAATACAACTAACGAAAGGGTTGTGGAGCTCCAGGCAGGATTGTCCTATACAAGTATTGAGAACGCCAGGTTAAACCTGAACACCGAAACAGCCGGAAAGGGATTTGATCGTGTAGTGCAGGAAGCCAACTCTACATGGAACAACTGGCTCGGACGGATTGAAGTCAAGGGTGGAAATCAGTCAGATCGCACCAAATTATATACCGGATTATATCATGCACTGCTCGGTCGTGGAGTATCCAGCGATGTGAACGGTGCTTATCCTTCTATGAATGGCAGAATCGGTCAGATACCTGTCGATGCGAATGGAATACCCGAATATCAGCATTTTAATACGGATGCCATGTGGGGTGCTTTCTGGAATCTTACACAGGTATGGGGTTTGGCTTATCCGGATGTTTACAGTGAGTTTGTGAGATGCCAAGTCGATCATTACAAAGATTGCGGCTGGTTGCCCGATGGAACTGCTGCGGGCTGCATGGTTCCGGGTGTACCATCCAATTTCATGAGCCTGGTGATAGCCTCAGCGTGGAACCTTGGAATACATGATTTTGATATTAAAAAGGGCTTTGAGGCTGCCTTGAAAAATGAAACCTGCGTTGATAACCGTCCGGTAGGTACAGGCAAATATGATGTTTGTAAATTTGTTAAAGACGGTTATATTCCGTACGAGTCAACCTGGAGAGGATGGAATTTTTCCGCATCGCATACGCTTGAATATTCTTTCAGCTCCTGGGCGGTTGGACAGCTAGCTAAAAGTCTGGAGAAAAATCCGGAATACTTAACCCTGACCAAACAAGCCAAAGGATATCGCTTCCTGTTTGACGATTCCACTCATTTTATGCGTCCCCGTCACCAAAACGGCCGGTTTTATTCATCTTTTCAACCCGATAAAGCATGGATCGGGTTCCAGGAGGGCAATTCATGGCAATATTCATGGTATGTACCGCATGATGTCAAAGGATTGATCGATTTGATGGGGGTTGATTTTTTCAACCAACGTCTGGATTCTATCCTGACCGAATCGGAGAAGAATGATTTCGGTGGCGGTAAAATAGTCAACAGTTTTTCGGGACTGGAATCCGTGTATAACCATGGCAACCAGCCGAGCCTGCAAATCTCGTGGCTTTTCAATTATTCCGGCAAGCCTTGGCTTACGCAGAAATGGGTTCGCAAGATCGGTCAGGTATTTTACGGTACAGAACCTTTGCATGGGTATGGGTATGGACAGGATGAGGATCAGGGGCAATTGGGTGCCTGGTATGTTTTGTCCGGCATCGGGTTATTTGATGTCCAGGGGGGCGCTTCGACGGATCCCACCTACCAATTAGCCTCCCCCTCGTTCGATGAAATCATAATCCATTTAAATCAAAACTATTACCAGGGTAAGGAATTTACTATCTGCGTACACCGGGAATCTGCTCAGAGCCAGTATATCGCCAAGGCAAAACTGAACCGCATGGCCCTGAACCAACCCTGGATCGAACAGAAATCAGTGATAAATGGCGGAACCCTTGATCTGTGGCTGAAAAACCAGCCGGATACAGCCTGGGGAGCAAAACCTGAATTCCGTCCACCATCTGTGTCAGATACACACCAAACAAATTAATATATGAAAAGAGTGCTACTCATTTTGGTTTCAATTGTATGCATTGGTCAGCTTCTCCAGGCCCAGGATCGCAAGGTGACCGTTTCGGGCACAGTCCGCGACAGTTTAGGCCTTCTCCTGCCTGGGGTGACCGTATATGAGAAGAACAACAGCTCTAATGGAACATCTACCAACCAGCTTGGCGAATACCGCATAACCGTTAGTTCCGGGCAGTCGGTTTTGGTTTTTTCCTATGTAGGCCTTGTCCCACAGGAGCAACCTGTCAACAACCGGACTCAGATTCCGGTGGTCCTCAAATCGGATGTCCTCGAAATAGAGAATGTCGTTGTCATTGGCTATGGAACGGTTAAGAAATCCGATTTAACCGGATCTGTTTCCAGTGTCACTATGGAAGGTAGCGAAATGGTTCCCCGTTCATCCGTGGAACAGATGATTCAGGGAAAGGCGGCTGGGGTTTTAATCAGCACCACTTCCGCAAAACCCGGGGGCGCTATTTCGGTAAAAATCCGAGGAAATAATTCCATCAACGCCGGTAACGAGCCTTTGTATGTTATTGACGGTTTTCCGGTTACCAGTAACGAATGGGATCTGAGTTCGGGAATGACCAGTGGGGGCCCGGTAAATCCGCTCGCTACGATCGACCCTAACGATATAGAATCCCTTGAGGTGCTAAAGGATGCCTCCGCTACTGCAATTTACGGTGCACGGGCTACCAATGGGGTGATCTTGATCACTACCCGCAGGGGAAAAACCGGGAAGATGAAAATTGATGCCAATTATACTCAGGGGATACAAAAGGTCCGGAAAAAACTGGATATGCTGAATGCGGCACAATATGCAACCCTGGTGAATGAAGCACTTGTGAATGAGGGATTGGCGCCCAAGTATCCCAACCCAGACTCCCTGGGAGTTGGAACTGACTGGCAGGATGCCCTTTTCCGCCAGGCACCTACGAGTGATTTGAACCTGTCGTTCAGCGGAGGGCAGAATGGGGCAACCTATTATATGAGTACCAATTATTACAAACAGCAGGGAGTTATCCTGAATACCAACCTCGATCGGATTTCGATGCGACTGGGTCTGGACATGAACCTCAAGCCCTGGCTCGCTGCAGGGACGACCCTGAACTTAAGTAATATTGTTTCCAATAATACGGAGACAGCCGGGTGGGGAGTGGTGAATACAGCGCTCATGTTTAACCCGATCCTGCCAGTCAGGGATGAGGACGGTGCATACACCCTGATGAATGACAGGACCATTTTTACCGGTAATCCGGTTGCTCTGGCCAACGAGGCTGAAAGTCGCTCCAATACCAGCCGGGCCATCTCCAACAGCTACCTCCAGGCAACTTTGTTCAAAAACCTGGTTTTACGTTCCACCATTGGAATTGATGCCGGTTATAATAAGGAGGTCTATTATTATCCTAGTTATATTTTGGCTGGGATGGACGCCAAAGGGAGTGCCGGTATCGGGAATCTGTTCAACTATTCACTGTTGAATGAAAACACACTGAAATATAAGGTAACTCTTGCTAAGAAGCATGATTTGGATTTTTTGGCAGGCTTTACGGTTCAAAAAGCACGTAATGAAGTTACACGGGTTGCTGTGGAAGGTTTTTCCGAAGATATTCTGCGCTATAACAACCTTGGTGCTGCAGCTAAGATTGCTTCATTCCCCTCGTCTTATGCCCAGGAATGGAGCATGTTGTCCTATCTCGGCAGGATCAACTATTCCTTTGCAAACAAATTTCTCGTGTCCCTAAACGGTCGAATCGATGGATCTTCGAAATTCGGATCCGGAAATAAATATGGTTTCTTTCCATCGGTTGCGGCAGCCTACAAAATTTCGCAAGAAAAATTCCTTGCCAATTCAAAGGTTGTCAATCTATTGAAAATCAGGATGAGCTACGGATCCACCGGGAATCAGGAGATTGCCTGTTATCAGTCTTTGGCGGTACTGGGAGTAACATCCTACCCAATAGGAGGCAACAATGTGATCGGATATTCTCCGTTCCAGATCTCCAATCCGGACCTTAAATGGGAAACAACCAACCAGTTTGATGTCGGGATAGACGCAGCCTTCTTCAAAAATCGCATTCAAATTACCGCCGATTATTACTTTAAAAAAACTAAGGATTTGCTTTTGTATGTGAATCTTCCCATTTCATCGGGATATACAACAGCTCTCCAGAATATTGGCTCGGTTCAAAACCAGGGCGTTGAATTTAGTTTATCGACAAAAAATATTGTCGGGGCTTTTACCTGGACTACTGATTTTAATATCGCGTTTAACCGGAATAAGCTTCTGAATCTGGCGAATGAAGACGCTATTCCCATCTCCAGTCGCATAAATCAATTGGACCCGGGCTGGCTGGTAGTTGGAATGCCCATCGGCCTGTTTTATGGATTAAAAACGGATGGTCTCTGGCAGGAAGGTGACGACATTGCCAATTCGGCTCAGCCTCATGCAAAACCGGGTGACATCAGGTACGTAGATTACAACCAGGATAGTGTGATTAATATGAATGACCGTCAATTGATCGGCAAAACCGAACCTAAATTTTTTGGCGGGATTACGAACGTCTTTTCATACCGAGGATTTGAGCTTGTTCTCTTCCTACAGGGAACTTATGGCAATGATATCTGGAACGGAAACCTCCTTTCGCATCAATACCCGAATGGGTTATACAATCAGTTTACAACCGTGCTGGATCGCTGGACTCCCGAAAATCCGGATGCCAAAGTGCAGAGGGCTTCTGCATTTATGCAGGATGCATTTGAAATGGACCGTTTCGTTGAAGATGGCTCCTACTTGCGCCTTAAAACTATTTCCCTGTCGTATGAGCTGACCAACCTGTTTATGATGCGTGGAGTGCAGTCGTGCCGGATATTTTTCACCGGTGAAAACCTGATTACCCTGACGAATTACTCGGGTTATGATCCGGAGGTCAACTACTTTGGCAAGAACTACCTGGCTGCTGGCTATGACTGGGGTGCCTATCCAAGCGTAAAAAGCTATCATTTCGGTTTCAAGTTATCTTTTTAACCCAACGCTATGAAAACAAAAACAAAACTTCCGATAATCCTGATGACCGTGTCTTGTCTTCTTGGGTTAAATTCCTGTGAGGATTTTCTGAAAGAAGTTCCGGAATCCTTTATCACACCTGAAAATTTCTACCGGACCGAGTCGGATGCTTATGCGGCTACAATTGCTGCTTATAGCCAACTCAATTCGTACGATCTTTTCAATAACCATTTGTGGCCGACAATCGATATGATTTCCGATGATATTGACCTTCGCCCGGGAGAGCTGACACCAGATTTGGTCCTGCTCGAAAACCTGCGATTCGGACCATCGGACGCAGACCGCCCGACCGCCAATTTTAACGGTTGCTATTACGGCATCAAAGATGCCAATATTGTGATCAGCCGGGTGGCACAAATGAGTATTGATTCGACTCTCAGAACCGGTTTCGTGGCAGAAGCCCGTTTTTTAAGGGCTCTGTATTATTTCTATGCGGTGAGGATGTTTGGCGACCTTCCGAAGGTGACTATGGAGACCAAGTCTCTGCAAAACCTGAAAATACCCCGTTCACCCGCCAGAGAAATCTATGAGGAGGTTATAATACCCGACCTCATTTTTGCCGGGGAGCACCTTAAAGCAATTGCACCTGAGCCTGGACGGGCCACACAAGGAGCAGCACAGTCACTTCTGGCCAGCGTTTACCTGACCATGGCAGGAGAACCACTGAACCTGGGGGCTTCCTATTTTGTATTAGCCCGGGATAAAGCAAGGGAGGTAATCCAATCGAACCGGTATAACCTGTTTCAGAATTTTGTGGATGCTTTTGATCCGAAGAAGAAGAACGGCATTGAGCATGTTTTTGATGCTCAGTTTGATAAAAGTATAGTGGGTCGTGAATCCATCGGCATGTGGCTGCACTGGCCACGTAATATCGGTTTGGGTAACGGTCTTGGGTTGTATATGCCCAGTAAGTCGTTGATGAACAGTTTTGACAAGACTGATAAACGTATTCCTGTAACCTGGAAAACCGAGTATCCGCGCCAGAAGGATGGCAAGATCATAAAGTTCCCTCCTCATATCTGGAAATTCTTTGATCAGGAAGCCTTTGAGAGCGGCAATATTCCTAAAGCCAGCAACAATTTTCCGATCATTCGTTATGCAGAAGTACTGCTGATCATGGCCGAAGCAGAAAATGAGGTGTCAGGGCCGACCGCTGATGGGTATGAGGCCATCAATAAGGTTCGGACCCGTGCTGGTCTTAGTGCCTTAGCAGGGTTATCTCAGGATGATTTCCGCCAGGCAGTGTACCTGGAACGTCGTCATGAGTTTGTCGCCGAATGCAAAAAATGGTTTGATTTGATTCGAACCGGACGGTTTATAAAAGCTATGACGGACGATGGCAAACTAGTGGAGGAAAAGCATAAACTATTTCCGATTCCACAAAGGGAGATGGATATAAATGAGCTTCTTATACAAAATCCAGACTATTAGCAAACATACATACCTAATCACTTAAACATTTTAAAATGAAAAAAAGATTTACTCTTTTAATCGGAATGTTCCTGCTGCTTACAAGTGGGACCATTTTTGCCCAAAAATGGGCTCTGAAATTTAACGGGGCTGATGAAAACAGTCTCGTCGACTGCGGCTTTAATGCTGCTTTGTATCCCGCACAGATGACCATCGAAGGGTGGTTTTATATCGACACCTGGGTTGGTGGCGGAAACTACGTTCTGGCTACGGAAAACTGGACCGAGGCTACGGGGCCGATGGGATATGCTATTCGTCTGGTCAAAGACACAGGCGTGGAATTTGTCCTTGGCCTGGGTGCAAATAACTGGGGTGTTATATCATCTGGTTATGGAACGCTGGATTCACTTAAATGGACCCATTTTGCTGCAACATTTGACGGGGTAACCATGAAGGTTTATGTCAATGGAGAGTTTATGCTGGACCAGGATGTTGCGGGCCCCATGCTTACTTCCGATCAGAACCTCATCCTGGGTGAAGGTGCCACCTGGAAAGGCCGCCGCCTCGATGGCAAAATGTACGATATTCGTCTTTGGAGCACGGTCAGAACCGATGAGCAAATCCGTAACGGAATGAGGACTCAGTTAGCCGGGACCGAAACAAACCTGGTCGCAAACTGGAAAATGGACGAAGGTACAGGTACTACCCTGCAAGATGCAACGGGTTCATATCCGGCATCCATTAAAACCGGGGTTACCTGGTACAACCGGACCAGCCAGGATTTTCCCACATATGCCGATTGGGCTATGAAATTTAATGCAGATGATGAGAATAGCTTGATTGACTGCGGATACAATGCCAATCTCTATCCGGCCAACATGACCCTGGAAGGGTGGTTTTATGTCGACAAATGGGTAGGCGGCGGGAATTATGTACTGGCTACAGAAAACTGGACTGAGGCTACCGGGCCGATGGGATATGCTATTCGTCTGGTCAAAGACACAGGTGTGGAATTCGTCCTTGGTCTTGGCGCAAATAACTGGGGTGTCATTTCCTCAGGTTATGGCACAATGGACTCTCTGAGCTGGAACCACTTTGCCGCAACTTTCGATGGAACCACAATGAAAGTTTACGTCAACGGACAATTTATGCTCGATCAGGATGTAGCCGGACCTATGCTACCCTCAGATCAGAATCTGATTTTGGGTGAGGGAGCTACCTGGCGTGGCAGAAGATTGACAGGCAATCTGCTAGATATCCGGTTGTGGAGTGTGGTACGGACCGAGGCTGAGATTTCGGGTAATATGAATAAATTCCTGGTTGGCACCGAACCTGGTTTGGTGGCAAACTGGAAAATGAACGAAGGAACTGGTACTACCCTGTCAGATCTAACTGGCAATTTCCCGGCTTCGATCAAGTCAGGAGTACAGTGGCTTTCCCTTAAAGCTTTAGGTATCGGGGAAATTCCAATGGCTGAAAATATTCGAATGTATCCGAATCCCGTTTCCAACCTGTTAATGGTGGATAACCAGAACAATGTCAAGGCTTTTGTAACGATTATGGATTTATCCGGCCGGCAGGTTTTTAACGGTTTCATCGAACCGGGTAAGATCAGCCCCATTGATGTATCACGCTTTGAAAGGGGTCTGTATGTTGTTAAGGTTGTGGCAAACAACCAGGTATGTTTTAATAAGATCATTGTTAATTAATCAGTTTGATTTTCAGGAGGTTTGCCGGTTCCGGCAAACCTCCTTTTATTTTTTTTTATGAGAGCCTCGAAACTGCTTATCTTCCTGTTACTAATCGCACCTGTCCCAATCCATGCGCAACTGACTGTTTATCGCACCCTCAGTGAAAACCAGATTAAAGTTAAGGCCTCATCGTCTTATTCAACTTCAGCTTCACCACAGAATCTGATTAATCGAAGCGGGATACAGGGACTGATGCATGATAATGAGATGTCGGCCTATACCATGTGGCATACCGGCTTCAATCCCAAAACCAGCCGAGCCAATCCTGCAACCCAAGCAGGACCGGCATGGGTACTTTTTGAGTTCGAACGGGTTTATCCCCTTAAGGAACTCCTGATCTGGAACCATAATCAACCTGATTATACCGCAAGGGGTCTGAAAAACGTAATATTGGAGTACTCCACGGATGGGATTACCTGGCAGGCACTGAGATCTCATGATTCCGGATCCTGGATTGTACCGATGGCTTCCGGCAAGAATGGGGAACCTGTCAGCCTGTCGGTAAATCTTTCTGGCATTTCTGCCCGCTACTTTGTTATTACAGCAGCCATCAATGAGGGTAACTATGGTGCTGATATTTTCGGTTTGAGCGAGGTGTTATTTATAACCTCCGACCATTTGGGATTAACCGAAAGCATTACCATAACCGGGACGGATAAGCTCTATCAAGGTTTACCTCTAACCCGGGAATTTTCATTAGAATTCAACCAGGGGATTGGATTTGGCACCGATACCCTTCACTTCATCAGCAAGGGTAACAATCTTGAGGTTGTTGTTAACCTGGATCGCAGCGCAGTAAAAATGATTCCGATCCGTTTACCCTACCAGGGCTACGAAAAGCCTATAGATCTGATGATTACCAATCGTCGTGGATCTTTCCGGAAGCGCGTTTTAGTTGAACCACCGAAAGAGTGGACCATTCATCTGATCGCCCAGTCCCATGTTGACATCGGATATACTGATTATCCGGATAAGGTGAGCCTGATCTATAATAAGAACATTAAAAATGCCATACAACTTGCTAAAAGAACCGAAAATTACCCGGAAGAATCCCGGTTTCGGTGGAATATGGAAGTACTATGGCCGGTTGAAATATATTTAAAACAAGCTAATAACCAGGAGCGGGCTGAATTTGCTGAAGCAGTTCGCAAGGGATGGATAAACCTCGATGCCGCATACGCCAGTATCAATACCAGCCTGTGCAACGGAGAACAACTATTAAGATTGTTTGAATATGGTGATACCCTGGAGAGGTCCCTGGGAATCCGCCTGGCTGCTACTCAACAGGTGGATGTTCCCGGGGCTTCCTGGGGAATCGTGGAGGCCATGAAGCAATCGGGGGTGGAATTCTTTCTCGACCTCCCAAATTATATGGACGATAATTACCTGGAAAATAAACCATTCTTCTGGGTTAGCCCCTCAGGAACCTCAGCAGCTCTTCATTTTCAAACCTACTATTACAACTTAGGCTATCATTTGAAAGGCAGATATATCCCGAATTACCTTCAGGGAAACACCGACCCGGTTTACAAGGAGAATCCCGATCAATACTTTCTGGATCCTTTTATTTTCGGATTTCTAGACAGACTTAAAAAAAAGGGGTATACCTACTCCCAATTACCATTAGCCTGGACGATGACCGATAATGCTGCCCTGGATCCTGATTTGCCGGATGTAGTCAAAAGATGGAATGAGAAGTACCTCAATCCGAAAGTGCGGATCAGTACACCCACCGATTTTTATCACGAATTCATCAGCAAAAACAAGGCTCGGATTCCAGTCAGGACCGGAGATTACACCGAATACTGGACCAACGGTGTAGCTTCCGGTTCAATGGAAACGCGCGCCAACCGCCACAATACAGAAGATATCATTCAATTGGAAACTTTATCTGCCCTCACCGGAAGAAAGGACTATGATCCTGGTTTTTTCTCCCACCTATGGCAGCAGATTATCCTATTTACCGAGCACACGTGGGGCTCCTATAAAAGTGCCACAGATTTTTCAGATCCTTTTGTTTATGGGCAGTGGAAGGTTAAAGCCGATTATGCACTTAAGGCCAAAACCTCTCTCGATAGTCTGTTGGGTACCTACCGGGAGACAATTGGCCGGAATACTTCCGGATTCATTGATTTTCAGATTGTTAATACGCAATCCTGGGAAAGGTCAGGTCCTATTGTACTCAATGGTGTGGACTTCGATGCGATAACCATCAGTGATTCAAAAGGCCAAACCATCCCTGTTCAGAAACTGGAGCCTGGTAAGTTTTTAGTTATGTCGGGGCCGGTTCCTCCTTTCTCAAGCCTGACTTATCGCATTCAACCCAAAGAGCACCAGGTTGCGACGGAACTTGAAGTTACCCTGCAACGAATTTCCAATCAATTCTATACGATTGAAAAGGGTAGTGCCCGCAAACTAATTATACGTGACAAGCGCACGGCCAAAGAAGTTTTCAACCTGAGTGATGGTTACTGTAGATACGTCAAAGGCCTGGGAGCCGCTTCGGATACTTTATTTGGAAAAATAACCAGCATTGAGCCGGGTCTGAATGGAGAAGTTTTGGCCTCTTTCCTTGTGGGAATGGAGGTTCCGGGGTTTCAGAATTTTATTATTGAAGTTGGCCTGATGAATGGCCTGGACCAGGTGGAGATCATCAACCGCTTTGTTAAGTTGCCCGTAATGGACAAGGAAAAAGTCTCGTTTAACTTCGGTTTCAATATCCCCAAAGGCAGGACACTTTATGAAATACCATGGGGTGTTGTGGACCCTGCCAAGGATCTCCTGCCTGGGTCGAACAGGAGCTATTATACTGTCCAGCATTTTGTTGATCTATCCAATGAAACGGAAGGAGCCACCCTGCTTCCGGTCGATGCACCTATCCTTCAGATAAACAAAGAAATAGCCGGTAATCGTACGATTTATGAATCCGTGGTCATTGATAACGGCTGGCATACCAATTTTCCGGCCACGCAATCCGGTCCGATGGAGTTTAGATATGTTATCCGGACTCACGGTGCCTTTAATTTACCTGAAAGTGTTAAATGGGGCAATTCGATTTTCCAACCGCTGATTTCGATGCTGAACACTAAAACAGAAATCACTTCTCCCTGGAAACGCTTCGAGTTGGCAGAGGCGGTAACGACATCATTCAGGAAGGATCCCATTAGCAATGGTTTTATAATTCGCTTGTTTAATCCGGCAGATCAGAAAACTACCGTAAGTTTGGAACCAGTAGATTCATTCCAATTATGGCAAAAAGAATCTGAAAACATAGTCCGGAAACTTAGGGGCTATAAGCTAAATCTCTTACCAAAAGAAGTCGTAACCATAGAAGTGAAACGGAAATAATTGAATAGTATGAAACAAATTATATATCTGCTTGTTGTATTGTTTCTTCTGCTGAAAACAGAGTCTTTTGGTTTAGCGGGGTTCCAATTGGAAACGGGTTCTGTAAACCCGGTTATCAATGGTAAAACAAAATTGTACGTTTTTATACCAGGCAAAGATTCAGTTCTTTTTTCAGTAACAAATGTTTCGGTTAGCGACTGGAAGATCAAAAAGGCGCCATCACATGGCAGTGTTGAGCTGATTGGTGCCGATTCGCGCCAGGTTTGGGTAAAATACAAGCTTACATCGGGGACCTATGGCCTCGATACCCTGACCGTAGAAGCCACCGCTGTGGGCGGATTAGCTGCTGTCAGAAACGTTTATATCACCAGTTATGATAATTTTTACCAATATCAGGGTGAGGTGTTGCTTGACAAGATCCGGCTGGAATTCTACAACGGTCAATCAGGGCTTTATGCCGAAAGCATTCAGGCTAACGGAACCTTTATCCAGGGAACCAGCTACCTCTGGCCGGCAAGCCATCTGTTGCGTGCTTTTAAAAATGCCAATCGCCTCAATCCGGTTAAATACGGAAATGTCCTGAAGAGCTACACCAACTCCATTGACCGTTACAAATCCACTGCCTATAATAAGGTTGGTTATGCTCCATTCCCCGGTGAAGCCCGGCGATATTATGATGATAACGGTTTGTTGATTATTCAATTTGCGGAGATTTATAAAGATCTGAATGACAATAAGATTCTGGGTCAGACAAAAATAGCCTATCTTTTTAATCATACAGATCGCGATGCCAATTGGGGGTTACCGCAACATGAAACCCAACTCGGCCAGGGTATGTTTTATTCCATGGCTGTGAACCAGACAGGTCTTGGAGCCGCGTTATTGCATGAATTGACTGGCGCAGCCTCTTATCTTGACGATGCAAAATTCTATTACACCCAACTGATGAATCCATTGGTTAAATTGCGGGATTCCTATTATCATCTGTTTCATCAATATACATTTTACCAAAATGGACAATGGTCCTATTCCGGAATCCTGGACGGTAAGCCGGTCAATGGGCAGGGATTCCGGGCTTATCAAACAACTCACGTTGTTCAGCTTGCGCTAAAACTTTACCAGACTACCGGGGAAAGCCAGTATCTGACAGATGCAAGGGTCATGATCAATAGTTGCATTAATTATTGGTACTCCGAGAATCAGGGATTTAATGAGAATTCATTCTGGGGGGGTGATGACATGATTGATGCGCTCATTGACTTTTACGAAGTCACTGCGGAGAAACCGTATTTTAATATAGCCCGGGATATTGTGGACTTTATGATTGAATATGGGAAAGATACACGGGGATATTATCCGGGTGATTATGACGACAATTTCGGGAAATGGAATCTGGACCGCAGGGATGATACGCCTTCGAGTTATCTGATGATGGGCCAGGCTGCTGCAGCATCAGCAATTTTGAGGGTTGCAAAAGTTCAATCTACTCTGACAACAGTTGATTATACCAAGATACCGTCATCAAACCTAGATAAGTCCGAAATTTTTCCGACTGTCTTCAGTCCGGGAGACCCAATAACTGTGAGATTCAACAAGATTATTGATCAGGATATTCAAATCCGGATCTATTCCATGGATGGTCGCCTGGTAATAAGTAAGGAAATCCCTGTTCAAGGCAATACCGCCATTTTTACAATGCCTTCGACCGGAGCATCAAATGGTATACTGATCATTAAAGTATCTGATGGACAGAACGTCGCTACCTGTTTGGCGGTTTTGGCTGATTCCCGGTAATCTGGATCGTTGATTGACAAACCACCACATGATATCTAATTACGATAAGTATCCAAAAATCAGATTGACAAACTGTTCGATCTGGTCTGGCTGGGAATCCTGCATGGAAAGGATACTGTTTGACCCGATCTTATCTGGAAAACCGAAGAAAATCATTATTTTCGAAAGCTATACGGGTGTCCTTTCTCAAGATATTCAGAGGGGAATATCCTATTTGCGACCCACCTTTCAATGGGTGGCTAACGATTGGATGAAGAGTGAAGAGACGATTCTGGATCTTACCCGGGCGGATGTCACTGATGATCAGTTGTTCGGATTCATGACGAAGCTAACTATCAACGATTTTATCGATGAAATTAAGGTAAAAAGAATCCGGGAAGAAATTAGTGAAATACCTTCGGGAACCTTGGTTTTGTTTGGTACGGGAGCTTCCAGGGTTTTTCCTGATCCCGATCTTCTGGTGTACCTGGATATGGCCCGGTGGGAGATTCAAAAAAGGATGAAGCAGGGTAAGGTAAATGGACTAGGCGTTATTGACTTCCGATTGGATTTTAGTTACCAGTATAAACGAGGGTATTTTGTTGATTGGCGGGTTTGTGATAATCTTAAGTGTGGTTTGCTGGAAAGAATTGACTACGTGATCGATACTAATCAGGAGAATTCACCACGCATGCTTTCGGGTAAAGATCTGTTACTCGGTTTTAGAGAAATTGTTCAGCAGCCTTTCAGGGTGATGCCCTATTTTGACCCGGGTCCCTGGGGAGGACAGTGGATGAAAAATGTATGCCATCTGGATCCGGAGGAAGAAAACTATGCCTGGTGTTTCGATTGTGTACCTGAGGAAAACAGCTTGTTATTTGAATCAGACGGAGTGACTTTTGAAACCCCGGCTATCAATCTCGTCTTGTCGGAACCGGAACGACTGCTTGGCAAACGGGTGTTCAAACAATTTGGTGCTGAATTTCCGATCCGGTTTGATTTTCTGGACACCATGGAAGGTGGCAATTTGAGCTTTCAGGTCCATCCTGATCCTACCTATATCCGGGATAACTTTGGCATGCAGTATACCCAGGATGAGAGTTATTATTTGCTTGATGCTAAGGATGATTCCTGTGTATATCTGGGTTTGAAAGAACAGGTTGATATGGATCTAATGGTTTCTGAGCTGGAGCGCGCGAACTTAAATGGAAAACCTTTTGATGTTGAACGGTTTGTCAACCGATGGCCAGCCAAAAAGCATGATCATTTTTTAATCCCGGCCGGAACGGTTCATTGTTCCGGCAAGAATTCCATGGTGCTGGAAATCAGCGCAACACCCTTTATTTTTACTTTTAAAATGTGGGATTGGGGAAGGACGGGCCTCGATGGAAAACCGAGACCCATAAATATCGGGCATGCCAAAAAGGTCATCAACAAAAAAAGGGATACCGGTTTTGCAAAGCGTGAGTTGATCAACCGGTTTACACTTATCGATGAAGGGGATGGCTGGAAGGAAGAACGGACCGGTTTACATGAGGAAGAGTTTATTGAAACCCGCCGGCACTGGTTTACCAAACCGGTGTTGCACGATACAAAAGGGACCGTGAATGTTCTGAATCTGATTGAAGGAACGGAGGCAATTGTCACTTCTCCTTCAGGATCCTTCAGCCCGTTTTTTGTCCATTATGCTGAAACATTTATTGTGCCTGCAGGAGTGGGTGAATATGTCATCTCTCCTACTCAAAAAAGTGCCGGAAAGGAATTGGCAACGATCAAGGCATTTGTCCGGGTCGGAACTATTAATGGACCAGAATGAAAATACTCCTCTCTCGACGACTTCAAAATATAGCTTCGCCCTTCAACCACAAAGCCATCCAAATTATGCTTTATGACATATGATGAAAGATCATCTATCTTGTTTATAAATCCTCTTTCATTAAAATTCAGAGAGGTATTACACAAGACGCCGTATCCGGTGCGTGCCTTGAATGCGAGAAGCAGCTCGTATAATTTGCGGTTGCTCACAGATGACACCGTCTGAATGCGGGCAGTCTTATTCACGTGAGTAACAGCCGCCAGCGCATCCGTTCTTGCACTATAAGTATAAAGCATATGCGGACTCATGTGGTCGCAACCAAACCACCGTGCAGCATCTTCTTCCAAGCAAACAGGAGCAATCGGACGGAATTGCTCGCGCTGCTTGATCTCATTCAACCGTGTTCTGGTGCTTTCTCGGAATGGTGCGGCAAGAATTGAACGGTTTCCCAAAGCTCGCGGACCGATTTCATATTTGCCGCTCACCCATCCCAGTATGAGATCATTGGCCAACAAGTCGGCGATCATTTCATCATCAGCCTCGTAGAGATCATACCGCGCCATATCGAAAGACCCGGTCGTATCGAAGCCAAGGCCTGAATAGACGTTCCAATCGATTTTTGGGTTCCCAGTATAGTGGAACTGGGCATCGATCGCCGTCCCGATCGCAGAACCTGAATCGTTAGCTACAGGCGGCACGAAGACCTCGGGAAAAAGGCCTGATTCCTTCCACTTGGTGTTCCAATCGCAATTCAGACCACATCCACCTACGATGATTAGCGGCATTCTTTTCTTCATATTCGCTTTCGCGAATTGATAAAAGATATCAAAGATCTTGTCGCTAAAAATACCTGCGAAGTTGCGAAACTCTGGATCATCCACCCCCACGTTGTAGTATCGCGAATGCTCAAGATCTTCGTACAAGCTCAGTTGAATATGTGGCGAGCCCAATAGAAAGTCGATCAACTTTTTCTCTTCTACTGAAGGCGCGCTGCGATTTGAAAATGAAGCCAAGGCCATTAGCTTCCCTGCGTCTGAGAAGCGAGAAAACGGAGCATTCTTCGGAAAGGTTGGGTCGGCCAAGCCGTAGATCGAGGCATAGCGATTCCCAGGCTCATTCAGGACATCAGCAAGCAGCATTATGTTCAACTCAGAATCAATCTCGTAGAAAGCACCGATCTCGCCCTCCCATACCAACGCATAGCATGGAGTGCCTTTTGGAAGACTTGACATGCCGAACGCGCAAAGTAAGTGCGACCGCTCGTGAGAAGAAGAGAAATAGTGGACTGACCTTCCTAATAGACGCCGTTTGTCTACGATAACGTCGCTCTTCATCACGCCACGGTACCCGACATGAGCATGCGACCCGAGTAATTGCTCTTCGCGTGGCCACCAACCGCCCGTACAAATAACGTCGGGCATTTCTTCAAGTTCGCTAAGAACGTTGAAAACATCATGACTGGATATAGGGGAGTATCGGTAGTTCGAGTTCTTCTCCGCCTCAATAGAATAAACCAAATGAGCATCCTTCAAGTAGGCGATCGCACCGTCATGGCCGGGATTATAGGAGAGAATATTCATAAAGACAGCGGCCTCCGGTGTCGATTCGCTTCCAGCGCAATCGACCTTATATAAGTGGTTGTTGGGAGTCGTTGGTTAGTCAGCCGACCAGCAAGTTCTTTGGAGCGAGATGGCCAAACGTTTACATGGAGAGCCATTGGAAGGTGGGGAATCGGCGTGGGTTCCCATTCAACGCGCCTGTGAACTAGACGATTGTCAACAAACCAACGAATCTCGCACGGCTCCCATTCTATTGCGAACCGATGGTAAGATTCTGATGCGTCAAAACCAATGTCGAGATAGCTTGCTGCACCTCTATATCCATAGTCAAACTTCGCGCCCTCGCCACCAGGATTGTAAAAGACATTGACCAAAAGACGATCTGTTCGATTCCCAGCAATTTCGATATCAATTTCCTGCCTCGGTGAATCGCGATGGAGAAAAAATCCTGTAACCACACCGGGTACGTTCGACGCCTTAATGATTGCCTCAAATCTTCCAAATAAGTATCGGTTGCGACTGGTTAACGATGCAGCACTATATTCTCGAACACCTAGGGATTCCCTTCTGATATTGAGCGCAGCCCCGAGCCCAGAACGGAACTCAATATTTGAGGGACGAAACAACGCCAAGTTGTCCGTGAAGGTATCGTCTCGCGGAAACCAATGTCTTGTGTCGAGTAATTTTAAACAATCGCTGACTCTATCGGGAGTTGCTGCGATCGCTGATCCCCCTTCTATCGGGACAGAATGAATGCCTTGCCACCACTGACGTGGCTCAACAACCCATGGCGACTTATCACGTTTTGGAGTCTCACAGCATATAGCTGCATCCGTTTCAATGGTTCCGCAGAGGAGCTGTCTTTGTCCAAGGTCAGCTAACTCAGGGAAGGAACAAGCGGGTGGTGCGCATCTGAGATGCTCGCAAACAACCTGCCATTTATTGAATGCCTCTAAATGAAGAACGGCGATATCAGCTCCATTGAGATCATCTATAATTCTTAAATCGTTGTCATCTGTAATTCCAGTTTTACTGGTAGTGATAATGAATTTAGACTGAGGATAACGCTTTCTGAGAGCCAGGGCTTCCCCTGCCAAAGATCTGATGTTCACATATGCGTCAAAAACTCGGTCACCTCTTCCTGCAAGGAGCATCTCAAGTTCAGGACCTGGGAGAGTTTGGAGATCACTGCAGCATCTGTATCCGAGCATGGATAGGGCCATTGCAAGTGATGAAAGGCCAGAACCTCCAGGACCAAATGCAAACACAGGCCGTTCACTTGGACGAACGTGAAACAAGGATGCACTTTCACTGGTGATAGCACCAATTTTCGTAAGCGCAGGAAGTATTGAATATGAGTTCGTGGAGCTAACATCGCGTCGCTGGCTGATGATAGACCGTCTTATCGCGCGTACATCTAGAAATTCGAACTGGTGATTGATCCATAGATCTATTGGTCCTCGACAAGGAAGGAGTCGAAGGAGCTTCTCAGCACCTCCGCGTGAAACAACGTACCCAGAAAGATACCAGAGCCCACGTACTGGGCGGAACACATTACTTGAAAGGAAAGTCTTCGGTGTGCCATGCTTCACCTCTTGGTAGGACAAATAGAGAATGTCGAAATTGCTTTTCCTGTTGCCTTCGGTCTTGATTTCGACCCACGCTTGGTCCAGATTTTGGGCAAACCCGGATCGAAACCACACATCGTCCTCAAGAACGAGTACGTACTCATAATTACTCGCCGCCACCTGTCGCCAGATGTCGATGTGTGAGCGAGCAACTGCAATCTCAGGTCGACTCATTTGGATCGGAGAATTGAGTCCTATCCGTGTGGGTAGAGCCAACGGTTGGGGCTCGACGAAGAGCTGATCTCCAAGTGTATAAATTGGATCGATATCGGCATCTTTTAGTGGTTCTTGTAAGAATTGAGTAGCATCGACGGCGGCATACCGCTCAGTAAGATTCCAAAGTTCAACTCCAGACCAATCCAACACGTGTCTTAGCTCTTGTTCCATCTCGGTCCAACGAGCTGGTTGGCGGTTCAGATTGATGACATAAATATGCTCTATCCTAGGTTGCTCCTTAGTATTCAAGGCCCCGAATGCTTGAGATCTTTTCTTTGGCAGCAACCTCCGACATTTCATCGCGATGCGAAACAAGTACTTCGAAGGTGCGGACCAAGTAGAGGCTAGGTTCATAAATTCCCCACTATATGTTCTTGGTTAATCATTCTCGATGGCCCCGGCAGTTCGAAATCCTCCAGTTCCTGGAGTCGTTCCTATAGCTGAGCTCCCATCTACTTCTGGCAACATCTTCCCAATTACATAGCACGAGCAGCGCCTGTTCGATCTCGGCGTTCTCAGTTACAGCATCAAATATCGATTTGGTAAGATTCCCGGGGCCAGTTGTCGATTGTATTTCTGGCAAGCCGTTCGTTACGTCTCTTTCAAGGGATAAGGTGGCTTGAGAGAGTGCGCGCTCTATCACGGGGTGCCCGCTGCTAGCAATTAGCGGATTGTTGTTAAAGTAAAAGATCCAGCTAGCAGCGTTTGCTCCTGATTTGGTGAAAAGTGGTGGTGGCACCATCATATTCGTCTCTGTGTCATAGCATAGAGGTTGAATTTTTAACCGACCATCGCTGAAGAGGTGTTGGATTTGGGACCCATTGTACACATCATCAGCGTCTATGTAGCAGCCGCCCTCCACAAGGATATAGCAGAGTCGAAAGTAATCTGACTGCATTGCTGGATGATCGCACTTGTCGAAGGCCCGTATGTACCTTAGACCTAGTCTTCGATGAATAAAATCTCTTGCCTGTCGCTTATCGAAAAGGAGTCTCTCAATACCCTGCTCCTCTATCTTCCTCCATGTTTCTATGCACTCGCCCACATCGCCAGGCAGTCGATCCAAATTGTCCCAAAACTGCACAATCCTCTTTGGGAGTTTTCTAGAAAATATTGAGGATGCGACAGCGGGGCCGCCGGAACGCTGCACAAGCCTCCGAACGAAGCATGAGCGCGCGTGGTGATTTTCCTCTGTCGGACTACCTGCATTCATGAGAAATGTAAGTAAGGATATTTGGCTCATCGGAGCTGATATAAAACTCCCCTGGCACTTCAAATCCATCTATCTTTAGTATGTATCGGCCCTTGTCCACCATGTGTAATTTTAACCATAATTGTTTAGTTTGCAAATAAGAGGGCCCAGCGGTGACTTTTGATTGCTGGTACCACAAAACGAATCTTAGCTTGCGCATAACTGGAATATAGTTGTTTTGGCTATCATTTTGTAAATCGGATTATTGTCTAAAAGCTAAAATTACTTTTTTTTGCTTTAAAATCAATTACTACGGAAGCCTATCACCAGATGATCCAATGAGTTCTTGATCTGATCGATTCCTTTGGTTGTAAAATGGGTGTAAATCCTTTCTGCTTGCTGTCTAATGCGGCTCTATTCTGAATCATGGTGTTCTGCCCATTATTGTTGATAAATCGTATCCTTTCGACCAACAACCTTAACTGCTGTTGACTGAGGCATAGCTTTGCTCTGACTGATGGGTTCCCCAAATTCGGAAACAATCCTCCGGATTTTCGTACACCGATTTCGGGGGGAGGATGGTCCCGAATTTGGCTCATATTTACCGGTCGAGTTGTTTGGGGTACGATTATTTGACAACTTCCATAAACTACCCTCCTTACCACTGACTCCGCGGTCGTACCTTTCGTTCGATACTCTTTATAGTGGCTTACACATGAAAGGAATCAAAAAACTGAGCCTTACAGTGGTATGTCGATATTAATAACGATGAAGTGGCATGGTGAATAATCGGGAAGTATTCCACGGAAGCCCCAGGAATAACAAGTTCAACTTCTTCTTTCAAGAGCTCTGAGAATCCTATAATGGCATTAAGAGGTGTCCGGATCTCATGCGATAGGTTGGCAATGAAATAATCCTTGAGTTGCAAAGATAGTACATGAAGATGCCAACAAAGTGGTTCATTTTCCATTTGCTTAGGGATAGTTTTAACTTTTTGAATAGTTGAAAAGTTTAACAGGTAAAATTATAACCAATGAAGCAAAAACTACTTTATGTATTGTTGATGAGTTTTTTTGCCGGAACTCTCTTCGGCCAAACTCGTCAACTAACCGGAACAGTTACCTCCGCGGCTGATAAACAGACAATTCCAGGAGTTACTGTAATGGTAAAAGGAACACAAACCGGAACCACTACCGGAGGTGAAGGCCGGTTTGTTTTGTCTATCAAAAGTCAGGGTGGCATCCTGGTGTTCTCATCAATCGGCTACCGTAAACTTGAAGTTCCAATAACATCATCCAATAACTATGATGTCAGTTTGGAAATTGATGTCATGAACATCGATGAGGTAGTTGTTACTGCTCTTGGTATTTCCAGGGAAAAGAAAACACTTGGATATGCCGTTCAGGATATCAATTCAGCCGAGCTTACTGAGGCTAAGGATAACAATATTATTAATACCCTGTCTGGTAAGATTGCAGGGGTTCAGGTTACCAGCGGTGGTAGTACGGTTGGAGCATCCTCAAGGATTGTTATCAGGGGAAATAAATCTTTTAGCGGCAACGAACCGCTTTTTGTTATTGACGGCACCCCGATTTTCAATAATACAACCAACCTCGATGGTGGTGGAGGCATTGACTGGGGCAATACCGCTGCAGATATTGATCCCAACAACATCGAATCCTTGACTGTTTTGAAGGGTGCAAACGCTGCAGCTTTGTATGGAAGCCGGGCAACCAACGGGGTCATTCTAATTACAACCAAAAAGGGGAAAGACGGCCGGAAACTGGGTGTTGATTTTTCTTCTTCAATGTCTTTTGATAAAGTTGCCTATTTGCCGAAATTCCAAAATGTATACGGCGGTGGATGGAATGGCGAGGAATATATTTGGAAACGGGATTACCCGGATATGAGTTATCAGGATTATGCCAAAACTTATTCTTATAACTGGGTAGATGGCGGCGGCGGCGGAGTAAACGATAGCTGGCCAATCAACTGGGGTCCAAGGATGGATGCCGGTCTTCTCTTGGACCAATGGTCAACCGGCAAAAACAGCCCCTGGATTTCCCGCCCAAACAATTACAAGGATTTTTTTCAGACCGGTACCAATGCTGAAAACAGTCTGGCTATTTCATCCAATGGTGACAAAGCGATGGGAAGGCTCGCTTTTACCAACATGAATACCAATGGGATAATAGATTATACTGATCAATCTCAGCAAACACTGAATGGCAGTCTTACATTAAAACCAACCGACCGCCTTACCGCCGTAACTAATTTAACCTATCTTAAGAAGCAAAGCAACAACCTTCCTAATAACGGTTATTCAGGAATTGGTGTCGATTACGCCTGGACTCAAAGGGATTTTGATATCAATTATACCAAACAGCTATTTAAGGATAAAGGGAACGCGGATTATATTTTCCCCGACGGAGATAATCCATACTATAATTTGAGAAATCTGACAGGTTTTAACAGAGACAGATTATTCGGTAACTCAAGCGTTGATTTTAAGATCACAGATTGGTTGTCGGTATTAGGTAGGGTAGGGATTGACTTCTATAATGAATATAGAAAGGACCTTACCCAATCCGGCACACAGGGTAATATCAGCAGAAAGAGAGGGGGGCAGTTCAACCAGACTCAATTCTACTACAATGAAACCAATGCTGACCTGATGCTGAAGTTTGACAAAGCTTTTGGTGATATCCGCCTCGATGGTATCATAGGAGGTAACTACCGTAACGTCAATTCACAATCCATGTACATGGCCGCAAGTGATCTGACCGTTCCGGACTTGTACACCATCGGTAACGTAAAAGGAAATCCGACCGTTTCCATGAATACCAATAAAAAGGAAGTGAACAGCGTATTCTTTGCTGCTAACGGATCCTATAAAAACTTCCTATTCCTGGGTGTTACTGGTAGAAACGACTGGAGTTCAACACTTCCGGCCGAAAACCGTTCCTATTTTTATCCATCAGTAAGCTTGGGATTTGATGTTACGGAAGCATTTAAACTGGAATCTGATATTCTCAGTTATGCAAAATTAAGGGGTAGTTGGGCACAAGTAGGGGGCGACGCCGGTGCATACCAATTGGCAAACACATATGGTGTTGGAACATTTAATTCAATCTCAATGTTTAGTATTGGTTCAACCTATCCGCCTGCCAATCTTAAACCACAAATCACCTCCTCGTTTGAATTTGGGGCAGATTTCAGATTATGGAAAAACCGGCTTTCTCTTGATGTGACCTATTATGACCAGACTACAGTTAACCAGATCTTATCTGTGGCTACTTCAATCACTACCGGTTACAGTGCCATGCGCCTGAATGCAGGAGAAATCGAGAATAATGGAGTTGAATTGATGTTAACCGCTAAAGCAATTGACAAACCTTCCGGATTATCATGGGAGATCATGGTTAACTGGGCTAAAAATAAAAGTATGGTCAATGAACTCTATGGCGACCTGGAATCATACAGGATATCAAATGGGTTTGGAGGAGCCACCACGGTTGGAGTTCCTGGTCAGCCATGGGGCGTTCTCTGGGGCTTGCCTTATGTGCGAAATGATGCAGGAAAGATTGTAGTTGGCAGTGATGGAATCCCTCTTACAACAAACGTAGGTGCCAACCTTGGGAATGTTACTCCCGATTGGGTTGGCGGCATTCGTAACTCATTTAATTATAAAGGACTATACCTGAGTTTCCTGATCGATATGCGAAAAGGCGGTGATTTCTTCAGTTGCACGGCATGGCATGCCTATCCGACTGGAACTTATGAGATCACGACACAAAACAACGTCAGGGAGACAGGTCTGATTGTGGATGGCGTGAAAGAGGATGGCACTGTTAATGATATTCGTGTATCGGCTCAGGATTTCTATGGTGGCGCATGGATGTGGAATAACCATGAGTACTCAATCCTTGACGGTACCTACGTGAAACTGAGAGAAGCTGTCCTTGGATATGATATTAATGTCAGTAAAATACCTTGGATACAAAAACTCAATATTTCTGTCTATGGAAGAAACCTTGCCATTTTATACCGTGATAAGAGCACTGCCGAACTCGGAATAGATCCGGAGGTTGGTCTTGGTGGTGGTGATTCCGGAGTAGGATTTGAGAATTTTCAGATACCAACAACCAGGAGCTTTGGTATCAAACTGAGATTAAGCTTCTAATAACCTCCCAAAATGAAGAAAATTATGAAAACGATTAGTAAAATAAAGTTTCTAATACTGGCTGCAGTATTGATGATCTCGAATTCTTGCACTAAGAATTTCGACGAGATGAATGTGAATCCCAATTCTCCGACAGTGGTTCCGGCTACAAATGTTTTTCTCAATGCAACCACTAGCGTAATGTACACATTGTTCGGGGAAAGGCTCGACGTCTATTATGCAGGTTCTTATGCCGGGCAAACTGCTGCTATCGGTTTCGGTGATTATGAATACAGGGTTGACATAAATAACAGCATGTGGAGGGGAATGTATCGAAGTTTAACCTACTTTGTTGATGCGATGAGGCTTGCAAAGGAAGAGCATAACACTAGTCTCTATGCTGCTGCTCTTACCATGAAAGCGTATAGTGCGCAACAAACTACTGATATGTGGGGGAAAATACCCTATTCCGAAGCATTCCGTATGGAAGAAGGTATCATTTATCCGAAATATGATACACAACAAGAGGTATATACAGCTATTCTTAAAGAGTTGAAAGAAGCTGCAGACTCGCTCAACAAGGGCACCGGTTCCATGGGTATTGGAGACTGGATTTATAAGGGAAATATTGAAAAGTGGAAAAAATTCTGTAATTCAACCCGATTAAGGGTGGCCATGCGTATGTCTTTGGTTGATGAAACGACTGCCAAAGGTGTCATCTCTGAAATATTAAACGATCCTGCAACTTATCCCATAATGACGGAGAATTCCGATAATGCCTATTTCTGGTATCCCGGTATTGCTCCGGATCAGGAGATATGGTTTGAAAGGATGGGTGCACCTGACGGCAACAAAAAGGATCAGTACAGAACGAACAGTGTTCTGGTTAACGCCTTGAAAGACAATAATGACCCCAGATTGCCGGTCTACGTTGATAAAAATAAGTATGGCAATTACAACGGGTATAGGTTTTATTACGGCCAGACCCGTGATACCTTGAACAACGGTAACAATGTATCCCATATCGGCGATCGCTTCGGTAACGATCCAAAAGGTTTTTCGCCTTTCATGAATTGCGCTGAAGTGCATTTTATCATAGCTGAAGCAATACAAAGAAACTTTGCTGCCGGGAATGCCCGTACTTCTTATGAAACCGGAATTACCAGGTCACTGGAGGAAAATAAGATCGGCGCAGATGCCATTGCTGCTTTCCTGACTCAACCTGAAGTTGCATGGGGTGGTGGTACCACGACAAATCTTCATAAGATTGCTTTTCAGAAATGGATCGCCCTCTTCAAGCAAAGCGTTGAGGCTTGGTCGGAGAGCAGAAGAACTGATGTCCCGCTTATGGACCAGGCTTCGGAGAACTATGCCCTGAAGCATAATCGCCCACCGTTCAGGTTGGCTTATGCAGATGAGGAAAAATCTCTTAACACAAAATTCCCGACGGATGTTGTTGAGAATGATATCTTTTACGGAACACAGATGTGGTGGGACACAAGAACAGGAATTCATTAATCGTTAGGTTTAGTATTTTTATTGGTTTGAAACTGGAAACAGGTGGAGGTTTCTACCTGTTTCTTGTTTCCTGCCTTTTAGGAATCAAATAGGAGAATTATGATTGGAACCATCAGTTTAATAGACTCCATAATAATATTAGTATACCTGATCGGTATTCTGGTAGTCGGAGTATTATCTGTGAAGATGAAGAAAATGACCAGTGACGGTTATTTTCTCGCCAGTCGCGGACTGAAATGGCCGGTGATCGGAGCGGCACTTTTTGCTTCGAATATTTCCACCATTCACCTCGTGGGACTGGCTGCATCGGGGTATAATGAAGGCTTGGTCTGGGGGAACTTCGAGTGGCTGGCAGCTATTACCTTGATATTACTCGGACTGGTTTTTGCCCCGTTCTATTTTAAAAGCCGGATTTCAACACTGCCTGAATTTCTCGAAAAACGATATGGACCAGGTTCCCGCACAGTTCTGGCTTTTATCGGAATTATCGGTGCCCTGTTTGTGCATATCGGTATGAGCCTGTATGCCGGCGCCATAGTGTTTGAAACATTTTTTGGAATCGACGTAGTTACCTCCATTATCATTATTTCAATTGTCACAACCATCTATACTGTGTTGGGTGGATTGAAAGCCGTGGTGGTTACCGAAACTATTCAAACAGTTATCCTGATCGGAGGTGCTGTATTACTGACAGTGATTGCCATTTTTGCATTACCGGATAAAGGAGTACACACTTTGGCTGAATTTAAGGCAGCTCT
>Ga0265292_1000833_pt1 | contig 34030 bp, 41 predicted proteins | sample Munlanlewell296A_FD_189080 | JGI IMG/M metagenome (GOLD analysis project Ga0265292, IMG submission 189080) | Leachate microbial communities from a municipal landfill in Southern Ontario, Canada - Leachate well 296A | ecosystem: Engineered > Solid waste > Landfill > Unclassified | place: Canada... | reverse complement strand
AACTTGAAACAGCAAATTCGTTTTTAAATTTGCAGCCATACAATCTTGCTGACGAGATAAAAGCGAGAGTAAAATCGTTCTTACCTATGGCTCAGTCAAAGCGGTTATTCCTTAAAACGGAACTTAGTGATACATATCTTAATGCTCATATAGACAGTGAACTATTTGGTAAAGCGCTCTATCATTTGGTCAGCAATGGAATCAAGTTTACAAAAAAAGGGGGCGTCTTTGTTTCGTTGAATCATGAAAGAAAACAAGACAACGATTGGACAGTTACGAAAGTAATTGATACGGGAGTCGGAATACCAAAGGAGAATTTTGATAAGATCTTTAGTGCGTTTAGTCAATTAGACGAAGGGTACAACAAAAGTCACGAAGGAACAGGACTTGGATTAACAATTACAAAAAGAATTGTTGAGTTAATGAAGGGCTATATACAAGTTGAAAGTGAAGTAGGTAAAGGATCTGTGTTTTCAATTTGGCTGCCGGCAATACCAAATCAAAATCAAATTCAGCAGCAGATCGAAGAAAAACTAACCACCACAATAGTTAAACCGCCTACTACAAAAGAAAAAAGTTTACAAAAAATATTAGTGGTTGAGAATAACTCGTCTAATCGTATACTTTTTAATCGGTCTTTATCGGGTTATGCAAGAATAATTGAAGCTGAGGACGGAATATCGGGAGTTACAATGGCATCGAAGGTACACTTTGATTTAATACTTATGGATATAAACCTTGGTGCCGGTATTGACGGTGTTCAGGCTATGCACGAGATAAGAAAAATACCGGGATATGCATGTGTTCCAATTATTGCAGTTACTGCATACGTTATGTTCGGAGATAAGGAACGGTTTTTGAGTGAGGGTTTTGATTATTATTTAGCAAAACCGTTTATGAAAGAGGCCTTAGTTAGTTTAGTAGAAAAGACTCTTGCAAAAGTTAAGAAGTGAATTGGAGTTTAATAATACAACATTTTGGCAAGTGAGTTAAAAGGTAACTCATTAGTCCGATGGACACAAAAAGAGAAAAACTTAATTGCCCCTAGAAAATAGATAAATGTGAGTACTTGCGACTAATATTATAAAAGATTCACTGCATCCCTCAAATTCTGTTGTTGAAGGTGAGAATAAACTTGAGTTGTTGATAAATCTTCATGACCTAACAACTCTTTAATGATGTAGAGCGAAATTCCTTTTTGAGCTAACAGAGAAGCAAAAGAATGACGTAAAGAATGAAAGTGGATTTTTTCATTCAGGTTAGATCTTCTTACTGCTCGCTTGAATTGCTTGCTAATTGTCTCTTGGTGGAGTTTTCTGTTTGCTTAATCAATTGCCAATTCTCCCATGCGATCGTTGGACGTTTGCCTTGAATAGGTAAAACATTAAATCCGAAAATATTCCGATAAACTCTCGCGAGTTCTATGAATTGCATTATTAATTTTCTCCAGAATTAATTTTAAAGATTTTTACGTATGATGAATTCGATGCGTTAGTATCTTTTAAAGCACTTCCATTGTTTTGAATCTGAGAATTCGGGAGATGTTCATCAAATGTTTTAATTGCTTTTTGCAGTGCCTCGATATTCAAATGCGAATAAATCTCAGTTGTAGAAATCGAGGAATGGCCAAGCAGCTCTTTAATCGTATAAAGTGAAACGCCTTTCTGAGCTAGGTTCGAAGCGAATGAATGTCTAAGAGTGTGAAAATGAATTCGAGAATCCATTCCTGCAGCTTTGCAAGCTCGTTTGAACATTTGTGAAATATAATCGCCTGTGAATTTTTCACCATTGTTCTTGCAAAAAACATAACTGTTTCCGACCGGAATTATTTTCTCCCTTCCTTTTGTTATAAACTCTTCATCACAGACGGTAATAATTTTTGTTGCTAGGTTGACATTTTTCCATTTCAGATTAATAATTTCACCCAGACGCATTCCTGTATAAAATCCGATGATCACTGCACATAAAATGTCTGTTGAAAAAGTTTAGAACAAACCACCAAAGACCGGGAAAGAACATAATAATGCGTACAATATAATTGCGGAAATGAACAAGAAACGGAAAGGATTTGAAGATATTTGAATGAATCATCAGTTATATAAAAAATAGTGAACAGAATATTAAATTTTATTTTAAGAGGATAACTTGTTTTTTATTACAGCAATATCTATATGGATTGCTTCTAATTTTTTTGACATTGCAGTAAAACGATCGAGATAATTAAAACGAATTGAATTACTATCTTTTTCAAGCTGATCTATTCTTTTAATCTGTTGGCGTAATAACCAAGTTAAGAATGCAAGAAAAAAAGTAGGAAGTATTTCAATGATTTTATATTCCATAGAGCCTCAAGCCGCGATGTAAAATGTTTGATGGATGATCCCGTGAAATAGAAAAGCATGATTTCACGGGACAGGTGTTTTATGGGAAAACTAGTATAAATATTACGACAAATAAAAATTATATGACAATACTCTTGCCTCTACTTAATAGAATTTCTTTTTGAATCGAATAAAAAGAATTATTAGTAAAACTATGAATATGATAATTCCAATTGTTGCATAACCAATTTTTTCTACAAACGTAATTTCTTTTTTAATAATATTTTTGGTTGTATCGCTGAAGGTAGTATCAATTTTTTGTAACGGTATATCTAAAATAAAATCATTGGTTTTGGGTTTAAATATAATCTTGCCTTTGATTTTTGATTTTGGAATTACGATTTCAGATTGGATAGATGATGAATCAGAAAGTTGATTAAATAGAATTTCAATTTTATCATGAATCGGTTTTGGAAAATCTTTATAGTCTGCTTTTACTGTATCTTTAATTGCCGGTATTGTTAATTCAATTTTTCGATCTTTGATAATTGTTTCTGTAGATGAACAGGAAAGGAAGGAAAAAGAAATAAGAAGTAAGAAGTAAGAAATAAGACCTTGCCTACCGGCAGGCAGGAGTAAGAAATAGTACTTCATGATCTAACCAAAATAAACCAACAGATTCTAAAATAATTAGCAGGTTGAATTACTCGCGATCTTAAATAAACACCATCACCATCAAATTGACTTCCTTTAGCGCCGGAAGATGTATTCCCTTCTATTGTTGTTCCGTATGGACCAGACCAGTTAGTAAAAGTAAATCCGATATGTCCGAATACTGTATTACCTTTTTCCCAGCCAATGATTGAACCTTTTGGGATCTTATTTGTACCGCGTAAAACAGCAACAGCAGGAACTATCTTGTTCTGTAATTTGAAAGATCTTGCAAGTCCGGATCTTGTTGTTGGTGCTCTAACTTTTGCAGAGGATAAGCAGAAAGAGACAAAAGCAGAACACCAAGAATCACCTTTTTTACGTCCAACGGAATTCAGAAACATTTCAACATCTTTGCCGTCATTATGTCCGGTAAGTTCTCTTGTACCGATGAATGACCGAGCAATGTCTAAATGTTTTTGTGATTTAACTTGTGAGAATAGCGGAAGCAATAACAACACAAAGACCAAGAAAAAAAATCGCATAAGCTATATTCCCTTTTTTTAATTCTTCGATAGTATCTATTTCTTTAACAGCGTATTTATCAAAAATCCAGACGAGACAAATCCCTAGAACTGCTTTTGCTAAACCTACGCTGAATGAAGAAAATTCTATGAACCAATTAAATGTGATGAAAATAAAAAAGGCTGCAATAATTGAAATTATTAAAACCGTTTTGAATGCTGAATTGTTAAAGAAATCTTTCATAATGTTTTTACTTTAACCTCACCCCCGTCAAAAAACACGCCGGGCAGGCTAACCCTCTCCTTGGTAAGGAGAGGGGATTTAATTTATATTAAAGCGACTTCGCCGGATTTAACGGTTCCGTTTGAATATTTGAGTTTGAATTTTAGTTTGTTTCCGACTTCATCGAGGTAAAGTGTTACTTCTGAATTTTGTAAATCAGCATCAGGAGCTGCGGTAGTGTTTGTTTTAATAAAGATTTTAGATTGATCGCGAAGATTTTTAGAAATAATAGAATTAGAAAGACCATCAGCAATAAGAAGATGTGGTATTGCAGAATTATTTGTAAGAGCAATATCAGCAGAATTATATTTTACAGTACCACCAAAAGAAGGACCAAGAACGATTGTAGGAGTCCATGAAGTGAGGTGACCAGGTAAATACTGCATATAAACAAGATCAAAGGAAGCCGAACTAGGAAAATTATTATCAGCAAAAATTTGTTTGAAACCAGTAAAAAGTAAACCTTTCCCGGACTGAGGACGGGGCGCAGAGGCAGCGTAAGCAATAGCTGCAGTACTAATGATATTAAATTTAGGTCTGCCATTAAAAATACCATCCCATTGAGTGCCGGAATAATCAGATAAAGAGCCGGCCGCACCATCAAATTGAGCTTCTTCAATTTGAATTTCACCACTATCGCCAATAAACATATTCATATAACGAGCAAGGTTAACAGATTTAAAAACACAGCCGACCAGGAACGAAAATTTTGCAGTAGTTTGACAATTCCAAATATGAATTAAAGAGGCATTAACAGTAGAAGTAAAAATAATTTTGCCCCAATAACCAAAGCCGACTTGATTCCAATCGTAAGATCTATCAATTGCATCGAATATTACATTAAGAGAACTGCAAGAAACAAGAGATAAACAGCGATTGTAATTAGAAGGATTGTTGATTATTTGAATAGGATCGTTATTAGCGATGGGATTAACAGCTCCATTTCTAGCAAACACACAATAAGCGCTAGAACCGGAATTAATGAAAGTACCACACCATCTAACGTAAATTATACCATTAGAAAAACCAGTAAAATCAGCACCAGTGATAATAGAACCAGCAGCGACAAAGATAAAAACAGAGTAATTATTTAAATTAGTAGGAAGAGAATCAACAGCTTTTTGAAGTGAAGTAAAGGCTTTAGCCCAAGTAGAGCCATCAGAATTATCACCCGATGAGGAAACAAAGATGCGAAAGACTAAAGATGAACCTTCAAAATTTGGAACTAATTTATTAAAAGGAAATTGTACTAAATTTTTGGGAACAATATTTTGTTTATCGAGGAAATTATTAATCTTTCTCATTTGATTACCTTTTATTTTAAACTAGGAGTATGCGAATTAATATTTCAGGACCGGAAGCAGCATCGAGCGCGTACCCGTTAACAGCTTGAGGAAGCACAGAACCAGCAAGAGCAGAAGCGGGTTGAGCGCTGGAAGAAGTAACAGCGACAGCACCGGCGGGAATGGTTGCAGATAAAGAAGAAGCTACAACAGCTTTACCGGCAGCATCAGAAGTGACAGCTGAGCCGATAGTAATAACACCGCCGGAAAGGATTAGCGCGATGCCGGAAACAGCAATAGGGGCTTGTTCGCCTAGACTAGAAGCGGCATTTAAGATACCAAGAGCTTTAGCATTTGCAGCACAAAGATTACCATTAAAACCGATGAACTTGTATTTGTTGAGTGAATGATCAACAGGTGCAAGGAAAGAAGTAATAAGATTTAATTGTTCGGTTAACATTATTTACCTCGTTTATTTTTTTTTGTCCCGACTTGTCGGGATGGTTTTATAATCTTCGCAGACGGAGCGGGCATATTATCAGCAGTAGAATTATCTTGAATCATTTTAGAGGAAATATTTTCATCAATATTTATTTCTTGATTTATTGATTCATTAATTGGTTCAATAACAGCTAAAAGATTGCTCGGATATTTTTTAATTAAATCCGGTGGTAAATCAGTGATGGAATTTTGGACGTAATATTTTCCATCATGCGAAAAGTCGGTATTTATAACTTGAGCTTTCATAAGACCTCATCTTACCTCACCCCTAACCCTCTCCTTGAAAAAAGGAGAGGGAGTTTGGGAGAGGGAGTTTTTAATTATGCGTTTGTATCTTTAATTAAATAACCGGCATCAGAGCCAACAATTTTAGCAGTGAAAATATCAGTTGATCTAACGATTTCGAGTTTACCGCCTTCTTCGTAACGATCAACAATCGGATAATTTTTCTTACGAAGCGTATAAGCGAAAGAAGGTTCGTAAACGGAACGCTCGATGTTAGTTTGTTTTTTAGGAACGTAAGCAAGAATCATATTATCGCTCCAAATATCAACGAATGTACCGGCGTCATTTGAGTAAACTGCATCACCAATAAAAAGTTGATCGAGATCAAGTAATGCTTTTAACAATTCGGGATTTACGATTGCGTGATCAGTAACTTTAATACGGTCCAAAATCAACGGATGATTTTTAAGAGCTTTATAAGTCGAGGCACCAAGAACAGCAACATTAGGACGTTTAGCAATTTTTGCTCGAACAGCATCTTTCGCGTTGTCGATAGTTGTAAAAGGATTTGATGTTGCATCTGTAAATTGAGAAGTGCCGGAAAGAGTGACTTTGTTACCGACTGGATAGTTAGCATCATCTTGTGCTAAATCGGCAGCAATTTTTTCAAGACGGAGCGCAATACCATCAGAGACAACAACAGAAGCGTGCATTCGAAGGTTGATGATATCTTCTTCGATTTCCCTATAATCCATTGGATACTCGAGATCGTGTTCGGCTAAAGCGAAGTCAATTGAAGTTTTATCTTCGGGATTGATACGATTAGATTTAGCGCGAATAGCTCGTTCTGTGTTGTAGATCTTAAAAGCTTCCTTTGTGAACTGCGGAATTTTCCCGCCTTCTTTATCCACTTCAACGATAGGAAAGAGATTTACTGCAATAAGAGCGGCGTTAGAATAACCGCGAGCGATTGATGTAAGAACCGGATCAACGATTCTTTTAGCTGATAAAGTACCCATGATGTTTATTCCTTAATATTTACTGAAAAAACATTAAACCTTCTTTTCTCTTGAAAGAAAAGAAGCAAAAGTTCAAGACTTCAAAAAAATCTGCTAAAATTTGATTCGCTTCATTGCGGAAAATGAACTCCTCTCCCGCTGATTTATTATAAGTAATAATTTTGAAGGCGGGATCGTCGAACAGCATTTTCCGCTGATCATTTCGCTCATCAAATTTCTTAACGCGATTTTTTTGAGGTCGGATTGAAGGTCCTTTAAAATTATTTAGACCGATTAAAATATTTTTAAGTATTAGTAACATTAATTTTATGATTTTAATAGTTTTTGTATTGCTTCTGAGTAAGTAATTTTTTCTGAATCACAAAGTTCAAGTGCTTGTTTGTGCATAGCATAAGATTGAGGATCTAGATATAAACCGTTAAAAGATTCATCTTTCTTTTGATTGCCTTCGGGTTTAGTTGCGAAATCTTCGAAAAGGTTTAGCTGAGGGAAAGAAGAAATAAAATTTTTAATAAAACTTGTGAAATAAACAGAGAAATTTTCTTCGGAGAAGTTCATTGAAGAAATTTCTTTGCAGAAAGAAATTATTTGTTCTTTCATAGCGGGCGTAAGATTACCGCTTACAATTTTATCATTTAAGAAACTTTCAAATTCAGAACTTTCGATTTCACTTTTAAGTGAAGTAAATTGATCCAGAAAATTTTTCAATTCATCTTTAGAAACGAATTGAGAGAAATCGGATCCTTCGCTAGCGCTCAGGACAGGTTTTTGATTTTCGATTTTCGATCCTTCGCTATCGCTCAGGACAGGTTTCAGTTTTTCGATTTCAGATTTTAGATTTATGATTTCAGAAATTAATTCATTTTCATTTTTGGAAAAATTATTTGCTTCGGATTTCGAATTTGCTTCGGAATTGTTTTCTGTTTCATTCGAGAATTCAAATTCATAATGATCATCTTTATTTTGAGAAAAGTTAATATCAGCAAGTCCTTTAACTGCGGGTGTAGCAGCACCAAGAAAACCAACGTGTAAAAGATTATGATCTGATCCAAGAGAAATACTTCTCTTTTTGTATTTCTTTTCTTTTACAAGATTAACAAGTTCATCAGAAAGTTCACCTTCAGCAATTAAGGTTTCTTGATCATCTGAAAGTTTTAAGTTTTTAATCCAACCATACGCCGGAGCGTCATCATTCCATGGATGACCGAGAACGATTGGAGCTTCATTATGTTGCGGGTTATAATTATTTGCAATGTTTTGAAGATCTGTAGTTTCGAAAGTTTTAGTATTTCCGTTTGAAGCGGTATGAGTACCGGTCTTAAAAATTTCAAATTCTAGTAAATTCATGATAAACCTCAGTAAAGATTTATTAACTGTGGATAATTTGTTAATATTTTTGGTAAAATACAATAAAGAAATATAGATTATAGGGAAATGTTGGGAAATTATAAGGAAACTAATAAGGCGATTAGCTTTTAGCAGTTAGCAGTGAGAAAAAGAGAAATGAATGAGAAGCAGAAAAGATTTTGCGATGAATATCTTAAAGATTTGAATGCGACAAAAGCGGCAATTAGAGCAGGATATTCAAAGGAAACGGCACGGCAAATAGGTTATGAGAACCTTACAAAACCTTACATTCAAAAGTATCTGAAATCAAAGATAAAAAAGATAGAAAAGAAGAATGAATTAACAATAGAAAAAGTAATAAATGAATTACAGAAGATCGGATTCGATATTGAACCGGATGGTGAAATAATGTTTTATACAAACAAAATAAAAGCATTAGAAACATTATTAGAATATTTACAAACTGCTAATAATGGCGGAGTACCAAAAATAATTGTTGAATTAAGAAATATGATGGTAAAAGAGAATGGAAAAGAATGAATTAATAATACCATTAGAATTTCATGATAAGCAACAGGAAATATTTTATGATTCTGATGCTCGTTATAAAGTAATTGCAAAAGGAAGAAGGTTTGGACTTACAAAAGGATTTGCAAATTATGTAATTGCAAATATGCTTAATGACGTATCGCCAATTCTTTGGGTAGATACTATTTACGGAAATATCGAGCGATATGTAGAGAGATATTTTATACCGGAATTGAAGCAATTACCGAAAGATAGTTGGCGGTGGCGGTCTGTTAAAAATGATTTGAAGATTATGGATTCTGTTTGTGATTTTAAGTCAGCGGATCGTCCGGAGAATTTAGAAGGATTTGGATACAAACTAATAATATTAAATGAAGCCGGAATTATTCTTAAGAACAGAAGATTATGGGAAGAAAGTATCGCTCCAATGACTTTGGATTACAAGGCAAAAGTTTTAATTGGGGGCACACCGAAAGGAAAGAAACTAAAAAGAAATCATGAGGAGCATTTGTTTTATGAGTTGTATAAAAGAGGTGAAACGAACGAACCCCCCTTTAATTCCCCCCTTTCAAAAAAGGGGGAAATCAATATGTGGAAATCGTTTAATTATTCGAGTTATGACAATCCTATGTTGGACGCCGATGAAATAGACCAACTTGCTAAAGAAATACCGCTGCAGCTTCGCAATCAAGAAATTTATGGTGAATTCATTGATAGTCAAGAGCAAGGAATTGTAAATCCGGAATGGTGGAAATATTACAGTTATGAAGAATTAAACACAAAAAGAGTTATCAGGAAAATCCAAAGTTGGGATACAGCTTTCAAAACTGATGAATTAAATTGTTTTTCAGTCTGTACAACATGGACGGTAACTAATGACGGATATTATCTTATTTCGATTTGGAGAGATCGTTTAGAGTTCCCGGACTTAAAAAGAAAAGTAGTTGAGCTTTATGAAAAGTTTAGAGTTGATGAGGTTTTGATAGAAGATAAAGCAAGCGGTCAAAGTTTAATTCAAGAATTAAACAGAGAGACACGAATTCCAATTAAAGCGATAAAAGTTGATAGGGATAAATTAGCGAGATTAAATTCTTGCTCTACATTAATTGAAAGCGGAAAAGTATTTTTACCTAGTACTGAACCCCCTTTGTCCCCCTTTGATAAAGGGGGAAATATTAAAGAATTGATTGATGAATTGAGTGAATTTCCAAACTCGGAATTTGATGATATTGTGGATTCAGTTACTCAATTCTTAAACTACGCAAAAACTTTAACTACTGAATTTGAGAAACTTATTCATATTACAAGAAAGACAATCAAAACGAAATACGGGAAATACAGAAGGTGAAAAAGAGAAAGAAGTAAGGAGTAAGAAGTAAGTAGTAAGAACAAAAGCAAGAGCCCGTCAAAAAAACCGCCGGGCAAGCAAGATCAAGATAAAAGGAGGAATAAAATAAAAAGTTTTATGAAAAATACTTTGTTAAAAGAACGTGCAGTTCGTGAAGTTCTAAATTTATTTAATGATGTTCTACCGGATCCGGATAAGATACTTGCTGAAAATAATTATGATTATTCCATTTATCGTGAATTACTTCTTGATGCACATTTATCAGCTACAATACAGCAGAGAAAGAGTCAAGTGTTACAGATGGGTTGGGAACTGAATTATGATGGTCCCGAAAGAATCAAAAATGAATTAGTTGAAATAATTCAGAACATGCCGTTACAGGAAATAGGTAATAATGTTTTGGATGCAGTTCTTTACGGTTATGCTGTGGGAGAAGTTAATTGGGAAATGAGAGGAAGTAAGATTATTCCGGTTAATATAATTTACAAACCACAGGAATGGTTTATGTTTGATATTAAAAACAGATTAAGATTAAGAGTAAGAGCAAGAGGAAATTATTTGTTTGAGCCGGGTGAAGAATTACCGCCATACAAATTTATTTTATGTCAACACATGCCGAGTTATACAAATCCTTATGGTGAGAAATTATTATCGCGTTGTTTTTGGCCGGTAACATTTAAGAAAGCCGGAATAGAATTTTGGGAATTGATGGTAGAAAGATTTGGATCGCCAAATCTAATCGGACGTTATGCTGCGGGTGCAACAGAATCAGAAAAGAATCAATTGCTTGAAGATCTAGAGCAAATGACAAAAGATATCATTACAGTAATGAGAAGTGATCAGGTTGTAGAATGGAAAGAATCGCCGAAATATTCTGTTGGCGGATTATATGAAAATTTAATACAATTCTTGAATACGGAGATTTCAAAAGCAATACTAACAGCAACATTGACAATAGAAAGCGGAAGTGTAGGAAATTATAAGAGTGCCGTGGTCCAACAGGAAATGATTAGTTATTTAGGAATGCAGGACAAGAAACTAATAGAATTTTCTATCAATAAATTATTAGAATATTACTTAGAATTAAATCACTCCGCCAAAGGCGGAGAAAAAGAAAAAGCAAAAATAAAGTTTAACAGGAAAGAAGGAATATCAGAGTTTTCAATTGATCGTGATAAAATATTAAAGGAAATGGGGATAGAATTTTCGAAGGAATATTTTAAGAAGCGATACAACTTAACAGAAACAGATTTTGAGATTGCGAAAAGTACTGATTAGCTCCGCCGGAGGCCGGACAAGTGTTAGCGGTTAGCTTTTAGCAATTAGTTTTTTTTATCGTGTTGCGAGTGGAGTGTGTGCCGGGCTCGGCGACACGAAACGAGCAAAGGTGAGGTGACAATGTTAGGTGCCGAGTTTATATAAGGCAACATTATGACGAGTGATAGAACTACAAATTTTTTTCCGTTGGGACTGCTCAAAGTTCTTGGCATAATGTTCTTTATGTAATACTGGCTGTCACATTTTGACCCCGTGAAATATCAATATAATTAGACACATAGAAGCATGAAGGTTATTTGATAATGAATGAAAGGTATTATTAAAAAAATAATTTCACGGGGCAAGTTGAGCTGAGACCATCACACAAAAGGTTGCTTATCAATTTGAAAAGAGAAGTCAGAACAATTCATAATTTCGATCTTCGACATTAATACTGTAAATGGATTTGATAAAATCAGAAAGTGAAGTTTTATCGCAACTTGCAAGAGCTATAATTTCTTCCCTTCGTAGGCTCAGGGCAGGCTTTGATAGAAACAAGTCTTCGGATTTTATATTCGTTCCATTCCTTTTGAGTTACAGCTTTGTAATAACCGTTATCATTGCCAACAATCCAATGCCCGTTTACTCTTGCTTGATGAGAAAGAGTTCTTAATTTTCTTTTGAAGTTATCGAGTGCACCGATTATTGTTTTGCACCGCAACAGTTGCAAAAGCTATTTTCAATTAGTTTAGATTTACCACAACTTGAACAATGTCGCTGCGGTGAATCATCATCCAAATAATCATTACAAACATTGCAGATTGGCTTTTTATCGTGGACATAACCCAAAATGATATAAGGGCTGATACCATCAAATTCATCAAAAGAATCATTCATCTTTTCAAATTCTTTTTCGGTTAATAATATTAAATCATGACAATGATTTTCGATTAGGATTTTCATTATATGGTCTCTAAAGGTGATGAAGTATTTGCTCTAGTTATGTGATAAAATTTCCATAATAATCTTACTAAACACCCGTTAATAATATCTTGATTTGCTTTTTGTTTATGAAGGAAAGGTGCAGCTTTAACACGATTAAAATTTACGCCGTAACTTGATCTTTCAAAAGTTATCAAACCGGCATATTCCGGTACATCAATTTCAATTTTACTATCAACAACAAAATAGAATTTATTAGTACGTTCACCATCTTTTATTAAATCATGTTTATTAGTTTTTCCATAATTAGTTCCTTTCTTAAAATCATTATTAAAATCTGGTTTCGAGCATTTTATTTCATATTCTGTTGTAAATAAATTTTTGTTAAGTGAAAAGAGATCGCATTCGAACGTACCAATAAAAAAGTTTGGTACTATTGCCAAGTAATAGTTAGAAATAATATGGTGTAAAAGTTCGTGTTCAATTTTCATTTTACTTTGGATTGGCCCAAGGTTATAAACTTGCCTACTATGCCTCTGCCTTCGGCAGACAAGTCCGGCAGGTAAACCGGCAGTGCGGTTTTCTGTTTTGGTTTTCTAAACTTTTTAGCTTCCGGACAAGTAATAAAATGTGAAGTATGAATTTTCTGATCGAACATTACTTCCATCTTTGCGATAAGTAAAGAAATGTGACTTTGACTTAATGAATCTATATCAACAGGATTAAGCTTACCGGAAGAAGTTCTTAAATAGTAGAATTCTTTTTTACATGATTTGCAAAATGGCATAATCAATTCTCTTTTTTAATTAAGCGCCATAATGAATTTTTAATGATTTAAGAGATTTATTTTGATGATAAAGCCAATCTATTGCGTGACGTATTAGAGATCCGTTTTGCTCGCTTACTGAAAGGCACCAAAGATAACCGAAAGGTTCATCCGATCTTTTCTGAAACCAAGAAAAAGCAATTTCGCGCATTTCTGTTTTTGCAGCTAGAGTTTTGATATTAGATTTAGCTTTTTCGTTAAGACTAAATTCGGGAGATTCTAAATCAGTGATAGACATTAGAAGAACTTCTGCAGCTAAATGTTTAGCACCGGACATATAATTATCAATTTTCATAAAGCTTCTATATCCTCTAAAGTTTGAGAAAGTGAATCTTTTTCGAATTCAAGGTTCTTAATTATTTGATCTTTGGAATTAATTTCGGATTTGAGATTGTTGATTACTGAATCTTTAAGTTCAATAAACTTTATTAAATCTTCTCTAGAAGAAATGTAGAATTTTTTAGAAAAGATGAGGGCCAAATAAATTATGAAAGTAGAAACGATATAAAAAATGCCGAGAAATATTAAAGAGGAGACTAATTGCAATTTCATTTTTCATTCTCCTTAGTTAAAAAGTGAAACCCGCCTACCGGACGGGCAGGCGTGAAAAGTCAAAGGTGAAATGGAAGATCCTTCGTCATCCCGCTTCGCGGTATTCCTCAGGATAGATAACTCTAATGATCGTATTTGATGTTGATGAGTTATCCACATATCCACACTATTATTTAAAAGATTTCTTTCTTTTCTTTCTTTCTTTGTTGTTTCATTCGCCCGAAATTTTGAAAAGTTTGGTCGAACTTTCTGAAAGTTCGGCTGAACTGCTTTTAAGTTTTCTTTCCCGCGCTTTGATTCTTTCTCTCTTAACTTCCCGATAGGTATCCCGGACAATTTCTGTGGTGATATTTCCATCAAGATTTATTAACAGCTCTGCTTCTGTTGTGAGGAAATCAATAAACTGCCGGAATTGATCGAGAGTGAAATCGAGATCATCTGCAGTTGAAGCTTCGACATACTTTTTATGTATCTGCAGGATGCATTGATCTGAATTAGCAATGATGTTATTTAATGCCCAGAATTTGCCTTCCCCTTCCCATCCGAATTTTGAACGGAGTAACTTAAATTTTGGGTGATTATGAGAGTTAGCATCGTGCGAATAGTAATCGAGGTTATTCTTCAAGGTTTATCCTCACTTTTTTACTTGATGAATTGGAGCTGTAAGATTGGCAATATGATATCGGTTTTAGATTAAGTGTTAAAACAGAATGAGGTTTAGTTTTGATTTTTTCGATAAAGTCAATAAGTGATTGTAAAACAACTTTTTCCCTATTTCCTATTCTAACGAATTCGAGTTCGGTTGAAATAGTTGTAAAGGTGTTGTAGGAACAATCGAGCAGTTTAACAGCTTTGTTTTTCGATATAAGGAATTTATTCAACATTAGTCTTATAAGAAGCAAGCCGTAATGATTGAAAGATAATCTGTAATAATTGAGGATCTTTACCGGCAAGTGCTCTGGAGACTTCGGGCTGATAGTATTTCCTTTTAGAAGTGCTTATTTTTTTTGCTAGCCATGATTGAGACTTCTTAATTTTTTTTAGATGAAGATATACAAAAAGTTCTTGACTAATTGAGTTTGTTTCCATAATATTAACCTATAATTATAATATATTTATATAATAGTAAATGAAAGTTAAATAAATGGTAAAGAAAAGTCAAGATAAGGAAACTATAAAAAGAAGAGAAGAATTGGTGCGGCAGCTTCTTGACGCAATTTTAGATAAATACGGAACACAAAAGGAGCTAGCAAAAGCTATGGGAGTGACGGAGGGAAACTTATCAAAACGTATCAAAAATCCTTCTCGGAAGTTCGTTAAGGAACTGGAAAACCATGGGGTTAAGATTTACCATAATAACAACAAAAACATTGTAAATAACACCGGAACAAACAGTGATTTATCTAATATGGTCTTCAACTTAATTCAAAAAGTTGGACAATTAGAGGAAAAAATAAATAGGATAGAAAAGAGAGAATGAGTTCGTTATACAAAGGAAAGAATTCAAAAAACTGGCACTTAAAGATTGTTATAAATGGTAAGAGACAAGATATTTCTACCAAATGTACGAATCGTAAGGATGCAGAGAATTTTGTAAAACAGTACGAGCTGAAGCTGAGGGAGAAAGTTTCGGGTGTGATAAAGGTATGCCCAACACTATCGCAAGGACTTAAACATTATGTTACAGTTAACAAGCTAGGTAAGAATACAATACGATCGTACAAAAATGCTTGCGAACATTTTATTACTGTGAACGGTGATAAAAGATTTGAAGAGTACACAATATTTGATCATTCTAGGTTTATAGAATATTTGGATAAGAATAATTTTAGCGAAGCAACAAAAGGAATAATGACAAGAAGTTTATTTTCAATTTTTAATTATTTTGTTAAGAATGATTATATAAAAAGAAATCCAATAAAAGCTATAAGAAAAACAGAATTACCGAAACCAATATCAGAAAAAGATTTGAATGAAATATTGAATTATCTACATGAGAACGATAAAGAATTTGAAAAGATAGTACGATTAGCATTGTTAACAGGATTTAGAAGATCTACAATATGTGAAGTTCTTGGTATTGATATGGATCGGAGGTTAATTCAAGCAAAGAATGTAAAGGCAGGTAGAGATTTTATTATTCCGATTTATGAAGAGCTTGAAAGATTTTTGAGGAATGAATTCGGGATAGAAAAATTGTTCGTCGGAAAAATTACAAAGCTGAACATTTCCACTATTTCACATAAATTTCATTCAGCAAATGTAGAGTTGTATAATAAAGGTAAAATTTCTGCTTCATATAAGTTCCATTCATTGAGACATACAGCAGCAACAAATTTTGGTAATAAGGGTTTGGATTTAAAATCAATAAAAGATATTTTAGATCACTCAGATTTGAAAACTTCTGAAGGATACGTACAGCAAAATCTAGACTTTTTACGGGAAAGAATGAACCAAAAACTAAGACACAACTAAGACACTTTGGTTCAAAGATGTTGAATATGTTGAAAATGGAAATTAGAAAGTTTGAAAAACGTTAAAAAAAGCACGGGCTCTTAGCTCAGTTGGTTAGAGCAGCTGACTCATAATCAGCGGGTCGGAGGTTCAAGTCCTTCAGGGCCCACTTAAATAAAAGCCGTATTTATACGGCTTTAATTTTATATTAAGGTTAACCGGTTTTGGTATAGAAAAGATTTAATTAATACGCTAAAGCCAAATTATTGCAACAAATTGTGAAAAAAGTTTATATTTGCACCGCGTTTTTGCCGGGGTGGCGGAATTGGTAGACGCACAGGACTTAAAATCCTGTGGGTGGTTTCACCCGTGCCGGTTCGAGTCCGGCCCTCGGTACTTAATTTGTGATACGGGTTTTATAACAATGACGAAGTAATTCTGCGGGTTCTTAGCTCAGTTGGTTAGAGCGTCTGCTTGACGTGCAGAAGGTCATAGGTTCGAATCCTATAGAACCCACAATTATCGGAGGATTCTCCGTTTTTTTTTAATATAGGAATGATGGAAAAAATAAATATAACATTTCCTGATGGATCAGTTAAAGAATTTGATAAAGGCATAACTGCTTTTGAAGTTGCAAAATCAATTTCTAATCGTTTAGCTGATGAAGCTCTAGTTTCCAAGATCAATGGCGAGATACGAGATCTTTCGACACCGTTAAAAAATGATGTTACTCTACAAATTTTCACTTTCGATAATCCTGAAGGAAAGCATACTTATTGGCATTCGACTTCTCATTTAATGGCTCATGCAGTTCAATCAATCTATCCTGAAGCTAAGTTTGGAGTTGGTCCCGCAATAGATGCAGGATTCTATTATGATATTGATGTTAACTCAAACTTAACAGAAGAAAATTTAGTTAAGATTGAGAAAAAAATGATGGAAATCATTTCACAAAAAAATCAATTTAAGAGAACAGAACTTAGTAAAAATGATGCTGTGAACTTTTTCAAGAAGAAAAGTGATAATTACAAATTAGAAATCTTAAGTGAACTTGATGATAAAGCGGAAGTAATCAGCATATATGATGAGGGTGATTTTACCGATCTATGTTTAGGTCCGCATGTCCCTGATGCCGGCAAAATTAAATTTGTAAAACTTCTCACAGTTTCCGGATCTTATTGGAGAGGTGACGAAAAAAATAAACAGATGCAAAGAATCTACGGCATTTCATTCCCTAAAAAGAAAATGCTTGATGATTATCTTCTGTTTCTTGAAGAAGCAAAAAAACGCGATCATAGAAAAGTTGGCAAACAGCTCGATCTATTCAGCATACACGAAGAAGCAGGAGCCGGACTGATCTATTGGCATCCGAAAGGATCAAGAATTAGAAATACTGTTGAAACATTTTGGCGGAAGGAACATCTCAAAAGCGGATATGACCTTTTATATTCACCTCATATGGGAAAGAGCTGGCTTTGGGAAACTAGCGGACATTTAGATTTCTACAAAGATAGTATGTACTCGCCAATGAGTATTGATGATCAGAATTATTATGTTAAACCTATGAACTGTCCGTTCCATATAATGATCTATAAAACAAAACTTCGTTCATACAGAGATTTACCTTTACGTTGGGCAGAATTGGGAACTGTTTATCGTTATGAAAAGAGCGGAGTGTTACACGGATTACTTCGTGTGCGGGGATTTACTCAAGATGATGCACATATTTTCTGTACCAAAGATCAAATTGAAGATGAAGTTATAGAAGTCCTGCGTTTTTCAAAGTTTATTTTATTTTCGTTTGGATTTTCTGATCTTAAATTTTTTATTGCTACAAAACCGGAAGATGCAGTTGGCGAAGATAGTCTTTGGGAAAAAGCAACTAGCTCATTAAAAAATGCTCTTGCTCGAGAAAATGTTGACTATGAAATTGATGAAGGAGGCGGAGCTTTTTACGGACCTAAGATTGATATTAAAATCAAAGATGCATTAAATCGTGAATGGCAGTTAAGTACAATTCAATTTGATTTCAATTTGCCACAACGATTTGATATGCAATACATTGGTGAGGATGGGAAAGAACATCAGCCATATATGGTTCACAGAGCATTGCTCGGGTCAATAGAACGTTTTATGGGTATCTTGATCGAACATTACGGCGGTGCATTCCCTACATGGTTAGCTCCGGTTCAAGTTGCTGTTCTTGCTGTCTCTCAGAATTTTATGGAATATGCCGGACAAGTAAGAGATGTTCTTGCTAAGAACGATATTATTGCCGAACTTGATAAACGAAATGAGAAAATTGGTTACAAAATACGTGATTGGGAGATGCAGAAAGTTCCTTACATGTTAATCGTAGGTGAAAAAGAAAAAGAATCCGGAACAGTTTCTGTAAGGCAGCATAAACTTGGCGATAAAGGTAGTTTATCATTAGAAGAATTTGTTTCTAAAATAAAAATCGAAATAGATAACAAAGTAAATCACAATTAAGAGAGGTATTATATCACTCAAATTAAATACCGAGTTAATCAGGAAATAAGAATTCCTGAAGTTAGACTCATTGGACCTAACGGTGAAGTATTAGGTGTTGTATCATCAAAAGAGGCAATTAAAAAAGCAGAAGAAGCTCAGATGGATTTGGTAGAGATAGCACCGCAAGCTACGCCTCCGGTTTGTAAGATTATTGATTACGGAAAATTTATTTATGAAATACAAAAAAGAGAGAAGCTTCAAAAGAAGAAACAAGTTGTTAGTGTTCTAAAAGAAATTCGTTTGCATCCAAATACAGATACTCATGATTTTGATTTCAAAGCACGGCATGCTGTTAATTTTATTGAGAATGGTGACAAAGTTAAAGTTTCAGTAATATTTAAAGGAAGAGAATTAGCTTATACGGAAATCGGCGAGACATTGCTTAGGAAGTTTCTTGAAAGGTTGGCTGATGTAGCCAAAGTAGAGCAGGAACCAAAATTTGAAGGACGAGCAATGCACGCAATATTAGCGCCACAAAAAGGTAAAAAGAAAAAATAGATAGGTGGAATAATGCCAAAGATGAAAAGCAATCGTGGAGCGGCGAAAACTTTTAGAAAAACCGCATCCGGAAAAATTAAAAGAAACAAAGCATTCAGATCGCATATTTTAACAACTAAATCTACCAAAAGAAAAAGAGGATTGAGAAAATCAACACTTGTTTCTAAGGCAGAGACAAAAAGAATTAAAATTATGTTACAATAAGGAGTAGTAAGTCATGCCGAGAGCACAAAATAAGGTTGCATCCCATAGACGCCGTAAAAAAATTATGGCAATGGCAAAAGGATATTGGGGCGCCCGCAGTAAAGTATTAACCGTTGCAAAACATCATATTGATAAAGGTTTGCAGCACGCATATCGTGATCGCAAACTTAAAAAGAGAGAATTCCGATCATTATGGATTATCAGAATAAATGCAGCAGCAAGAATGCACGGAACAACTTATTCGCGTTTGATTCACATGCTTGATGATAAAGGAATTGTGATCAACAGAAAAGTACTAGCAAGTATTGCAGTTGAAAATCCGCAAGCTTTCTCTGATGTAGTTAAATTTGCAATGAACTAATTTTTTCCCTCTCGAACTTTTAGCTTAAGTTTCGAGAGGGAATTTTTTTAAATTCTCGGGATTGTTGCTATGATAGATAAAATTAATGAAACCCGAAAAAGTTTTGATGAAGATTTATCAAAAGTTGAAAACCTAACTTCGCTCGAAGACCTTCGAATAAAATTCCTCAGCCGTAAAGGATTAGTCTCACAACTTTTCGAATCGCTAAAAGATGTTTCTAAAGAAGAAAAACCTAAAGTCGGGCAAGCTCTTAATCAGCTTAAAATTTATACTCAATCAAAATTCGACGAACTAAAAGAAAAATTAGAAAAAGGCCAGAAGAGTTCTAAGGAATTTGTTGATCTAACTTTACCAGGAAGAAAACGTGTAATAGGAAGCAAACATATTCTTACTCAAACTCTGGATGAAATAAAAAATATTTTTAGAGGACTCGGTTTTTCCGTTTATGAAGGACCGGAACTCGAATCTGATTATTATAATTTTGAAGCGCTGAACTTTCCGGCAGATCATCCGGCAAGAGACATGCAGGATACATTTTTTGTAACAGAAAAATTCTTGCTCAGAACTCACACATCACCGGTTCAGATTCGTTTGATGAAAGAGAAAAAGCCGCCGCTTAGGGCAATAATGCCGGGGAAAGTTTTTCGAAATGAAGCTATAAGTGCTAAGAGTTATTGTTTGTTTCATCAAGTAGAAGGACTTTATGTTGATACTGATGTTACTTTTGCAGAATTGAAAGGAACTCTTGTTGCATTTGTAAAACAGTTTTTTGGTCAGAATATAAAATACAGATTCCGTGCAAGTTTCTTTCCATTTACAGAACCAAGTGCTGAAATGGATATTTGGTGGGAACCAAAAGGCAAACAGGGCAGATGGATGGAAATTCTTGGCTGCGGAATGGTTGATCCAAATGTTCTTATGAACGTTGGTATAGATCCTGAAAAATATACAGGTTATGCTTTTGGAATGGGAATCGAAAGAACAGCTATGCGTAAATATGGTATTGATGATATCAGAATTTTATTTGATAACGATAAACGATTCTTGACGCAATTCTAAGCGAGGATAAAAGTGAAAATTTCTATTAACTGGTTGAATGAATACGTTGACTTAAAAAATATTTCCGTAAGCGAAATTGTAGATAAACTTACCTATGCCGGATTGGAAGTCGAAGAAATTGATGATCAAGCGAAAAAATTTGAAAATATTGTTATCGGGTATGTTAAAGAAGTAAAGAAACATCCTAACGCTGATAAATTGTCTGTGTGTAAAGTAAATGATGGAAAAGATGATTACAGCGTTGTATGCGGTGCACCAAATGTTGCTGCCGGGCAAAAAGTAGCATTCGCTAAAGTAGGAGTTGTAATTCCTAATGGAGGAATGAAACTTGAAAAAGTTAGGATTCGCGGCGAAGTATCTTTTGGTATGATCTGTTCGGAACGGGAATTAAATCTTGGAGATAATCACGAAGGAATATTAGTTCTGGATCCTTCATTAAAAGAAGGATTATCTTTTGCAGAAGCAATGGAAATGAATGATACGATTTTAGAAATTGCAATTACTCCAAATCGAGCTGATGCATTAAGTCATATAGGAATTGCACGTGAGTTATCCGCATTGTTCGATCTGCCATTAAAATATCCAGATGTTAATTTCAAAGAGTCCGGAAAGAAATCAGAAGAATTAGCATCAGTAGAAATCAAAAATCCCGATAGTTGTCCCCGCTACATTGGTAAAGTAGTCAGTAATGTTGAAATAAAAGAATCTCCCGATTGGCTAAAGAAACGATTGAAAAACATTGGCTTGCGACCTATAAACAATGTTGTTGATGTTACAAATTTTGTTTTACATGAAATAGGACAACCTTTACATGCATTTGATCTTGACAATTTAGGCGGGAAGAAAATAATTGTTCGAGATGCCGGTAAAGATACAAAGTTTACAACTCTTGATTCTAAAGAAAGAAAACTTCAATCGAATGATCTTATGATTTGTGATGCAAATAAACCGATTGCTATTGCCGGAGTTATGGGCGGAGAAAACTCCGAAGTAGCATCTTCTACCAAAAATTTGCTTATTGAGAGCGCATATTTTAATCCATCATCCATAAGAAAGACTTCTAAGAATCTTGGTCTATCAACTGATGCTTCCTATAGATTTGAAAGGGGAACAGATCCTGAAATTACTAAATGGGCAGCAAGACGCGCTGCACAGTTAATCCAGATGACATCAGACGGAAAAATTGCTGTAGGTGAAATTGATGCTTACCCAAATAAAATTTCTTCAAGAAAATGTGGAATTCGTTTTGAACGAATAAATAAAATATTAGGTTATCAAATCGGAGCAAGTGAAGTTGAAAAAATTCTTATCAAGCTTGGTTTTATAATTGATAAAAGATCATCTGATGAATTAACAGTCACAGTCCCATCTTACCGTCAGGATATCGAACGTGAGATTGATTTGATTGAAGAAGTGGCGAGAATATATGGTTATAATAAAATTCCTGAGGTAAGTAAGATCTCAGTTACTTTGGAAGAGAAAGTGGATCATTCTGCTTTTAATGATAGATTGAGAGAATTATTAAACTCGCTTGGCTTTTATGAGATTATTACCAATTCACTGTTAAGTGAAGATATTGCAAGACGTTTTGGCAATGCAATTAATCTTTTAAATCCGCAAAGTAGTGAAATGTCGCACTTAAGAACTTCTCTAATTCCGGGGCTATTAACATCTATATCAAATAATATTAAAGTTAACGAAAAAGATCTTCAGTTATTTGAACTAGGAAAAATTTTTGAGAAAATATCAGATGCAATCATTAATGACTTCAAGGATTTTAATGAATCGGAGCATCTGCTTCTAGCATTGACAGGTAACCGAATTAGGAATGAGTGGTTTGAAAAAGATAGTCCTTTTGATGTTTACGATCTTACCGGATTTGTAGAATCATTATTAACAAAAATTTTACCTCGAATTTCAGTTAACATAAAATCTATTAACGAATCTGGACCGAGATTTGATAATTCGTTTGATTTGATCTGCCAAAATCAAAATATCGGTATTGGAGGAAGACTCAAAAAAGAATTCTGTACTTTATTCGATGTTGATCAAGATGTTTATATGATTCAAGTTGATTTATCTGTTTTGAAGGGGATTAGTATTTCAAAAAAAATATTTAATGAATTGCTGAAATTCCCTAAAGTTTATAGAGATGTGGCTTTTGTATTAGATGTTAACATTACTTCTGACCAAGTTACGAGTATTATAAAAGAAGCCAGTACTAACTTGTTGCATAATATAAAGTTATTTGATATCTTTCAAAGTGAAAGCTTAGGTAAAGACAAAAAGAGTCTTGCGTTTCAATTAGAGTTTTTTAATTCTAGCAGAACTCTTACTGAAGACGAAGTTGAAAAAGATTTTAGAAATGCAATTAGAGCAGTAGAAAAAATATTTAACGCACAACTCAGAGGTAGTTGATTGGCCGAAACAACGAAATATGATTTGTTTATTGATGAGTTAAACACTCTAGAAAAGCAGATATATTATTTCATTCAAAAAGGAACAGAGATACTAGAATCCAATCAAGCGTTAAATAATAGAATTACTTTACTTGAAAGAGAAAACGACGCTCTTAAAAAGAAAATTTCAGAAATCGAATCAAAAGTTAGTAAGTCATTTGTTAATAGTGAAAACCTTTTTGGTAATGAATCATTTAACTTAGAGGAGAAAGAGGCACTTAAGAACAAAATTAGTGAACTGATAGCAAGAATTGACTATCATTTGCGTTCTTAAATTAGTTATTGTAGATGGAATAGACATAACATGAACGAAAAAAAGAAGCTTAAAGTAAAAATTTTTGATAAAGAATATTCCCTTCTTGTGGAAAACCAAGAAATAGCAGCAGAATTAGCTGAATATGTAAATACAATGATGGAAGAAACAAAAGATGAATTACCTGATCAATCAAAAGATACAATTGCCATCATTGCTGCGTTGAACATTGCTTATGATTTATTTGTAGAAAAAAATAAATACCGTGAATTCAGCATTCAAGCCACAGATAAAATCAAAAAAATAAAGCTTCTTTTGAACGAATCTAAATTTATGTCCTCTCCATCCTAACTTTTTCCACACTGCCGGTTCATTTATAAAAAAGAACTAATAGTAAAACTATAGGGTTATCGACTCACGTCGTGTATTACAGGCCTCAATCTCGATTTATCGGGATTCCCGTAATATGGGACCAGTGGAAGTAAAAAGCGGCGGGCGGTTTCCCACATTGTTATAGGAAAAATGTTCTTTTCCTATAATAGGATCGGCAGTTGTGGTTTAAATATACTGTTATATTGGAGGAAAGATGCAGAGCGATTTAATTATTGTAATAGCGGTTGCTGCCATATTGGTAGTGTTGTCTTTTATTCTTGGCTGGATTATTAACTCAAAGATGGGCAGAAATAGTCTTTCGGTTGCCAAAGAAAAAGCACAAAGTATTATTGATGAAGCTGATAAAGAATCTAAACATATTAAGAGAGAAAAATTACTTGAAGTAAAAGACGAATGGTTAAAAAAGAAACAAGAATTCGATACGGAAGTAAATGCCAAAAAACAGAAACTTCAGAATCATGAAAAGCAGTTGGAATCACGTGAAGAAAGTCTTGAGAAGAAATACGAGGTTGTTACTCAGAAAGAAAAAGTATTAAAAGATGCCGAAAAAACCTTCACTACTCAAAAAGAAGATCTTGATAGAAAACATACCGAATTGGACCACTTGATCTCTGAACAAAATGTACGGCTTGAAAAAATTGCCGGATTAACTTCCGAAGATGCTAAAAAAATGCTGATGGAAAATATGGTCAGCAAAGCAAAAACCGATGCCGCTCAATCTATCAAAGAAATTCGTGATCAAGCAAAGATTGACGGTAAGAAAGAAGCACAAAGAATTACTATTCAAGCAATTCAAAGAACTGCAGTTGATCATTCAGTCGAATCAACAGTTTCAGTAGTACAAATACAGAACGATGAAATGAAAGGCAGGATCATTGGACGTGAAGGAAGAAACATCCGCGCATTTGAAGCTGCTACAGGAGTTGATGTAATTGTTGATGACACACCTGAAGCTGTAATCCTTTCAGCATTCGATCAATTTAGAAGAGAAGTAGCAAGAATATCTCTCGAGAGATTAATTGCTGATGGAAGAATTCATCCTGCACGTATTGAGGAAATAGTTGCAAAAGTTGAATTGGAATTGGATGAAGAAATTCAGAAAGAAGGAGAGAACACTTTAATTCAATTAGGTCTGCATGGACTTCATATAGAACTTGTAAAACATATTGGTCGAATGAAATACCGTTCAAGCTACGGACAAAATTTATTGCAGCATAGTATTGAAGTTGCATACTTAACCGGAATTATGGCTGCTGAACTTGGCTTTGATACAAATCTTGCACGCCGAGCAGGACTACTTCACGATGTCGGTAAAACAATTGATAGAAATGTTGAAGGTCCTCATGCTTTGCTCGGTTATGATCTGGTAAAGAAATACAATGAACATCCTATTGTTGTAAATGCTGTAGGAAGTCACCATGAAGATATTGAAATGGAACATCCGATTGCAGCTTTAGTTCAGGCAGCAGATGCAATAAGCGGTGCAAGACCGGGTGCAAGAAGAGAACCTCTTGAAAGTTACGTTAAGCGATTGGAAAATCTGGAAGCTATCGCAAAATCTTTCGAAGGTGTTGCTAAAACTTATGCTATTCAAGCGGGAAGAGAAGTGCGTGTTATCGTTGAACCCGATAAAGTGGATGATCTATTTTCAGATCGTCTTGCTGCGGATATTGCGCAGAAAATACAGGAGGATATGGAATACCCGGGACAAATTAAAGTAATGGTAATACGGGAAGTTCGGAAAATAGCTTACGCAAAATAAAATTATAACTTAGGAGGTTGTCTCATAAGGCCATTTGTCATCACGAGCAAAGCGAAGTGATCTTTTTTTAATGATTAATTATTTTTGAGACAACCTCCTATTTTTTTTGAGTGCTATATGAAAAAAAAATTGAAAATCGCAATAACCGGTGGAATTGGTTCCGGAAAATCTTCTGTATCAAAAATAATTGAGTCTTTAGGATTTCTAGTTATTAAAGCAGATGATGTTGCTAAAGAATTGATGCTGAAGGATGAATCGGTAAAAAAGAAAATTATTAAATCATTCGGTAAGGAATCATTTACAGAAAAAGGAATTAATACTAAATATCTTGCTGATAATGTTTTCAGTAATAAAGATAAAGTTGAAAAGATTAATTCTATAATTCATCCGCCAACCATCAAAAAGATCGAAGAGATCTCAAAAAAACTTTTTGAAAAACATAATTTAGTATTTGTTGAATCCGCTTTAGTTTACGAAGCGAAGATTCAAAAACTTTTCGATTATGTAATTCTTATTTATGCGGAAGAAGAAATTAGAATTGCACGTAAGATTGAAAATGATAGTATGAAGAGACTTGATGTTGAAAAACGAATGAGCTTCCAGATTCTCGATGAAAAAAAAACAGATCGGGCTCATTTTGTAATTGATAATAATTCTACATTCGATAAACTGGAATCAAGAACCAAGTTTGTTATTGAATTGATTAAAGCTGCGATTGTTTGATCAACCTAAAAAGATGAAAACATCCTTCCTTGATTTATAACTCCTCTTGCTCTAATTTTACCCTCACATTTTTCAAAATAAGGTGTTCTGTGAAAGTAATTAATGATGCTCTTGTAGGTTTTGTAAAATTATTACCAAGATCAGTAGTTCATATCTTCGCTAAAAAGTATATTGCCGGTGAAACATTAGAAGATGCAGTGCGTGTTGTTAAAGAATTGAATGAAAAAGGTATTGTTGCTACGATGGATGTACTTGGAGAATCTGTAAACACAAAAAGAGAATCCGAACATGCAATGAAGGAATGCTTGATGGTACTTGACGCAATCAATGAACACAAACTTGATTCAAATTTATCTCTTAAACCAACTCAGTTGGGATTGATCATTGATAGACAATTTTGTTATGAACAGATTACTGCAATATTAGAAAAGGCGAAAGGTTATAACAATTTTGTCCGCATTGATATGGAAGATTCATCAACAACGGATGCAACTTTGGAACTGCACAGTAAATTGAAAAAAAAATATTCTAATGTTGGTATCGTTGTTCAATGCTATTTGAAACGAACGTACAGTGATGTTGAAGAACAAAATAAGCTGAGAACAAATTACCGTCTCTGCAAAGGTATTTATGTTGAGCCTGCAGAGATCGCATTCAAAGAACGCCAGCAAGTCCGTAATAATTTTCTTAAAGTTCTGGAAAAAATGTTGGACGATGGAAATTATGTTGGTATTGCCACACATGATGATTATTTGGTAAAAGGTGCTTACGAATTGATCAAGAAGAAAAATGTTCCAAAGAACAAATATGAATTTCAAATGCTATACGGAGTTAAAGAAGATCTTCGTGATAAAATTAATGCAGATGGTCACAAAATTCGAATTTACGTTCCGTTCGGCAAACATTGGTACAAATACTCGATCAGAAGATTGCAAGAAAATCCGCAGCTTGCTTGGTATATAACTAAAAGTATTTTCTCTTTTACCTAATGAACATCCTTGGCATAGAGAGTTCGTGTGATGAAACTTCTGTTGCGGTTATTTCTGATGGTAAGCTCTTATCAAATTTAATTTCATCGCAAGATTTTCATAATATTTACGGCGGAGTTGTGCCTGAGCTTTCGAGCCGGGCACATCTCCAAATTTTATTGCCGCTGGTAAAAAAATCTCTTCAGGAATCCGGTATCTCACTTAATCAAATTGATCTCGTTTGTGCAACAGCAGGACCCGGTTTGATAGGTGCACTTCTTGTCGGTTTAACTTTTGCAAAAGGTCTCTCATATTCACTTCAAAAACCATTTGTTCCGGTTAATCATATTGAAGGACATATTTTTTCCGGATTTTTAATGAATGATAAACCGGAATTTCCATATTTGTGTCTTGTAGTTTCGGGCGGACATACTTTACTGTTACTTGTTGAAAGCGATACTAAAATTATTAAGTTAGGTACAACAATAGATGATGCAGCCGGTGAAGCATTTGATAAAATTTCAAAGCTGCTTGGTCTCGGTTATCCGGGCGGACCAAAAATTCAAGAAGCTGCGGAAGAACAGCGAAATGATTTTGCTAATTTCCCGATAGCAAACTGTAAAAACGAATTTGATTTTTCATTCAGCGGATTAAAAACTTCGGTACTTCGGTTGATTCAGAAAGAATATGGCGATGCTTCCAAGATTCCAGCTGCAGATATTCCTTTGATAGCAGCTTCTTTTCAATACTCTGCTGTAAGAGCACTATTAATTAATACAGAAAAAGCGTTGAATAAATTCAATGTTAACTCAATTTCACTTGTTGGTGGAGTAGCGGCTAATAAAATGCTTCGGGATCAATTCGAGAATTTAGCTTTCAAGTATAAGAAAAATCTGATCATTCCTTTTCTTGAGTTCTGCGGTGACAATGCCGCTATGATTGCTTACCGCGGTTTAAAACTTCATCAAGCCGGAATTAAGTACGGATATGATTTCAATGCTTATCCAAGTTTAAGCGATTACTCGTTTATTAAGCAGCCGATTTAAGCCGTATAAATTCACACACCGCATAAGATAAAAAATCTATATATTGGAATTGTTCTAATCAAAAAAACTGAATGACTAAACAGAAAATATCTACAAAACGGATTTTATTGCGCACTCAATTTTATATTGTTGCGCTCTTCTTTGTATTTGTCTTTGCCATTCTTCTTTTTACTTTTTATTCTCCGAATTACTACGAACATGAATCACCTTACCGAGTTGATATCAAGCGCGGGGAATCATTAACGAATGTGATTGATACTTTGTACGAGCATAAGATCATTCCAAGTAAATTTAAGATGAAGATCATCTCTTTCGTTTACGGCGCAGAGAAAAATGTGAAAGCGGGTAGATATGATATTCCAAACGGATTGAGTTACGTAAAACTTGTTGAACTTCTTGTAAATGGTTCTCCGACTGAACAAGTTTCAGTAACTTTACCGGAAGGAATTTGGCAGAGCGAGATTGCTCAGATCCTTAAAGAAAAATTAAATATTGATTCTTCACGAGTTATCGGTTTGAGCACAAGCAGATCATTTATCAATTCGCTTGATCTGAATACAAAAAGTTTGGAAGGATATCTACTTCCCGAAACTTATTATTTTTATCCCAACAGTACTGCCGAAGAAATTTTGCGGAAGTTAAAATTGCAGATGGATAAAGTTTTTAATCCGGAAATTGAAAAGCGGATGGCTGAATTAAAAATGACGAAGCATCAAATCTTAACGCTTGCTTCGATCATTGACGGTGAATCGAATTTAGTATCAGAGTTTAAAACTATTTCGGGAGTTTATCACAACAGATTAAAGATTGGAATGGCTCTTCAAGCGGATCCGACTGTGCAGTATCTGATCCGCGATAAACATAAAAATAAAATTCTTAAGAAAGATCTATCAATTGATTCAAAGTTCAATACGTATAAATACACCGGATTTCCTCCTGCACCGATTAGTAATCCGGGCAAAGATGCAATTATGGCGGCGCTCTATCCCGAAAAACATAACTATTTATTTTTTGTAGCTAACGGAAGCGGCGGACATTCATTTACTCATTCCTCATATGAACATGAACAAAATGTAATGAAGTATAGACAATGGCGAAAAACTCAAAATCAATAATTAGAATACTTGCATTCACAGCATTGATAATCTTTGCTAAATGTGCTAATCAGCTTCAGCCCGGCGGCGGGGAAGTTGATACTGTCCCTCCGCAAATCATTGAAGTCTATCCCGAGAATGGGACTGCAAATTACCATGAAGATTATTTTGAAATTTCTTTCGGTGAATATGTTGATAAGCGTTCTGTTCAAGAAGCAATTTTTATTTCTCCCGCTTTGCAGAAACCGCTTAAGTATGATTGGAGCGGAAAAACTCTTACAGTTTATTTCAACGATACTCTCAAAGCAAACACGACTTACACAGTAAGTATCGGTACCGATGTAAAGGATGTGAACAACAGCAACAAGATGGCTGAATCTTTGACATTCGCTTTCTCGACCGTAAATAAAATTGATAAAGGAAAGATCAGCGGCAAAATTTATGATCCTTCACCGGAAGGCGTAATGATCTTTGCTTATCAAACGAATGGGAAAGAAGCCGATCCCGTTAAACAAAAACCGGATTATGTTTCTCAAGTAGGGAAGAATGGAAATTATTCTCTGCTCGGTCTTAGAGACGGTGATTATTCTGTCTTTGCAATCCGCGATAAATTCCGCGATCTCATTTATCAAAAGAATGAAGACGGATTTGGCGTGCAGAATAAAAAAATTGAATTGATTGATAAGACGGTTGAATATGAGAATGTAAATTTCTTTTTAACGATGGAAGATACGATTGTACCTAATATCTCGAATCTTATTATGAAAGACCGGAATCATATACAGATTGAATTTAATGAAGCGGTTGATAGTTCTAAAATCTCCGGTGATAATTTTGTTTTATTTGATTCTACAACGAACAAAAAAATAATTCCGAAATATTTTTACAAAGGTGAAGGAAGACCGAACCAATTTTATATTGCCTTTACCGATTCACTTGAGCCCAAAGAGAGTTGGATTCTTCTTTCTAAAAACATTCCCGATCTCAAAAACAATTTATCTTCCGAAGAAAAAAATTCTTTTGCTGTTAAGAATGACCGCGATACACTTGCATTGAGAATAATTAAATCTGCAGGATTACTCCCCGGTGAAAAAGTTGATTACGAAGAACCGATTGTTATGATAAACTTTAATGATGCAGTTGAACTTCCAACTGTGAAAGAGAGATTAACAGTCCAAGATGTAAAAGGGAAAAAGATTCCGCTTGAAGTGGAACGAGTTGACAATGCTTCCTTCTTGGTTCGTTTATCTGAGAACTTAAAGCAGAGTACTGATTATACATTGAAACTCGATCTGAAAAATTATTCCGATCTATCCGGGAATAAAATTGATTCATTATTCCAGAATAAAATTTCTACATCCAGCGAACTTGATTTCATCGGAGTTAGCGGAACAGTTGCGATGAATGATTCAACGCGGACTTTTGTTGTGCTCGAAGCAGCAGAAATGGTGAAGAGAACTTACAAACAAAAAGTTGATGCAAAGAAAAATTTTGATTTCAAAAAAGTTATACCGGGAAAATATTTGGCGTGGAGCTTTAAGGATAAGAACAAGAACGGCAAATATGATTTTGGTACTATCTCTCCTTTTAAGCTTTCCGAAGAATTTAAGTATTATCCAGATACATTAAATCTCCGTGCACGTTGGCCTGTCGGCGGAGTGAATATAGATTTTCAAAAATAAAACTTTGACCACCCCCTTTTATTCCAATGCTGTCAGGTTAAGATGTAATAGAAGGAGCAGATGACACGGGTTCAGCGGATTATCGCGGATTTAATCTGTGTAAATCCGTTTCATCAGCGTTATCCGAGTGCTATTTCTTTACAAAATATTTTAATTACTCACTAACCTGACAACATTGCCCTTTTATTCCCCCTCCTCAAACGAGGAGGGGGACACAGAGCTCTGCTGTCAAACATCATACTTGATGAGTTAGACAAAGAACTTAAGAATCGAGGACATAAATTTGTCCGCTACGCAGATGATTGCAGCATCTATGTAAAAAGTATGAAAGCCGCAGAGAGAGTAAAGGAGAGCATAACGAAATATATCGAAGCGAAACTTTTACTTAGAGTGAATAGGGAGAAAACAAGAATAAGTCTTCCTAACGAAAGCAGACTACTGGGTTTTTCATTTTACAGAGACAAAGACGGTCATCAAATAAGAATATCACCTCAATCGCTTAAGCGACTCAAAGAGAAGTTACGTTCTCTGACAAGCAGACGCAAACCTCAAGGCTTATCAGAAAGACTGAAAGCACTGAGCGTAGTAACAAGAGGTTGGGTGAATTATTACAAGATAGCCAAAGCAAAAAGTCATATGCAAAAGCTGGACGAATGGTTAAGGGTAAGGTTGCGAATGTGCATATGGAAACAATGGAAGCGAATACGGACAAAAATTCGAGAACATGAGACGAGGATATTAGAACAGACCAAAGAAACCCACCTATTTAATTCGTATGCTCCCATCTTGTGTTATTCATTATTCAACTTTTGAAAAATAACAATCCCTTCCTAATCTTTGTCCAACTTCTTACACCTAATAATTATTAGGAACTATTGAATTATTTAATAGACCGCATCTATACTATTAAATAACAATAAATTATGGTATTCATTAATAGCAGACTAATTCAATTTTTCAACTATTGAATATTTTTCGATTATTGTTGGTAAATGGTATTTCTTAAGATCCTTAATTAGGGAATTTCTAAATTCTATTGATTTGCTCCTTCGTTGAGAATGATCATACAGACATATTCCAAAGCTCCAATACTTTTCAGATTAATAATTTAGTATGTGAGTATAAACTGTTCCCATAGGGACAGGTGAAACAGTTAGATTATATTTTAGTGGCTTTTTTGCACTTCGATGAATCAAGGTGTTATTTTATTAACGAGGCTGTATCAAAAGTGCCAATAATGAATGAGTTGGATTTAATTTCGTTTTAAAATCGCAACAATTTATCGGTAAAAATTACTTTTGAGACAGCCTCGAAGAAAAACAATAAACAAAAATTGTTAACCGTTTCATTTATCTGCCGTAGGCAGAACGGTTTATCTTCTTAACCTGTCAGCATTGAGGGTAAGGATGGGCTTTTATTACTTCTATTAAAACAGCTTTAAATAATAATCTCAAAATATTTTTATTATTAATAGTTGCATTATTCTTACTGAGAGGATTTTATTTAAATAATGTTCTGCTTTTAATTACTTTATTAATACTACTAATAATTATTATCCTATTCTTGCGGGAAAATCTGGCATTACCAAATTTTAAAAAATCTGTATCACTATTTCTACCGTTTATTATATGGACAGCTTTAACTTCATTCTGGTCGTTCAAACCGGTTTACACTTTAGAGAGATCTATCTATTTAGCAGTGTTAATAATTTCATTATTTGTAATTGTTTGGAAGACTAAGAATTCTTATATAAAATTATTAGATATATTCTATTTAGCAGGATTCATCATAATAGCAGCATCTCTTGTCTCATTGTTATTTAATGTACCGGCTGATTCGTGGAGCGGAGGAAATGTAAAAGGGTTTATGGGATTTTCAAGCCATCAGAATACACTTGCAAGTATTTTTGTTTTTATACTGCCAGCTTTTAATTATAAACTTTTTTCAGAGTATAAATCACTTAAAGAAACGAGATCTGATCTAAATAGTTTTTCTGGCATATTAAAGAAATTAATAAGTGCAAAAATTATTTTTCTTTTAATATTAAATCTAGGTGGATTAGTACTATTGATAATTACATTTTCCCGTGCATCTATTTTTTCTTATTTTATTTTTCTTTCAATACTGATATTTGGATTATACGGCATCCGTACTTATCTGTTAACTTGTTTAACCTTCATATTTTTAATAGCAATTACTTATCAATTCCCCGGTATTAATAATTATTATAAGTACTTAATTTTCAAAGGTGATGCAACGATAGGTGCTTCAAGATATGCTTTAATTGATGCAAGCATAAAAGCATCACATAGCGGAGGAATTATTGGTTTAGGATATGGTATTAGTGATTAGAGTATTATCTTAAAAAATATCGGAAGGGATAAGGATGGAATGTATGTTCGAGAAAAAGGGAATTCGACATTAGCACTAATTGAAGAGACCGGCATAATAGGATTAGTCCTTTTTTACATTCCAATATTTATTTTCTTAAAAAAAAGTTTACCGAGTTCAGAAAGTTGTATCTCAGTAAAAATATATCCGGTAATATTTATAATCTATTTATTTTTTCCGTATTAATATCACTGCTGATTCATGCACAGTTTGAAGCTTGGTTTGTAGGAGTTGGAAGTTTACAGCTACCGCTCTTTTTAATTCTGTTCTATGAAAATCAATGAATTGTTAACATTACTAATCTTTGCGGATATATATTAATTATAGATATTTCTCCGGCGGTGCTAGTTTTAGCTTCCAACTTTAGTTTACAATTTTTTTTATTGAACGAAAAATTTCTTCGTTTTACACTTTTAATCTTTACTGCTAACAGCTAACGAGACTGTCGAAAAAGTATAAGAAGGTTCAGTAAAAAGTTGGAATATGAAAGAAGTTTAAATAAATTCCTGAAAACAATTTCATAAATAGTTTTTAGGAAAAAGGA